>Ga0194115_10006406_pt1 | contig 11929 bp, 8 predicted proteins | sample TA2MahsurfametaG_3_FD_148656 | JGI IMG/M metagenome (GOLD analysis project Ga0194115, IMG submission 148656) | Freshwater microbial communities from Lake Tanganyika, Tanzania - TA2015002 Mahale S4 surface | ecosystem: Environmental > Aquatic > Freshwater > Lake | place: Tanzania: Lake Tanganyika... | reverse complement strand
AATTTCAATGCATCGGATGCACCAACACTTGCCTTGGCTAGGTCCCATAATTTAATTGTCCGATCTGCCGATCCAGATGCAAACATATCATTCGTCGGGTCGAATGCAAGACTACGGACCCAACCCAAATGAGATGATAAGACTGTAGACAACTTCCATGGAGCATGCCATGTCGGTGTAGGGATCTTAACTTTGGTAGAATTCGATGTCGTCGATTTCTGTTTTGGGGTGTTTTACAAATTTATTTTGCGAAAAGAGGGAAAGAAAAAAAGGGAACATAAATTAGGGTCCAAGCCTAACATTCAAGCTCCATTTGAAGATAGGGAAATCCATTTTCAACTTACCACAAGAATGCCACCCTTTGCTGGCCCATCTGATGTCGATTCTCCTTGGGTTAAGATCAAAGCCGTACTCGTCTGAGTTCCACCAATCTTCGATCCTCCAGCTGCTGCACCTGATGATACAGAGTCGGAAACAATGGCTAATGCTGTCGAATCTGAATTTTTTCCTGTTTGAGGTTGGGACTGTGAATGACTCTGACGTTTTCTTCTTCGTCTTGCGACACTCATTGCTCGAATATTCGGATCGACTGTAGGAAGGAAGGCTGTTTGGGGATTGATTTCATAGAGCATACGAGACCGTTTCGACGAATGTGTTGCCGATTTCGCTAGCAATACAGATAAATCGGTCGACATGGTAGAAGACAATATGGAGAAAGCCCCCCCCCCCAAAATCTGAAGAAATGATCTACGGCAATGAAGTAAGAAGTAGTGGGTTATCTCCAAGCAGAATCATACCATGTGACACTACCCCTGCTCAGATGTGTTGCCTGGATGATGGTGGGAGATTTATTGGCGGTGTGTGATACACGATCGATGTTATGTTGGGGTGTGGGTTGTTAGGGGTCACGGGCTCGAACCTTGCTCACATTGATGTATGAATTCTTTACCCCTATATGTTTCGAATTCGTAACGCATTTTGTAGGTGAAATCGACTGACATGACTTCACTTCCATAGCAACCTATATATACTAACTGTAAACGGGATACCTATGTATAGTACCGTATTCTTGGTGACGACCGTGGAACCCATGTACATCAGTGGTGCGTTACCTGCATTACCTGCAATGGAAGCATCTGCTCCATGTCGAAGCAAAAAGTCTAGGATCTCTGCTTTGGCGGAACACTGCCGGTACGTTACAACGACATGAAGGACCGTCCTCCCCCTGCAATCCACGAGGTTGACATCAGTCCCAGACTCCAACAGAAGTCTCAAAGTTGAAATCGCATTTGAAGAATGTAGGATTTCCGCCACGCAGTGTAAGGCCGTCTTTCCAGCGTTGTCTTGAAGGTTTCCGTTCGCACCGTTTTCAAAAAGAAACAAGAAAACTTTGTCCCTAAACGCTGATTCTTCGTAAGGGACCATATGATGTGCCGTCTTCCCTTCGCGGTCCACCGCGTTGATATCTGTCCCGGACTCGATCAGAATGCTCATCAATGAAATCACATGTGAAGAATGCGTTCGATACCGGCGTGATAGAAGGTAGTGAAAGGCCGTCTTTCCATCTTTGTCTTGAAGATTTCCGTTCGCACCGTGCTCAAGACGCAACGATACTAACTTGTCGATAGATGTTGATTGAGTGCAGGCAACCAAATGAAGGGCCGTCATCCCGTTGCCGTCGACGACGTTGACATCAACCCCTGCCTCCAACACAATTCGCATGACCTCGAGAGGTGCAGCTTCTGCGGCTTTGTGCAAGACCGTCGCACCCGAATAGTCTGCCGTAGTAACTTCGCCACCCGCGTCCAAAAGGGTTTTCACCACCTGAATCACCCTTCCCATCGTTTCAGGCTCACATGGAAGCGAATGCATTATCGCTAAGAATGCGAGCAAGGGGATCTTCCCGGTTTTGTCCCGTAAGTTAACATCCGTAGAGAACTTAATCAGCTCACCAATCTTCTGTGGTGAGTTAGAGTCCGCCGCATAGAAGATGACGGATTTCTCGCGTTCATCCTTCATGTTCACGACTTTTGCTTATTTCGTCGTCATGTACATGAGCAAGCGAAATATGGAGGAGGTTGTTGAAATCAGATCCTAATTCCTTCCGCGCCAAAAAATGCAAGGCTGGGCGTCCCTTGTTGTCTTGAGCCGTCGGTTCACACCCAAGTTCGAGGAGCTTTGTGATCGCCTGCCTTGTACCCTCTTCGTAGCTATTGTCCGGCGAGCCAATACTTTCGTCGCCCCACCTACCAGGCCTCTAGTGGGCTTGCAAAGAATGATGGCATTCACTGTCACAGACGTTACCAGTCCCCCGATTCGATCAAGGTCACAGAAATATCTACACTATATCTTCTCGCAAAGAAAGTCAGAAACACACATCCACCTATCACTCTCGGACTAAACAAATTACCGGCCAATACATATCCCCCCCTCTCTACTAGGAAATTATTACTACCTTCTCAGCATTCCCAAGGGTGAACATGACACGATGAAGACGTGCCATAAGAAAGTCTTCCGGAGAAATCCTATCGGGTCCATCTTCAATAAAGACTTTGGATGAGAAATCAATACCATGTTCCGATTCGTATGTTTGAAATTCGGATATCGTCAAATTGTTGTCGTTGCTGTTGCTGTCATTATCCGATGGTGGTTGTGATGAAGGATGAGTGTCGTGATCGTCTGGAGCCTTTTCTTCCGATAAGGTTATCTGATTTTCCACGACGACACAGGCCCCTTCGAGAATTTTCTCACTATTAGTATACTCTTCAGTCACTTCCACCTTGTCATCGGTGATCGCAACTAGTTCCTGATCATCATCACTTTTTTCATCGCCCACCGCAACTAGTCCCTGATCATCAACACTCTTTTCATCAGGTACAACAAGAAGATTTTCCTCTGCCACTAGGGAGTCGTCCAGATTCGTCGTAATCATTGACTTCTGCGCCTTTTTCTTCTTACTCTTCTTCGACTTTGTCGGTTTGGGACATTCCACAGTTGTCTTCGGAGGTTCGGGTACGTGGAATCCATTGAGAAGTTCCTGTTCTGCCTTTTGAGCTTTCCATAGATCAAAAAGTTCCTTGAGCCATCGGTATACTAGACCAACTAGGATACACATCGCCTTCCGCTTGCAGTTTACTTCCAAGAGACAGTGACGCTGATGACGCGAGTGGACAAGCGTCGTATCCATCGACCCAGGGTTATCGTCCAACGACCTTGCATTGTGCAACATAAATCGTTTCAGTTGGAGGGGTAAGGGCGGTATCCGTACAGAGTGGATCATTCGGTTCTGCATCAGGCGGACATGGGTCCATATCAGTAGCACGCCAGTCACCATCCCTTCGACCTCTGCATTGTCAATCAGCCTCATTCGTGTCTTGACGCCCTGAGCGAGGACGATGTTGGATCGCAGACTCGCAAAGTAAAGATTACGTTCTGTTGAAAAATATTTCTCCACAGACGCGTATTCTTCCGACAAAGGTTCAATAATTTGTTGAAGATGTTCCAGTATTTGCTCCGTTTGGGCCATCCGTATTTGGTATATGTCACCCATTTTCGACCCGACTATCGTCTCTGTCCATGTTGATAGCTCCATTGACAAGTCGTTACACATCCTGTACAGGACAGACGATGTTCCGCTTCGTTCCACGTCTGAAATGGCACGTTCGGTATGCCAAATCATTCGGGTGATATACTCCTGAAGGGCGGCTCCACTGAAGAGTTCATGGATGAACTCAACAAAGTCAGTCCATGCTGTGATTTTTTCCTTTACCAAACCTTGAACAAGATCTCGAAATGGTGCGCTCACAAAGGCGTTGGGAAGTTTCCCTCGTTGATCAGCTGTTTCTGCCAATTTTTCGTAGTACACATCACACGCCTTGAGAGCCTTGTTCATTGCTTCTAGATAGGCCGTCCAAAGACGAAATTTCAAGGTTTCACCAGCACATTCTACCCCATCCGAAAAGTTTTTGACGACAGCATTAACTCGTCCCTTGAAGGTGGTACACTTATCGTCGACAGCCTTGATCTTTGTAAAGGCGAGGATGTTTATGTTCTGTGTAGCGTTCCCGTCAGATAACAGTTGCTCCAGATCCTGCAAAAGTTCCTTACTTTCCTTGTGGATTTCGAATAGTTTCGTTTCAGCCATCTGGATCCGACTCAGAATTCTCGATTGCATCCTCTTCACCTCATCAGGATCGAGGATTTCGGGCACCGTGGCTGTGTTGCTGCCGTCAAGACTAATCTGATCGTTGATCGAAGTATTCACGAGGTCTTCTTCATCTATTCCACATGGTAACCAAGTCTCCACCAATGTATTGAGATGAAGGGGGTTTATCCGATCCAAAAGGAGACATTTCTCTACATTGTTTTTCGAATCTGATTCCCGAACCGAGAACGACATGTGTACATTCAGATCAACATCGACGCCATCTTCGACTGGTGAGAGTTGTTTCGGTAGATGGTGGCCTTCTTCGAAGGCTACGTAGTCAAATGCAGCATCAACTTCAGAATCGTCAGTCGAAGGAGATTCATCCAAGACGCATGGATTCAACACAAGAGGCTTGTCTTCTGCACGATCTGACCATTCCTCCACAAACTTTGAAACACCCCCTCTACATGCGGCACATTCAATTTGTTCAACTGCCTCAACTAGCTGGCTGTATGGTATACCCCGAGGTTGATTTCCGTCCTTGACGAATGTTTGCATGTACCGAATGAAGTCCCCAAGGTCAGTCTCCCCCTCGAATGAAGATATAGCTTTCCCCCTCTTCAACCGAAGGATCACAACCTGACCTAGCCAATCCTCCATAAGCAATTTGGTAGCTTCAAGATTTCCCAGTTGGTAGTTTTCAATTCTCGCACTGGCTTTTTCTGCGTATATCAGCCTTCCATTTATAGTTGTCGTCGTCATCCCATTGTTGTCTGTGTTTAGAGAAAGTAAATACGACAAACTAAGTGGATTCTTGATTGCATCTCCAGGTGGTGTCTCTGTCTTTGCCTCGGCATTCTCCTCGGGGACCCATTCATGGTTTGGAGAGGTGAATGATGGATTCCTGTCGGCGTAGTGGTTGCTGTTTCCCAGTTCCTCCTTGGTATGGGTAGAAAAACCATCGAGAGAATCCAACGAGATTGTCGACGATGCCCGTATTCGTTGTGGTGAATGTCGCGATGTAGAAGCAATCGGTTCAGGGGACATTGCGACTGGTATTTCATCATAATTATCTTCATGACGTTCCGTGTCCTCCAAGGGAATCTCATCAAAGGATAAGGCAGATGCGTGTGACTTGGCATCCCAGGCCGAAAAACCAGTCCCTGCATCATCAGACGGTAAATCAAGCAGGTCCGGGGTAGCCTCATCTTCATACCTGGATCGCTCTTCCTCCATCTCATGAAGTGAACGATCCAATGCATCGAGGGATGGACGAAACTTTGGTTTCCCTGGCCTTCCGTCGTTCAGTGATGCAATCTCAGCTTCTTCCTCGTCTACCTCCTCTCCTCCAAATTCGAACAAAGGGAGTCCACCATTCCTCATGTCAGGCTCAATAACCGTCCCCGATAGTAAACCCTGAGTGGCCCTTGATTCATCTGGTATAGCTGCAATATTGGAAGATGATTCGACGTACTCATTCTCCTTCTTTTTCTTCTTTTTCTTTTTCTTCTTTTTCCCCGTCACAGTGGGCGACGTATCGACAATATCTTCAGAATCCTTCACCTCTTCAGAGGACGTCAAGGGTAAAGCAGGTGGGAAGACACGTTCTTGTCGTCGTTTCAATACCTGCCATCGCAACAGTTGTCCCAACTCAGAACTCTCTACTTTTTTTTGCCTCTCAGGATATAACTCTGGGAAGATATCTTGAACTGCTTCCACTAAGAGCCGACAGGACGGTGTTTCCCCATTATGATACGGATCACTAGATCCATCAGTATTAGAACGTGAGAGACCTGAGGCCTTTTTCCGTATCCGTTGTACAGTCGATTGCTTCCGACTCATGTCCCCCTTTTGCGTGGTTGCGTCTTTCAGGATCGAAAGACACTCTCTATATATCCTCGCCGTGGCGAATCGCGATTCCTCGTCCCCTCACCCTTTGTGGGGGGGTTATTTTGATGTAGCTCAAGATAGATAAGATTTGTGCTTCGATGGTATCACAAGGCAGGATTGCATGCGAAAGGTCTTAGAGTTGAAGTTACACGAGAGTTGGTATCAGAGCAGGTACCGTAGTAGCGAAGGGCCTGCCTCCACTGTGATGGTTGGCTACCTGATTCTTCCGGTCATTTTGGAGAAAAAACGACATCTTGGTAGAAATGACCCACTCGACTAAAGAAATCTTATCTTCATCCGTATGATATGTATTACCTTTGATTTGAACGTCGTCCTGGCTAAGTGAGAGTGGGAATCAGTTCTTTGGATCTATCCCTCTAGATTCGTTGAATCATTCAGTCTAAGTCGTTCACGTAGTGGTGGATAGTAATTGGAATGTTCGTACTACGGAAAGTTTTGTGCCCCATCTCTGGAACTTGATATTCAGGAAGACTAGAGGCAAAAGGCGTTCACTGTTACTTTTTTTCATATTCACATCACCACAAACTACCGACAAAAGCGAGAAATGGGTAAAAAATCGATAAGACCAGTTATCTTATGCTTCCTCTGCTTGACCTGCGGTAGACCGATTCCTGACGAGTTTATTCTGGATCGCATCGAGTTGTTCTTGAGATAATTCTAAATCTTCATAATATCCCTGATCTGCCTCATCATCAAAGACACGTTCTAAACGGACATCATAGACTAAATTCCCACCCCGTTGTTCGACCATCTTTTCCAATAAGTTATTTAACTTGTACCGATCCCAAGGATATTGTGGTAGGGGACCTATTCCCGATTCGACAAAGCCTAATTTGGGGGGGATAATAATCCGACGTAATCCACCGGGCTTCATCGTATGTAAACCTTCATCTAATCCTGCAAGGATACGACCATTCCCATGTTTCGTAATATAACTTGTTCCAGAATCAAATTGTTGCTTCTCTTGATCGGTGGGTAATTTCAAATATGCCTTGTAGGAAAATATACAAAGTTGTCCATATCGAGGTGTTGGAGAGGATTCCTTCCCTGGTTCTAATTCAATATACTTAAGACCAGACGGTAACTTGTACAAGATGACACCACCATCATCTACGGAGGAAGTAATGCCGTTGCCCTCATTGGCAGCCACCGATGGTGAACTGGCCCCCAGTATACCCAAGACGGCGATAGATGTCGCGAGGACATCTCTTCGAGACAAGGAAGATGTCGATCCTTCCACTGGTTTTGTTGTTATTGTTGTTGTTGACGATAATGATGATTCAGCGAAATGAGCCGACGTAGATTGTGATCGTTTCCAGGGTGATGTTTTACTTGTAGTCATCGGTGAGAATGTCCACGTTCCTACAATCCATGTCGTCATCGTGACGAGGAACAATGAGACTGTCGTCGAGAAACGAAACATATTTTTTTCAGATGATTCTGTGAGCTCCCTCTTCCAATAGATTATCTGTTCGATGTTATGATTGTTGATAGTTTGGGATATCCTTTCTTTATATCAGAGTCCCCTCTTTCCATCCGACGAGAGTACTATGTGTTGCGACCCTTGTTGTTTTCTGGATGACAACCACCAGGAAACTACTCTCTAGTAGTAGAGGACGACGACTGACTGTGACGAAAATTTCGAAGAAGCCATCATCTTTTCTTTCTTCCACGCGTCATCGGTCGACAGTCGAAAAAGTGTATATATCTACCTACAGTATAGTATGGTCTGGTATTGGTACCGTATGTATGCACCACCAGACAAGTGACGTGTGACAACTTTAACGGTATGTAACTGTATATTTTGCGGTCGATCCGACACGTCAGCATGTATACGGGGATTCCAGATGGCACGTCGAGGAAGATCGAGGAAAATCTATGGGATCCTTCGTTTTCTATCGGAACGATAATCTTCGTCGTAGATACATTCTAATTTCTCTTTATGCGGAATTATCAAGAACCCCCCAAAGTTATCAAGTAGCTCTCTCTAAAAAAAAGTTGTGTTGTGTGTGTGTCGTGTGCCGTATGGAATCGTTTATTTGAAAGATGCTCTAGAAGAATCCAGCCGTCTTTTTTTTTTCTTCGGTCGGAGTCTTGGCAAAGCCTAAATCGGCAAGTTTATTATCCTTAATACCCGCCTTGACATTAAGTGCCTCATTCCGTAGGAGTGCCATTTCGACTGCAGTCTTACCCCAATCATATCCATGATTATTATTTCCACTGCTTCTAGCCTTGACCTGTTGTTCATTCAAACAATTCAATACACCATATACGATAGGCGTCGTCGTCTGCAATTGGACACTCATAATCCCCGAAGCGACTGTTTCTGAAATATATTCAAAATGCATCGTCTGAGTTTTTGGATAACATCAACAGTAGTAGTAGTAGCAGATTGAGTCCATGAAAGGGTGAGAAAAAATCAACAATGACACTCGCATACTTAAATGACTTACTTCACCCTTGATTAAGACACCAGCACAGACAATAGCATCGACGGTACCACTCAATGCTAGGAATCGTGCAGCTAGGGGTAATTCATACGAACCGGGGACGGAAGTTTCAAAGATATTCTCCTCCTTAACCTTACATTCCTTCAGAGCCGATTTACATCCATTGACAAGGTTCGTAACATGTTCATCATTCCACCGGGTACGGATAATCCCAATGCGGACATCGGACCCATCCAAACTTCCAAAACTGACCTCACTTTCTGCCGCCTTTTTTTAGAAAACAATCACAACAATAACAACCGAATGAGTGTGAGGACATCAATATGACTGTGGTACCCATGGACAACCTTTCAATTACCGACTTTTGATGACACGTACGTGAAGGCCACCAACCGATGACGAGGGAAGAGATACTCTTTGAGGAACAAAACCAAAGACAGTCTGGGAATAGGCTAGGGCTGCCAATGCTAAGAGAAGATTCTGAAGGATACTCATGGTCTCTTTGGGTTACAAGATTTTTTTGCAAAAAGGAATGACAAGATATGCGGGTCGTCGTCCTGCATGTGTTTTTGGATCGGAGCAGAGAGTGGGTTGCTGCGAGCCGAATTTTGGAAGAGAGTTTTTCTCGATGGACAGCTGGCAGCTTCCATTGGACTGTTCCGATTCTAAATGAAAGTTTGACTACTTTGACCCAATGATGGGGGAGGGGAAGACATAGCTGAACCTTTTGAATTTCTGTCTCGTCCTAGCTAGCCTTGTGCCCTCATTTCACTAGCTAGTCACTGCCGATCATCCCTGGGACGTTCCGGATAGGGGTTAGATTTTCTGCCTTATGGGGGGGAAGGAACGCGACTCCAACCTTGTATCAAAAAGCGAAAAAAATCCTCAAAAACAACCTCAAAGCAGGCCGACAATGCACAATGGTGTTTCCTCCGTTTGGTGCCAGTCCCACTTCTTTACTACGGTGTCTGATGGCCATCCGCAGAGTTGATGCTTGTGGTTCGATGCATCCACCATGCCTTTTCGACTGCCGCCACGGCTGCCGAAACATCTTGTAGGACAGCCTTTTGAACAGCTTGGGTTCCACTTTCTTCTACTTTCGCTTGAGATGTGGGTAAGAGCCGTAACAAGAATTTCGGAAATTCAATTTGTACCGTACAATCAACTTCAATCTGAAATCCATGGGAAGAAGAAGTGGGTGAAGATACTTTGCTTGTTACTGCACCACCATGATTGTGGTTGGTCTCATGATTAGATTCTACGTCTGGTTCTCCCTTCACAGCGACAACTGAAATTCGACTACTGGCTTTTGTCTCCGATGGTTGAAATGACGATGATGACGACGATGAGCCTTTACTACCATCTCCTCTTCCCATGAGTGTCTGAGCAAGCCATGTTACTGGGCGCGGTCCTTCAAGTCGTTTCGAATCGGCAATCAAATAGAATCGATGAACAACATCATCATCTTCGTCCTTCATGCTCTTCTTCTCTGTCGATGATGATGATTGTCTCGAGACAAATGATGATGAGAATCGTCCTTCTTGTTGTCCCCATCCCCAGAAGGACAAAGGAGCTATTGTGAGTTCCGATGCCTCCTTGTTCTCAATCTCTCCCTTCTCTTCAGGACGATGAAAGTTTCTTCTTGGTAAGTTCGATCCAGACGACGGCAGGATGAAGGATCCCTTCTTCTTCGTACTTAGACATCCATTCACAACAGTATTAATCATGGTAAAACCTGGAAATTTCGCCGAAGTTTCGGTTGACACAATATCCATGACTTTTTTTCCTGAGTCCGCGTGCGGTGGAAGGGCATCAGGACCATAGTACGTCTTGCAGGCATCTCTCCACAATTTCATCAATCTAGTATCGTCATTGCTGCCTTGTGGTTGGTCGACATCGTTGTCATCGTTGATGTGCCCTCTTGTTAGCAAGCTTTGACAGGATCAAGATCCACCCGCGGATAAGAATAAGTTACGGATCTCATCCCGTTCAAGAAAGTCACGTAGTCCGTGAGGATTAGTACTCAAGGGCTGGGATGAAATATGGCAACGAGTTGCAAACACCAAGGTAGCAGATGCGGATGAGGAGGACGGGGTCACTGATGGTGTTTTTGTTGTTGTCTCCTTGTGGTCGTTTTCGTCGTGGTTGTCATCACGTCGTAGTTCCTTAGTTTCCTTCCCAATCAACGTCCTCATTGTGCTTGTTCTTTTTGTTGTGGTTACCAAGAAGGATGGAAATAAAGACAAGGAGGAATATCGCCGTCCTTGGGAAGAAGTATCTTTCAGCTGGAATCTTCTGCTAGGAGATGTCGTCTCTCCGGCAACATGTAGGTCCCCAAACAACCGATCAACAATCATGATGATAATGAGAAACTCAATGATTCCAACCATCATGGATATCGGGGCCTTGCGATTTTGGGGGGTAAAAGTAACTGTTTTGAACCCTGTGTGTGGACAAGAAACAAGAAAGGAGTCGATCGCCCTTCCGGATTCCAAGAATCCACGGTATTGGACTTGTCAACCATCGTGAGAAGTGATGTCTCGAGGAGCAAGGACGCGTGATAACTATCATACGAGGAGAGGGAGTTTACAGCTAGGATTTCGAAGAAATATATGTATGCCGACAAGAGGTACGTCATCATCGTGTCATTATAATCGTACACGTGGAGGGTGCGCAGCAAAGCCATTGTGTGACGTTCTCATTCACACCTGTGACTCATAAACCGGATTCGTATATACTGTACCGTATCCTCGCTCGGTGTCGTATGTATAGTCTCGCCGACACAGTCACAGTCACACAAGTCGATTACAGCTAGGATATGATCCACTTCATAACTATATATGTATTATATACCTAGGCGTCCTTGAGGAAGAAACGGCACGTCACTTCAACCCTTTATTCCCCGCCAATAGATCGGCAGTTTGAATGGAAGATTGTTGCATGTCGAACAAAATGCCGAGTAAGTTTTATCGATGGGAAGGATCTACCCAAACAATAACCAAAACAAGGAAAACTGGAACTTGAAGCCATATGACAGACTAATGGAATACGGAATCAACAATCGGCGATCATCGTTCCGTGACAAGATCATGACAACTCGAATGTGGATATTCTTCTTCGTCCTCCTTTGCCGCGTTGGGAAGACATACAGTTATACATTCCACTCTCCAATCCCGCAGGCACGTGGTACCATCATCAGCTCGAAATGGAAGTCTGAAACAAAGATATTGCGCACCCTCCATTGGCGACGAATCCTCATGACGACAAGAAGAGCAAATGATCCGCAATGTGCTGCAAAAGATCGTCTCCTTCCAACATGTTCCTCGACTATCATTCCAGTACAACACAATCGCCATGATAAACGTCGCACCAAATTGTATCATAAACTGAAGACGGTACTTTTGAATGGTTCTGTAGCGAT
>Ga0194115_10006403_pt1 | contig 11932 bp, 12 predicted proteins | sample TA2MahsurfametaG_3_FD_148656 | JGI IMG/M metagenome (GOLD analysis project Ga0194115, IMG submission 148656) | Freshwater microbial communities from Lake Tanganyika, Tanzania - TA2015002 Mahale S4 surface | ecosystem: Environmental > Aquatic > Freshwater > Lake | place: Tanzania: Lake... | reverse complement strand
CTTCCCATCTCCATATAAAGACTCGTATACTGTTTCAGCGATCTGAAAAACGACCCATCTTCGCAGCCTAGTAGTACGCTTCCATTGTCGTCTTTCCCAATATCTCCATGTCACACCGGGGGTCAGATTGACGAAAAAGATCCAATTCTTGACAATGTTTGCACCCGTAGATGGAATTTCGTAAAAAAGACCCCGACTTCTGGTGTCACACGTACTAGGAGGTATAAGTACGCAATGGCGCAGCGCATGGTTTTAACCATTTCGTAAGGAACTCATTTTTCCTCAACCCAAGTTGAGGTAGATCGAGTAGATCAAGATAACGTCTATTCAATGGAGGGATTGTACCTTTGCTCAATGTTACACCCAACTTATGACTTAGGTTTTCAATGTCACCAAATTCTTCAACATGGCGCACTGAGAACCATGATTCCAATCGCCGATTGTTCGCTACATTCAGATGAAATAATGCATCCGCACGATCCATCACAACGACGAGTGACATAATTTTCACAATCCGTGTATCACAGAATTCGTTGATAATGTCGATATCTGATACTGTCGTAGGACTATCGGAATAGCCCTTCCATCGATCACACATCCTACAAAGAAGTGATTTCACTGTTCGCTTGATGTAACTTAGTTCCAAAGCGTCAGGATCACGCTTGACGAGTTTTTTAGCCCATTCCTCGGCCCATACTTCTCGATCTATCTCAAGTGGAGCATCTTGGAGTTTCGTAATGCATTCTTGAAAGTCTGTCGTATCGTAAACCTTCCGAAATTCATCGACGGTACAACACTTTTGGATATCTTCGAACAGCTTTTGACATTTCGGCCGAAGAGACTCAGGTGGCGATGATGAAGAGGAGAGAAGATCGGACGACGACGCTTCCAATGACGTGTCTTCCCCTGTGGTGGTGAGACAAGTGGCGACTTCCATTGTCAAAGAGTGTGGTTGGGATGTGGGTCAACAGAAATCCCTTCCGTCTGTGGTATCATATCATACTGTAACAAAGGACATGACTGGAAGGTACATAGGTACGTACGGCAGATGACTGATGGGTAGATGACTGATATGACTAAAAACGGGGATACCCTCGGTTCTTCATTCTCACCTTGCCATTGCAGTTATTTCGTTCTTCACGTCACAGTCGAGTCAATACGTCGAGACGCGCTCAAGCTTGTCCTTTCTTCCCATATACGGACTCATGCCCTTATTGTGTCCCTCCTGTCGACAGCGACCTCTGCTCTCTTTCAAACTCGTGACGATACCGACGCTAGATGCTGGAGATTGGTGTCATCTTTTCCAAGTGACATTCGGCTCCCCCACAACAACAACAACAACAACAACAACAACAACAACAACAACAACAACTGAAGAACTGGAGGAATCATGGATCCTGCGCGGTCGAGTTGTTCCGGAGGAAGATGGTGCGATTGCCTTCCAGTGTGGGAGATTCCCGTCGACATCCAACGAGTTCGAACTAGGTCATCCTCCCTCTGATGGATTGGACAGGCATTCTGTCGATCCACGTCTCATTGTTTGGTTTGGTAACTGTGAAGCGAAGGATGTCACAGATCCTTGCCTCATCCATGCAGCTACAAGTCTATGTAAGATGTACGGTACCCACCACTGGTCGGAGACAAGGCTGTCAGCTGGGATCGCACACGCTGTAGCGCTTTTCACAAGGGACGACGACGACGATGATGATGATGATGAGGGATATCAATGTTGTCGTCACGCTGTGGAACTTGAGGGTCGCCTTTGTACCACCTTGGTTGCTGCCGAGGTGGATCGCGTACTCAAGACGAAACAAAAGGATTTACCCTCCCGCCTTATTGGCCTGTATAATATTGTTGATCTCACCTGTCGACTTTACCTCGATCGTGTTGACAATGTACAAAGGGTACCAGAAGAGTATTTGGAGGTCGCCGCGCAGGAGGAAGCTATGCCATACGACAAGTTTATGAAATTGGACAAGTGGACGACGCGGACATGTCATACAGATTCTGGACTTTTGGAGCGTCGGAAATGGGGTCACTTACTTTTTCTATCTCATGCCTGGGAAGGACAAGGCATCCCAGGAACGACGGAGGACTTGGAGAATCTTAAGTTAGCAGTCAAGAGTTACGTTGAGACAAAACTGATGGAAACCCAGTCTGGTCAACTGGATATGACAGTTAAGAACGTTGCGACGGAAGATGATTTCGGTATATGGCTTGACTACTGTGTCGTTCCGAATGATCTTGATCATGTCCATTCATGTGAGCGATGTCAGTCGTTACGTCGGGACATTATTGCGAAAATGACATCCTTCCCTTCTATTTCGACTGTCATTGCACTTCATCCACACGAATCGAAAAAAAGAGGTTGGATCCTTCATGAATTATCAACGAATACACATGACAATATTCATGACCATCAAGGTCAGAAACTTTCGACCGATGATAGAATGGATTATTCCTTTCGTATCAACTTGATGACATCCAACAGGGTACAATTCACAAACGGAAACGATGGTATGGTTCTACGTTGTCACGAATTCATCCGTCTGGGTCAGCTTCCCCGTACATGGCCATCTGTGACAAGGGTCCTCTTGGAAGAATGGAAGAAAGCTGACATCGAGGATGAGCGCCTTACGAATGCCAAGGATATACTGCTTGAGTATGCTAGAAGCTTCCACCATGAATGTCAAGGATTGAAAACGCGGATGGCACGACTCCCACAAGAGATCGCCAGATTCCATCTTCCGAAGGCAGATGACATTTCCGAAGATGGGTGGATAAAGGTTCCAAGGCTGCTCTCTAACTTGGTTTTTAAAGACTGCGAGACTGCAGAGGAAGATCATGAAGTCTCGTACGAGTATATCGATATGCATGACTTTGAGCGCGACTTGGACAGGCAATGTGAAGATATGCTTCACTTGTCGATTGAAGACGGACTCTGCTACGCAACTAAATCTCTCCAGCGTCGTTTGCTAGTAAATGTAAGCATGGGATTACGGGCTGAGCTTCTACATGGAGAAGGTCTCATGCATTGGGTTACGGCTTCCAGTTACGTGGAAGGCCTATCGTACGCGAAGAGGTCTATTCGATTGTATGAAAATCGTTGTGAAATCCATCCAGTATCATGCAAAGTGAATCTTCTTCAAAAAGGGTTGGCGGTACCTATTGATGACACGCTGAATACAAGGAAATTTGATGATCTTATGACCTACGGAGTACCAATCCATGCCCTGGAGACTGTCTTGAACAGTCTGTTTCCCGTCGTAACTCATAATCTTATGCACTACCGGTCGGGTCGTACCCTGTATCGCCAGGACGCCCTGCCGTAATGGGGCAGTTTTGTCCCCCAAGAATCAACTTTCCGATCCGTTTCAAGAACGGCCAAGTACCATGCCATGCAAGACAACAGTTGCCTCTTTCTTGGAGGGGGGCCCACACGACAAAGTGTCCTCTCTTCCAAGACTACGGTAACCCACTCTCCATGCCCAGGCGATTTTTTGCATAGACGCGGAAGAGGACACAAGTCGCTCCCTCCCATCATTGAGAGGCTCTCAAAAGGGACTTTCCTTTGGAATGGAGAACCCGCTTGTTCTGGAATAACAAGACGGCCACCAACGCGGAGATGGATATGCTACAGGCTGTCCACATTCGCGCAAGCGACTCAATAGAACGGATCCATAGCTATTCAGGCCTTTCCTTATCTAATGGATCAGCCGCGGCTACCCAATCTCGACCTCCACCGTGAAATGTGGGGTCCCAGACTACTTAGAATCTTGCGATTGTCCATGACGCCTTGTTGTGGTCAAGGGATCTTTGCTCTCATGGTGAGGCACAACAAAAAGGAAATATATGAGGACTAGGTCGTCCCGTCCCCCCCAGACCCCCAAACTCAGTCGGATGGGCAAGACTACAGAGACAAGACGAAACAATGGCATGACTTAAGAGATGAGTAGTTTCCCTGTCGAAGAACATGAAAGAAACGTGTTGTTTCGTTTCTTCTGTTGTACCCGGTAGTGGAAAGGAGCGATGGCCTATCGAATCGTCAATTGCCGCGGTAGTACGGGGGTATAGCATGTCCCGCCCTGTGACTTGTCCATTTCGTTGCAGTGTGAGGACCTCTTAGATTCGAGGAAAGAATCTACTAGAGGTGCGGGTCTCCTCTCATCTCCATGTATAAACTCGTATAGGACGACTCTTGGACATCCCCAAAGCAAATCGCATGGCTACCATAGATACAATCCCTTGACGACCTGCTCCCACGATAGACTACTACAACATCTTCATCTCATCTGTTGTCAGACAAGTGAAGGGAAAAGGATTTGATTTGGCTTTCTTTGCATAAATCTAGTAGGTCTTTTTGACGCCAAGACTTGGGGGAACAGGTGGATGAGAAGCCGTATCCAACTAGGATCATTCCTTCTAATGTAAAATCAAAAATCTAGAATTTAAGTAGGTAGGACGTGTATCTCATCAATATATGAACGCAATAGAGGTCCACAACACGAGAGAGAGAGAGTTCGAGAGAGACAAGGTTGTATGCAAAATGATGATCGAGGCCTTCAAGGTCCGGGGACAAACATTTCACTCTCTCCCCACACAAAACCTCTCTCTCGCTGCATAAACTCAAACCAAAACTTTTAAAACCCCTTTAGGCCACCTAAATGGATCGGATGGATATATTGCTTCGTTGCCTTATCAAAGAACATTTCATCTTCCTCCTTCACTTGAAGCCAATTCCAACCTTCCGTTGAAAATTCTCGACGATTCCTTTGTACGTTCCTTGCAATCTCGGCTGTACTCGTCCATATTTGTTTATGTTCTACCGGGGAATATTCTGTATGGGGTGGAATTTCATATACTCTTGTATCTGGATGAAAATGTACCCTTCGCTTCTTCTTCTTCAGACGTTGTTTAGCTGATGCTGCGAGTCCATCGTAGTTGTGGTTATTTACCAGTGGTACAGGTGGATCGCATAGCAAGGAACTTTGACTTTCGTCGAAGGAAGAATGGAACTCTTGAAGTGGATCGAAGAGCCACATCGAATGCTGGTCTCGTATACGAACGTTGTGGTTTGCCTGTAATGCGATCATGATGCACTTTGATGTACGAAAGAAGATACTGTATGTGAGGGAAGTGAAACAGCCTTCTCGTTCACCCGTCAAGGTTCCAACCCTCTATGGCGCATTTGTGAACAGCGGTTATCACGAATCTTCCAAAGATTCAGTATGTGGTTTTCGCAAGTTCACGAAAGCGAATGTCGCAAGGTGTGTCATGTAATGTTTCTTCTCCCCCAAAAGGAAGCACTTTGATTCGATACTGAAGCCCCACGATCATGTTCGCCAAAACCAAGAAGAACTTTTCACATCAAAAGAAGTAATGCCCCCGAAGAACGGTCATCATTCACTACTGTACTCAAACGGACCAAAAAATTATTTCTTCGTGAATTCCATTTCCGACAGATGCTATTTGGTGACGTCAACAAGTCCGACGAAACTTTCCAAAAGTCGGATGCTTCTAAAGAGATTGAATCGGTTTGATCGAACCAGAGTCGGGCGGCCAAAGTAGCTGGGGTATCATCATACATACAGTACCGTTATAAGAGTGATATACCTAGCGCATATCATACGCTCTACACGGTGGGAGTGATGGTAACAAGACGGTGCCACTTTTCCGAGGTGTCAACCCTGTCGCCGTGATCGACAACAAGAACTTGCGCTAACAGTTATCATTACTGTCAACAGTTTAGTTCTGAAGACCTGAGAGAATCATCTCCTGGAGAGTGGAGGCTTGGATAAACTGGTTCGGTAGAGGTGACTCCCGTCACATAGTTAACGCAGAAGGAGGCAAATATAGATGATGTGCTGCGTGTCATGTATAACAGTTACAAGTCTTTCTATCCAGAAGAGGATTCGGTGACCCTCGAGGCCATCATCGAGGTCTGTATCCAGGGGTGATTCATCGCTTCCTTCGCCGTCGGTCGATGTCGGGGATCCTTTTGCAAGAGATACGAACAAAAATCACGGGCCTCCAAAGATACGTCCTTCCAGTCTTCTGGTGGAAATTTCACTTGAAATTCAGCATTCATCAATGTTCGTATGCATTCTCTTTCATCTAGTGTACAGGTTGGGAAATGACCTCGACTCAACATCAGATAGGCAATCACTCCGATACTCCATATATCACATAAACACGTGTAGTCATCATCTAACAATACTTCGGGGGCGACATAAAAGGGTGTACCGACCTCCGATGTCATGATGCCATAGAAAGATCGGGGATCACGATGTACTAGGCAAGGTCTACCAATCTCTGTGCTGGTTCGTGAGTTGTTATCATCGATCACAGAAAGGTTGTTGATCTCGGAATCCTGCACCGTCGTAGGACTAGCTTCCGATGATGACTCGGAAAATGAGACACATGGGATACGTGAGGTCTCATCGTCCATTATTGGTCCTGGTTGTGAGGTTGGAGGAAGTCCATTTGGAGTAGGAACTTTATTGGCCGTACTTTCGCCGTGGAACGACTGTGAATGATGTTCGTTTCCGGACGTAGTTGTTGCTATTTCAGGGATGGTCTTTTGTGATAATCCGAAATCAATAATCTTCACATGGTACCGCAGATGGTCCTGGCAATAATAATTATTATTATTCTCATCATCTGTATCGGTGTTGGACGTCATCGATGATTGGAATAAAAAGTTACTCGCCTTGAGATCACGATGGGCCATATGATGGACTGTATGTAGAAAATCTAATGCATCCAAGATCCCATGAAGGATCATAGCACACGTTTCTTCCCGTCGAGTCGAAGCAGTAGTAGTAGCCGTAGCAGTAGAAGAATTCTCGCATCCGCTGTTGTTATTGCTGACTTGTCGTTCCTCTTGTTGTTGTTGATTCCTCCATTCGACGATCAAATCATACAATTCACCACCGGTACATAATTCGGTTATGATATGGACATAGTTGGGGTCTTCATAAATTTCATACACTTTGATTAAATGTGGATGTGGTGATGGACAGTAGTGAGATTGATCTTCAAGAGATCTTAAATTTCCCACCTCACGTTGGATGACATGTTGTATCTCTTGTTTGGTAATGGAATTGTCATTACTTGTTTTCGCAATGGATTTACATGCCCTCCATTCCTCTGTCATCCTATCTTGACACCTCCGTACGACACCAAAGGACCCACGTCCAATCACTTCATAAAAGGAATATCTATACATATACACAAAATACGACACGATAGACTTTACAGTTAGGACTCGACGAGAGGGATATTTAAAAAAACCAATCAACGAGAGGAACAGCAGCACTCGCTCACCGTTGCTTGATGTTCCGTTCTGCATTTTCAATCCAATAATCGTCATTGGAAGGTATAGGAGATGACCATGCAAGTAAACTCCTCCAAAAGGAAGACATCTGTGACTGTGAATCCCCTCCTCACTGTCAGATGTTGAACTTGACTGTGATAAGAAGGCTTGTCATGAGCCGTACGTTTGAGTATGTTGTGAGAGACCACAAATAGTAACGCGTCAAAATACCGTAACGCATTTCGTTGGATTAGCCGAACCCTTCAATGGCAACGTACATACGGTATGCATACAATCGACAGCATCTTTTTGAAACCGAACTCCGAAGACGATTGGTTCGATCTGTTCGTCGGGTGAAAATATATTTCCTTCTTCTATGCATATCTTATCTTATCAAATCACGACGGTTAATGACCATCGAAATGATTGCTCTCCCGCCACGTCGTTCGTCCTCTTTGTCAATATTCATCCGATCCTATTGTCAATGCTGGATATGAACGCGACGAAATACTTTGGTTGTGATAGTTCTCAATGGCATACTCAGGACGCCATCATGCCTGTCCAGAGGTGACTTGAGTCATGCTCGTGGTTCAATGGAAGCCAACTCCAGGCATTATTCGAACTGCCAACGTCGGACAGCACCACCCCAAACAAGACAGCACACAAAATCCATTCCAAGTTCTCCCCATCGTTTCAGCTACAGAAACCTCTGCCATGCCACATTTTCAATCCAGTCGAGTCTGCATCTCCGCTCATCATAAAGTTCGCAAAAAATTTTCCGTCCTTTCCTGGTCGCCTCCCTTGTTGCCTTTATTGTCAATGGTGGAAGCCAACCCCCATTCTTCGGGGCTATGATGGCAACGGCGGGGTATGTCCACATGGGAATGAAGCTGATCGGAATATCATTGCCATGAAACGAATTTCTGGTAATCGGAAGGATGATGAGAAGGTCTTAGGATGTGGAGGTGCCTTAGCCCTGAACGATGGCAGTCTTAATGGACAGCGGGGTGGCAACGTCGATAGTCTGGCGGGGAAAATAATGGATCGTGATTTCTCGCAGCAAGACACATTGATAGAATCGACCTCAAGGGCATTCATCTATGCGAAACGAAAGACTCCGAAAGGTCTCCCTCCTCCGTGGTGAGGGTGCCACGGAAATCTCAAAGAAAGTGTTCGCTCTTTCCGACGAACGTATATGAAGTATGGGAACAGATACCTTTCATCAAGTCGACGTTCCATACCGATGATTCCGAACGACGACGACACATCTTCCTACCGGATACGACTTTAAAGTGAAATTCATTTTTGAATCTGTCAATTGATACATACTTGAGAAACATAAATCGTACAAGGGAGAAGGGATGTAAGATCAATTTAATTTATTGTAGAGACGAAACTTCGAGGCAATTGGACCCTAATCGTAGTAGGACGTCCGCCGCTCTATGGTCGTCGATAGATTCGTCCGTCGGGCCCCCGACTGTTACAGTCGCGGTCATATAGTAGGCGTATGGCATACGGCTCTATGCATAGCTTCAAAATCTTGGCAGTTGCTACTCCTGTTATCATATGATCCCGGACGAACGGTATCTGCCCGTCCCGTTGCATAAACCACCGTACGCGGGATTTGTCGTACGCAACAACATTGCTGCGGTTAGCAGATGTGCTGGAACCATAAATTCCGTCTGACGAAACGCTACGAATTTCCATACGCAAGAACGCTTTCAGAGGAGGATTCCAAAGCCAGCAAGGTAAGCACTTCATTGACCCATTCAACAATCATTCCCAGCGTACTGCGTAGTATTCGCCCTTTGTCTTTGTCTAACGACGAGAGTCCGTCGTCTAGTGACACCACAAAATCCAGAAGTAAGTCGCTTCTACCTCGTCTCTCGTTGAGTGCAGTCTGGATGGCAACTGCGGTAGTTAAATCGTGGCAGTACAGGTGCTTCCGAAACGATTTCTCCTCTGCTCCGTCAAACATACTACAGGACCTTCAAGGGAGCGAATCAGAATCTTCCTCGTCTGTTGGAAGATCGTGACTGCTCCACCTATTGTCGCTACTTTGGCTTTCTTGCGACGAAGTCACATCCCTAGACAAGTTTCGGTCACTGGAATTTGGTGGTTCAATCGAACTCGAATCAGCCATCGATGGTTCGAAGTAAGGCCTTGCGTGGGGTCGTTCCTCGGGAGCTTCCGTTTCATCCACAATCAAAATAGGCATGGGCTCCCGGAAATAGAGCCAGAACAGAGATTGTGTCCGTCGAATCTTGTCAGTGCGCTCCTTTTGAGAAAGAAGGCGATATCCTCGATTAGAATAATGAACTATCTCTCGCGGTCGACCGTGAAAATCCTGAAGTGCATGGATGACGGTAATGTACAGAAAGGTTTCCATCACGAGTACTTTCCAAGTTTCTTCTACTATCGGTGTGGGAAGTAAGAGAAGTGTCGGGACGTACTCATCCATTCCAACCTTCAGTTCCAGGAAATGTATCAGATGATGAATCATCTTCTTTCGTTGATACGTCGTCCAAGTCGGGTACGCGTCGAGCAACAGAACGTTCAACTCTTGCCAGAATTGAAAAGGTTGATCCAAGATACTCATTGTCGTCTTGATGCGACGGGGGGTGAAGGGATCCCGAATGGGTTGGTCTTTTAAGCTTGTACAGTGATTGGGTGCCTTCGATTGTTTCGACGCTTCGGAGACATCCCTTGACTGCTCTTGGAATGAAGTCCCCACGGGTGTTGACAAAAGGCTCTTCATCCGAATATCACGAATATCAAGAGAGTGGAAAGCCGAAGGCAAATCATAGACATCGTTCGTCCCAGTGGTATCACTTGCAGTGTGGCTACTACCAGTGTAGGTACTACAAGTATCGGAAACGTAGGATCGTTGATTGGTGAGACGGTCATCTTCCTTCTGTACGGGTGAAAATCTTGGATGATAGGAGAAGCCCCATTGCGCTCCCAATCGGGCACATTCATGGGTATTTTTGTGTTTGTGCCGTTTCGGGCTTGACGAACTTGAAGCAACGTTTGATTCCTGACGTTGATTCTTCTTGCTCGATGAGGCTTCTACTACCACGGTCGTCCGGGGTTGGAGGCGGAACGTAAAGGGAAGAGGCATATCCGCTAGAGCACAACAGACTTGTGTAGTATATTGCTTATATTGACACTTTCCCTTTCTTTCCGATCTTCGAAGCGGACAGTACAGAACGTTTTCTGACCTCTTGATACAAATTTCGAAGGCGACGGAGGGAATGAGTCAACTCACGGTCAAGGCAGTTGAGGCAGAATATTTGTGAACGTAATTACGGCAGGGCGGCTCGCTCTCAGTTCGTGAGGGCATATATACCCGTGTCGCATGCATCCCGCCGACAGCCTGTAAATGTAACTACCTAACACTAAAACATTCCGGAAGTCCTACAAGATCCAGTTTTCATGTCACAGTGTCAGTGTCGTTCGTGTCGCGTGAATCAGTTGATGAATCGACATTCTAGAGATTGAGAAGCCATCAACGACACCCATCTAAGAAGGGAAACACTCTATTTATTCCCTCAGGGCCAAAGCGGAAAGTAAGGTGTTGGACCTTGCATCGGTAAAGGTTGCCAATGATGATGCTTCGGTGGCATGTTGTGAAGCAACAGTGTGTGCCACTTTTGCACCCATTGAGGATCCCCGGCATCGAGTCTTTCTATATAAAATTCAATCGATTTCAAAAGACTGTGGATCATCGAATCGTATGTCATATGAGTATGACACCATTGCAGGGTCTCCTTCATGACCTCTGTTCGGTGTGTATTGTTGGACAATACCTTATCGACGACGGTCCAGAGAGTCGACGAATCTGCCTCAATCTCCACAAAGTGATGATTCGGTTGAATGGTAGGCCACAGCCAGTCGACATAATCGGGTCGGAGTTTGGCTACCACCGTTCGCAAACAAAGGAGGCAAGGAAATCGTTCACTCCAGGATGATCCATCGGCATCCAACACAACTGCAAACCTCGCGAAGTCCTCGAAGAATATCCTATCCTTCCGTTCAATAATCGGTCCCTTGTACGAAGGAACAATCTTATGATAGTGCTTTCCAAACCCAACATCAAATAATCCATCCGCGTGAATCATATTCTTTGGTGGTTGGTGAGCTTGCAAGACCAGCTTACGGCGCCTCAATAATGAATTCCCAGTTGGAGATCCTCTCCATACAGCCTGTTTGATCTGCTCAGCAAACGGAAATTTGTCCGCTCGAATTCGTTGAATGATATCCCATTGATTTCCGTACGCCTTGGCCGTATCCAAAGCTGCAGGATGAGGGATGCATATTGACAATCAATGGGGACTGCCAAGGTGAAAACTGGCACAGAATAGCAGGTCTCGTGTTTCGGTCCAAAAGAAACGTTGTGTGACGAAGTAACTCGTTGGTTTTTCCGTAGATTGTTCTCAAAGCACCTCATGTTGTCTCCCAAGTTGAGCAGAAGCGGAACACCAAGAATAGGCGGAGATGTCGAAGAAGAAGACGATGAAAAAAGGAGGCGAGAGAGATGCGGAAATAATGCAGTATCAAGATGTTGATTGTGCAATTCGAGAAGCCATTGAAGGGCTTTCTCTAACAACTCTTCTA
>Ga0194115_10006402_pt1 | contig 11933 bp, 8 predicted proteins | sample TA2MahsurfametaG_3_FD_148656 | JGI IMG/M metagenome (GOLD analysis project Ga0194115, IMG submission 148656) | Freshwater microbial communities from Lake Tanganyika, Tanzania - TA2015002 Mahale S4 surface | ecosystem: Environmental > Aquatic > Freshwater > Lake | place: Tanzania: Lake Tanganyika... | reverse complement strand
ATATTCAACTTTCCAGCCCCATTGTTTCTTACTTTCAGAGTCATCAATTGAATATGGCCAAGAATCGGCAATTTTTTGACGAAAATCTGGTTCGTAAGAGATTGTAAATTCAGGAATATATTTTTTGATTTCTTTAGCTAATTCTTCACAAGAAAAACTTATTCCGGCAAAGTTAAAATTACTGTGATTTTTAAGTTTGCAAAAATCAGTTTCAGCCAGTTGAATTGTTCCACGAATTGCATCCGCCATGTACATCATCGGCAATACTGTGTCAGATTTTAAGAAGCATTTGTAAGTTTTATTTTTTATTGCTTCATAAAAAATTTCTACAGCATAGTCAGTTGTTCCACCGCCCGGTAAGCTTTTATAACTTATTAAACCTGGATAACGAATTCCTCTAACGTCGATACCAAATTTAGAAACATAATAATCGCAAAGTAATTCTCCGGCAGCTTTTGTAAGACCATACATTGTTTTTGGTAAAATTATTGTTTCTTGAGGTGTATTAATTCTAGGTGTTTCTGGGCCAAAGACAGCAATTGAACTTGGACAAATAATTTGTTTCACCGCAAGTTCGCGCGCCACTTCCAAAACATTGTGCAGTCCAGTCATATTAACGTCCCAGCACAATTGCGGATTTTTTTCGCCAGCGGCAGAAAGAATAGCGGCGAGGTGATAAATGGTAGTAATTTGATGTTTTTTGACAATTTCAGCTAAGCGCGGCTTGTCCAAAACATTTAGGCTTTCGTAAGGAAAAAATTCTTCAGAAATATTGTCGGTTCGCACATCTGACGTCACAACATTTTGGTCGCCATAAATTTTTTTCAGCGCTGCCGTAAGTTCTGAACCAATTTGCCCCAAAGCGCCAGTAACAAGGATTTTCATGTAGTTTTATTGTTTTTTGAAATGAGATTTGTGAAAGAGACTAAAAGCGGGGTTTAATTAAATCAAATATAAATTTTTAACTATATTTTTTAGTTAATTATGGCATAACAATAAGTGTTATAATGAGTGAAGTGAAGGATCTAGGAATTTCTCTCAGAGATTGCTTTTTGAGATCCTTTGCTTCGCTCAGGATGACAGTTTGTTTTTTTTCATCTATTATGTATTAAACTAACCAATTTTCATTTAATAAAAGTTTATAAATTTTTTTACTCCGTTTTTTTTGGTAAAAAATTAATATTTTTCAAATCCTTATTGAGTGATTGGATAAAGGATTTCTAAACTTCAACTTTTATTCAACTGTAAAAGTAATTGATTTCAGATATTCATTTTCTTTTAAAGCTGGATGAACTGGATGGTCAATGTCGGCGCCGAAAGTGCGAATTAATCGAGCAGGGCGGCCTTGAAAGTTGTTACATTTACGAAAGCCATCATTAGCAGCATTGATAAGATCGTTAATGGAAGCATGATGTGAGCAGGAAGTGAGCATTAAAATGCCGCCTTTTTTAACTAAATTTACTGATAATTTGATTAATTTTTCATAGCCTTTCAAACCAGAAAACAAATCTTTTTTTGACTTAATAAAAGCTGGAGGATCAAGTAAAACAATATCAAAAGTACGTTTTTGTGATTCAAGTTTTTCTAAAGATTCAAAAACTTTATCACATATTAATTCACAATTTTGTGAAAAATTATTTAGAGTAATATTTTTCTGAACTTTATTTATTGCATCTTGTGAAGAGTCAATAAAAGTTACTGATTTAGCATTATTTTTTAATGCGTTTAGACCAAATCCACCAAGATAACAAAAAGCATCTAAAACATCACAGTTTTTGGAAATTGAACCAATAAATTCACGATTCTTTCTTTGATCAAAAAACCAACCAGTTTTTTGGCCTTGACGAACATCAACCAAGAATTTTATACCGTTTTCTTCAATTTCAATCTCGCTAGCAAAGTCTCCAGAAGCATTTATTATATTAAAATCTAAAGATTCGAGTTTTCTGGATTCCACATCATTGCGTAAAATTATTTTTGGATCTGGGAAAATTTTGTTTAAAGCAGAAATAAAAATTGGCGTTAGTTTTTCCATGCCTGCCGTTGAAACTTGACATGAAAAAATATCATTAAAGCGATCAATTACAAGACCGGGAAGAAAATCTCCTTCTGAGTGAATTAGGCGATAAAATGGTTTGGAAAAAAATTTTTCACGCAATTTTAAAGCAGAGGAAATTTTCTGAACAAAAAAATCTTGGTCGATCTTTGTATTACAATCATAAGTCAAAATTCTGGCTGCAATTAAGGAGTGAGGGTTAAAGTAAGCTAATCCAAAGCTTTGAGTGCCTTTGATAATAACTTCTACAATTGAACCTTTTTCAAGAGTTTTTAATTCAGCAAAATTTTCAATTTCATTAGAAAAAATCCAAAGACTTCCTTTTACAATTCTAATCTCTTGATGTTTTTTTATTTTTAGTTTTAGCACTTAGAAGTTAGAATTAATTGTTAAAAGATGAGACTTCTTTTTGGTTAAAAATGCTTTGAAAATTTCACTATAGTTGTCGGGTAAAACTTTTTTTAATAAATCATTGGTAACTAATTTTCCGACATAAGAAGATGTTTCGTGACAGTCTTTAAGAAGATTTAAGTTGAATTTTGTATTGATGAAGAAAAGAGGTTTCAGAACTGAAGCCATTGTAATATCAAGTAGCATTAATTTTTCTCCACCAAAAAAAGTACCAGTTTTTTTTGAAAGAGCTTTTTCAAGAATATGAATTTTATGTACCAATTCTTCTTTTTTGTCTTCAAGATTTTCCTGATTTTGAGCAAACATAACAGCAAAAATAGATGCTAATAAGCCGTTTGAAAACTCCATCCAAGCACGCTCTTGTGATTTTAAAACTAAATCTTTTGAGTGTAGTGGTTTTTCTGGAAAAGCTTCTTCTAGATATTCGCATATTACTGAAGATTCAAAAAGTACTTTGTTATCAACATATAAAAGTGGAACCTTCCCTAAAGGTGCATCTTTAACAAACCATTCAGGACGATTTGTTAAATCAACTACTTCTTTTTCATAAGGAATGTTTTTTTCAATTAAAGCCATTTCAACTTTATGACTGTAAGGAGAAAATTTTGAAGTGATTAGTTTGATGTTTGGCATTTTTTTCTTTAAGAATGTTTAAAATATTATTGGAAGTGAGAAATAAGAAGGGATCCAATAGATCCCTTCTTGGTAGATTTTAGAAGTAATTTGAATTTTTAACTAATAAATTGGAAAATTTTGACACAAAGCTTTAACTTCGGATTTTATTTTTTCTTCTAGAGCTTTATTACCTTCTTCACCATTTTTTACAAATCCTTGTAAAACATCGCAAATCCAATTTCCAATCTTTTCAAATTCGTTTTCTTTAAAGCCACGAGTTGTACCAGCAGAAGTGCCAAAACGAAGGCCTGAAGTTACGAATGGTGAGCGTGGGTCATTTGGAATGGCATTTTTATTGCAGGTTAAGCCAGCACGTTCTAAAACTTTTTCAGCTTCTTTACCAGTTAGTGTTTCAAGAGGAGTTAAATCAACTACCATTAAGTGACAGTCAGTTCCTCCTGTAGTTATTTTCAAACCACGTTTCACTAAAACTTCTGCTAAAACTTTAGCATTTTTCACAACTTGTTTAGCATATTCTTTGAACTCTGGTTGAAGAGCTTCTCCAAAAGCAACTGCTTTTGCTGCAATAACATGCATTAAAGGGCCACCTTGAAGGCCTGGGAAAACTGCAGAATTAATTTTTTTTGCTAGTTCTTCATCATTGGTTAAGATAACACCACCTCTTGGACCACGAAGAGTTTTATGAGTTGTTGAAGTTACAATATCAGCAACTCCAACTGGAGATGGGTAAATTCCTGCAGCAACTAATCCAGCAACGTGAGCCATATCAACCATCAATAAAGCTCCAACTTCATCAGCAATTTTTCTGAAACGATTCCAATCAACAATTCTTGGGTAAGATGAAATTCCAGCAACGATTAATTTTGGTTTATGTTCACGAGCTAAACTTTCCATTTGATCATAGTCAATCAAACCATCGTCAAGACGAATACCATATTGGACAGATTTAAACCACATACCAGAAATTGTACGTTGCGCGCCGTGAGTTAAGTGACCTCCGGCAGCTAAGCTCATTCCAAGAATCGTATCACCTGGTTGAAGAAGAGCTAAATAAACTGATAAGTTTGCAGACGCACCAGAATGAGGTTGTACGTTAGCAAATTTTGCGCCAAAAAGTTCACAAAGACGATTAATTGCAGCTTGTTCAACTTCATCAGAAAATTCGCATCCACCGTAATATCTTTTTGCTGGATAACCTTCAGCATATTTATTTGTAAAAACTGAACCTTGAGCTTCAAGAACTGCTTTTGAAACTATATTTTCAGAGGCAATTAACTCAATTTGATATTGTTGGCGATCAAGTTCACGCTTAATTGAAGACGAAATTTCTTTATCTGAATTTTCAAGATTTGATGAGAAGAATGATGACATATTTTTTTGTTTTAAGTTTATTATTAAGTTTTTAAGTTTTTTTGTTAATTTTTAATAATTTTTTATTTCCATTGCTTTTTCTAATTCGTTAAAATGGTTCTCCTGACATCTTACTCATGTTCATTTATTATATTTTATATGAACCTTAAGAAGGAGGCTAAGAGACAACTTCTTGCTCAAGTTAATTGTAATTTCTGTAAATGATATTCTCTGATTTTTTTAATAAAAAGGTCAATTTCAGTGTCAGATATCTTTTGATCATAATTTTTCACTATTATATCTTTTATATCTTTTTCAAGATATGAAATTTGATAAGTTTCAAGATTAAAGGAAATATCAATAGAAATCTTATATTCTAAGTCAGCCATTCCTTTTTTTAGAAGATGTTTGTGAAAGTAAATAAATCTAATTAATTTATTTCCATCTTTATCAGACAGATTTTCTCGGATTCCCATTTCCGTAAACTCATTTTCTGAATAAAATTCATCAAATTTTTTACAAGAATTAAAAAATTTATCACGAATTCTTGGAATTAAACTATCTAATAGTGATTCAATTATTTCTTCTGATCTTATTTTTACTTTATTTTCTTTAAATTCAGCTTTAAGTAAAGCAATTTTCTTATCCAAATCGTCTTCTTTTTCAATTTCTTCACCACTTGCGCCTCTTATCATAATTTCAAGAGAGTGAACTAAATTTTGAGCAATATAATCAATAAAATCTTCAATAAATCCGCCATCGGCTTTTCTTAAAGATAGAAAATAATTTTCTTTGTCTTGAGTTTTTATAATTACAGGAGGAAAACCAAAACGCATCAAAACCAAATTCATTAAAATTCTGGCAATACGTCCATTTCCATCGTCAAAAGGGTGAATTCTAATAAATTTATAATGAAATTCGGCTGCTAAAATTATAGGGTTTATGTCATTTTTTTTACTTTCTTGAGCAAGCCATTTAATTAAATCATACATTTTTGCTGGTGTTTCAAATGGTTCAGCAAAGTAAAATATTTCACCGGTTTTGGTTTTTACATGATTTTGGGAGGTTTTATATTTACCGATAGCTATTGTTTTTTTTGCAGCTTTTCCATCTTGAGTGATTGCATCCACTTCATATGGTTCTTTTAGAATAAGAAAGTGAAGTTCGCGAATGAAGTTTTCAGTAATTTCACGATCAGACTTAGCAACTTCATAGACAAAATTTATAGCTTCATTATGACCCTTAATTTCAAGATAATCTTTAAAATGTTTTCCAGAAGCTGTTATTCCATGAAGGAGGAACATTTTTGTTTCGCCATAAGTAAGCGAGTTTCCTTCCAAGTTGTTTGAATGAAAATTCCAATCAAGACAAAATTTTTGTAAAATTTTTAATTCAATTTCTTTTGAGATAGGTCTTAAAGCATCCAGTTTTTTCTTTAATTCTTCTGCTTTAATTAGATTTTTCATTTTTAGAAATGCACTAATTCTTACAAACCAAATTTGTTAAAATTAATTTTTTCTTCAATTTTAACGAGTAAATTTTCAACTAAGTCAGTTTTTTCGGAAAAAAGGCTTTTTAGCAAGCCTTTTTTAGAATTTATTTGAATAAACTCAACATTATTGCCAAATTTTTCCTTCATTTTTTTGCGCATATCACAAACTTCATCGATAAGTCCAAGTTGCAATGCTCTTTTGCCTGACCAGAAAGCTCCTGTGAAGATCTTATTTTCATCGCCTCTTAATTTTCCTTGACGTCTAACTTTGACAAGTTCTTTAAAACTTTCAAAGATATCACGTTGTGCATCTTTTAAGATTTCAATATTTTCATTTTCTTCTGGCATAAAAGGATCAAGAACTGCTTTATTTTTTCCTTCTGTGTAAACACGACGTTCTATGCCAATTTTTTTGATTAGATCAACAAAACCAAAGCCATAAAATATGACTCCAATTGATCCTATTATTGAGGAGTTATGAGCATAAATTTCGTCGCCAGAAAGTAATAACCAATAACCACCAGAAGCAGCAACATCTTGTGCAAATGTGTAAACAGGAATTTTTTTCTCATCACTAAGTTCACGAACGTAATTGTAAATTAACTCTGACTGCACAGGAGATCCACCTGGTGAATTAATATTTAGAGCAACAGCTTTTATATTTTTGGTTTCAAAGGCTCGCTTTAACAATGGCGATAAGTTGTCAATGTTGATAGCAGAACTCATTTTGCTCTCTTTTCCAATAACTCCATGTAAATTTAAGCAAACAACTTTTGGAGTATTTTTATCACCAAAAATTTTTTTATAAATTTTTCCAAGAAAAACACAAAAAGACGTTAGAAAAAGGCAACGGCAGTTTTTTATATCAGAAGTGTTAGCAGTTGTTGGTTCAATATTGTTGTGGTATTTATAGCTATAGTGGTTCTTCATATTTTTTATTTTTATTTAATAGATAAAAGTCTTTTAAAATTAATTCTTTTTTAATTGCTTTGAATAGATAATTGAAATTGCAAAATACTAAAAATAAGAATATTGAGATTGCTATTGAAGCCCACAGAGCTTGAGGACCAAATGATTTCATTATTGCTCCAGTGCAAAAAATTCCGAATATATTGCCAAGCAAAGAAATTTTTCCAAACGCACTATTTACAGCAAGCCTTTGAGTTGGTTTGTATTTTTCATTAATTAAAACAAATGCTGGAAGTTTAATTCCTATCAAAGATCCGAACATTAAGAATATCAAAAGATGAAGATTGTTAGGATCTTCGTTATAATAAATAACCTGACTGCAAGTTAAAGCAAAAATTCCAGAAACTATCATCAGAAAGCGACAGTTTATTAAATCGGTTAAATATCCAATTGGAATTGAGAAAATTGCACCAAAAAGTAATGTTGAAAGCAAAAGAGAAGCTTCAGTTGGTTTCATTCCGCTTTTAATTCCATAAATTACTATGAATGCAGTACAAGAAGAAAGTGAGTAATTTACACAAAAACCAGCAAACATTATTTTGGGAGAGTTTTTGATATAGCGCCATAAACCAATTTTTTTGTCTTCTTTTACAGTCATTTCAATTCTTTTAATACGATAAAGTGGTATCATTGAAACAAGAAGAAAGGCGCAAGCGCTTAAATGTGAGTTTAATAAATCGGAAGAATTGGTAATTTTTAGAAATACAGGACCCAAACTGTTCCCGATTGAAAATAACATGCCACTTATTGATATTATTGTGGCGCGTATATGTTTTGGGGCAAGATCAATTGTTATTGTTTGTCTTACAACACCACAAAGGAAAGAGGCCGCACCAAAAATAAAAATTGTTGCCAACCACACAAAATAACCAGCATAAAAATACATCAAAAAACCAGTAAGTGCTGAAAGAGTGGTTCCAAAATAAATACTATTAGTTAATCCAAGTTTTCTTCCTAAAGTTGGTAAGAAACGTGATAAAATAATGCCAGAGATAATTTGTGTTCCAGAAGAAAGAGAAATTAATATTTCATTTTTGACATATTCTTCCATTTTAAAAGCAATCATAACTGACATAATGCCATATCCAATTGCAGCAATAAAAATTGAAGAAAAAACAGCTAAAATATCTTTTGCAAGAGCAATGCTCCATCGAAATTCTGGAGCTTCTTTTTCAGCATAATTTTGATCTGGAAAAGAAACAAAGTCTTTACTTTTGAGATCATAACTACGTGAGATTACATCATCTTTTTTTAGCCAAAAATGAAACATAATTAAAATTTTCTAACATCAGTTAGGTGACCTGTAATTGCAGCAGCAGCAGCCATTGCTGGACTTAATAGGTGAGTACGACCGCCTCTACCTTGTCTTCCTTCAAAGTTACGATTTGAAGTTGAAGCGCATCTTTCGCCAAATTCTAATTTGTCAGAGTTCATTGCTAGGCACATTGAACATCCTGGTTCACGCCATTCAAATCCAGCTGACTTGAAGATTTTGTCCAAACCTTCTTTTTCAGCTTGTTCTTTAACAAGACCAGATCCTGGAACAACCATAGCCAATTTTATATTTGAAGCGATTTTTTTACCTTCAACTATTTTTGCTGCAGCTCTTAAGTCTTCAATTCTTCCATTTGTACAAGAACCAATGAAAACTTTGTCAATTTTAATTTCGCTTAAAGGAGTTCCTGGTTTTAAATCCATATATTCAAGAGATCTTTTTACCGCTTCTTGTTTGCCTTTGTCAGAGAAACTTTCTGGAAAAGGAACTTTTTCTGAAATTGGAAGTACATCTTCTGGGCTTGTGCCCCAAGTAACTTGAGGAGCAATTTCTTCAGCTTTTAGATGAAGCTCCTTATCATATTTTGCTCCCAGATCAGATTTTAGAGAATCCCAATATTTTATTGCTTTTTCAAAGTCATCTCGTTTTGGAGCAAGAGGACGGCCTTTTAAGTAGTTATAAGTTGTTTGATCAGGTGCAATTAATCCGGCGCGTGCCCCAGCTTCTATTGACATATTGCAGATTGTCATTCTGCCTTCCATAGAAAGAGATTCAATTGCTGAGCCTGCATATTCAATAACATAGCCAGTTGCACCAGCTGTTCCAATTTTACCAATCACTGCTAAAGTAATATCTTTTGCGGTGACACCGTTTCCAAGTTTTCCATCTACTTTCACCAAAAAGTTTTTAGATGGTTTTTGTATTAGAGTTTGAGTTGCTAAAACATGCTCAACTTCAGAAGTTCCGATACCAAAAGCAAGAGCACCAAAAGCGCCGTGAGTTGAAGTATGAGAGTCTCCACAAACAATTACCATTCCTGGTTGAGTTAAACCTTGTTCAGGACCAACAATATGAACTATACCTTGTTTTTTATCGTCTAAGTCAAAATATTTAATGCCGAATTCAGCGCAATTTTTCTCCAAAGTTTCTACTTGAATTTTTGAAGTTTGGTCAGTTATTCCAGATGTTCCATTACCGCGATTTGCAGTTGTGGTTGGCACGTTATGATCGGCAACAGCCAAGTGTGCTTCGGAACGACGAGGCTTTCTATTTGCAATTCTTAATCCCTCAAAAGCTTGAGGTGAAGTAACCTCGTGTATTAATTGGCGGTCAACGTAAATTATTTGTGAAGAGCCATCATTGTCAACTAGGTGCAAGTCCCAGATTTTATCATATAATGTTTTAGGAGACTTTTCTGCAGCCAAATCTTGTGAGTTATTAGTCATATTTTAAGTATTCTTTGGAAAAATGTTGGTTGAATGGCCTTTATTTTGTATAAAGTAATTATTTTTGCAATTTTAAATTTTTAGAATTTTGTTGTGACGCTAATTTTTGATCAAAATAGACTAAGTTTTTGCAAAAAAGCCTCTTAAAAAATTAGCAAAAATCTTGCTTTTAATCTTTTTTTATTGGAATGTTTTTAAAGAAGATTTATCTGCTTCATTATGCTGTACTTAACTGAAAACCATTGTTTGAAAACCATTATTTCTTTTTCACATATTATTGTTTGTGATAAATGGAATTTGGGGATCTGATTTTGCAACTTTTCTTTACCTAAGACAGGATACGGGTTAAAGTTTATCTAAAATAAATAAAAATAATTATTCAAATGGCAGGACATTCGCAATTTGCAAATATTAAACATCGTAAAGGGGCACAAGATGCTAAAAGAGCAAAACTTTTTACGAAAATTTTAAGAGAAATTACTGTTGCTGCAAAATCGGGTCAACCTGATCCAAACTTTAATCCGCGTTTAAGAAACGCAATGATTGAAGCGCGTACCAATAATATGCCAAAAGATCGAGTTGATGCAGCAATTAAAAAAGTTATTTCAGGAAGTGAAGGGGATAACTTCGAAGAAATTCGTTATGAAGGTTATGCGCCGAATGGAATTGCGATAATTGTTGAAGCTTTGACTGATAATCGTAATCGTACAGCAAGTGAAGTTAGAAGCATTTTTACAAAATCTGGAGGATCTCTTGGTGAAACTGGTTCAGTAGGATTTATGTTTAATAGAGTGGGCGTAATACAGTTTGATAGCAAAGTTGCTAGTGATGATGAAATGTTTGAGGCTGCTTTGGAATTTGGAGCTAGCGAAGTTGAATCATCAAGTGAAATTCATGTTGTAATTACCGATCCAGAAAGTTTTTCTGTTGTACGCGATAGTTTGATTGAAAAATTTGGTGATTCTTTATCAGCAAAGTTAGATTGGAAAGCAATAAACTCCATGGAAATTTCTGATCTTGAGCAGGCTCAAAAACTATTGAAAATGATTGATGCATTAGAAGATTGTGATGATGTTCAAATGGTAACTGGAAACTATGTTTTTGCAGAATCAATTGTTAATCTTTTATAAAGAATCAATCAAAAAAATATTAGCAGATATTTTTCTGCTAATATTTTGTTATCTAACAAAATATTGAGGAATTTCAGTTACTTAGTTATTTAATAATTAGAGTTTTATTAATTGACGATACTAATTTATCTTACTAGATTTTCCGAACATAAATAAAATTTTTTCACATTTTAATTTTTTTTTCTGCTTGCAAATGAAAAATATCGAAATTACTCCGCAGTTGATTAAAGATCACAATCTTACAGAAGACGAGTATAACAAGATTTTGGAAATCTTGGGTCGTACCCCAACAATCACTGAACTTGGAATTTTTTCAGCAATGTGGTCAGAACATTGTTCTTACAAATCAACTAAAAAGTGGTTAAAAACTATGCATACCCAAGCTCCATGGGTTATTTGTGGACCAGGTGAAAATGCAGGTGTTATTGATATTGGCGATGGACAAGCTGTTATTTTTAAGATGGAAAGTCATAATCATCCTTCTTTTATTGAGCCTTATCAAGGTGCCGCAACTGGTGTTGGCGGAATATTGCGTGATGTTTTTACAATGGGTGCTCGTCCAATTGCAAATTTGAATGCACTTCGTTTCGGTGATATAAATCATTCTAAAACTAAGCAGCTAGTGAATGGTGTTGTTTCTGGTATTGGTGGTTATGGAAATTGTGTTGGTGTTCCAACAGTAGCAGGCGAGGTTACTTTTGATAAAAGTTATAATGGCAACATTATAGTTAATGCAATGACGGTTGGTTTAGCTGATGCTAACAAAATATTTTATTCAGCAGCATCACAAGTTGGAGCCTCAGTTGTTTATGTTGGTTCAAAAACAGGACGTGATGGAATAAATGGCGCGGTAATGGCATCAGATGAGTTCAAAGAAGGCGATGAAGACAAGCGTCCTACTGTTCAAGTTGGTGATCCATTTGCAGAAAAACTTTTGCTTGAAGCTTGCCAAGAGTTAATGAAAGAAGATGCAATTTTATCAATTCAAGACATGGGAGCTGCAGGTCTTACTTCTTCAAGTTTTGAAATGTCTGGAAAAGGTGGAACTGGTATTGAGCTAAATTTAGAAAAAGTTCCTCAACGTGAAACAGGAATGACTCCTTACGAAATTATGCTTTCTGAGTCTCAAGAACGTATGTTGATGATTCTTAAACCAGAAAAAGAAGAA
>Ga0194115_10006398_pt1 | contig 11937 bp, 14 predicted proteins | sample TA2MahsurfametaG_3_FD_148656 | JGI IMG/M metagenome (GOLD analysis project Ga0194115, IMG submission 148656) | Freshwater microbial communities from Lake Tanganyika, Tanzania - TA2015002 Mahale S4 surface | ecosystem: Environmental > Aquatic > Freshwater > Lake | place: Tanzania: Lake... | reverse complement strand
TCTTCACGATGCGTGGCGTGTCTTTCGCTGACTGCGCCGCCTTGAGTGCCCAAATCAAATGTTTGGCGTAGGGCGACTTTTTGACGATAGACGGAAAGCAAATGTTGTAGCCGTTTAAACGCCGACCCTCGATGGCAAGCATGAACGGGATGTTCTTGAAGTCATCGGGTTCAACGTAACCTGACTTGATCAGCACCTGATTGGTGAGGAACTCAAACAGCGCACGACTGTTCGGTGCGTAGCCCGAGTCAACAACACGCTGTTCAATGCGTGGATCTTCAAGACCGTTGATCAAGGCAGAGACATACGCACCGTGCTGTTCACGTGCGGCATCCCATGCCTTGTTCGTGGTGAACCACACGTGCCCCAACTCATGCAGTGCGTAGCCAACCAACTGATTGAAGAGACCCTTTTCAACTTCCTTGGTCTCATCAATGCCGGGGAAGATCACGCTGATATCGCCGTTGTTGTGAACGACACCAGCAGTGCGACCAGTCCATGTGACTTTGAGTGAATCGAACCTACCGCCAGTGCTACGAAACACACGCTCCAGCGTAGCCTCAACTCCACGTTTTGCATCTAATGCAAGCATACAACCTCCTTACTTGAGTGTTTGTTTAAACTGAGTGACGTTGATGTGCGATGAGAACACGCCCAACAACTCTGCGGTGCAATCAGCGGGAAACTTGTTGATGATTGCGTTGTTGAACGCAACCTCAACAGGCAGACCCTTGCGAACAGAACGTGCCCATGCGAACAACTGACGCAGTGACGGCGGCTGAGTCAGCAGACCAGCACGTGCTTTCTCACGTGCAACGTTTGCAAATTTGACAATCAACTCAGCGGCATCGAGCGGCAGACCCGTGCGACCAGCGATCAGATCACGCTCCTGATCTGCGGGGAGATACTCAAACCGCAGAGTGAAACTGAACCGATCCAAGAACGCAGTGTTCTGCTCACGTACACCAGCAAAGTTACCGGACGTATCACCATGACCGTTGCTGTTGTCAGCACCGAAGAACACAACGTGCTGTGCAACCGGGATGCGTTCGCCTGTCTCGCTGATGGTGATCGAGCGATGCGGTGAACGTTCGCACAGGGCATGAAGTGCGGCAAGAGACTGAGCACGTGCGAAACCAATCTCATCGAGCAGAACCATTGCACCGGGATGCTTGATTGCTTGCACGATGATGCCGGGTTTCCATACCACGTTGGAAGACTCGATGCTGTTACCGCCGATGAAGTCAGCACGTTCCAGTGCCTCATCGAAATTGACACGGTACAGTCTGCGCTTCAGACGTGCGGCTAACTGCGCTACAAACTCAGTCTTGCCTGTGCCACGCTCACCAGCAAGCCACACGTTGTCAGGCAGGGGATCATCAAGTGCGATCAGTGCCTGATGCAGATGAGATGGATTGAACACGTAGTCATCAACCAACTCAGGACTTTGTGCATCGTTCCACACGCCGACTTGTAGGTCACCGAAGTCAACGTCATCGTACTTGGTTGCAACGTCACCGAAGACCTCACGTGCGGTCTTTAACTCAAACGTGCCAACACGTGCGGCAAGTACTTCAACCTGTTCCGGCGTGACTTCTTTGCGGAACTGGTCAAACAACTTGGACACGACAGCGTTGACCTCGTTCGATACAGCAGACTGGTCAGGCTTGGTGATGGTGCGAATGTGTGACTCAAGAGTCGAAGACAGACGGCGAAAGTCATCCTCGATGTTGCCAAACTTCTTGTTGATGTTGTGCTCAAGAGAGTACACACGGCTGAGTGTGTCATTAACTTCCTGCACAGCAGTCTTGGACTGCACGTTGCTCTCATTGATCTGCTTGATCAGATCATCATCCACTGCGGCAGTGGGCTTGACGATATTCGCCGCCTTGGTGTTGATCACTTCATCAAGAGACACCGTGCCGTTGTCGATCAGCGATGCAACCTCACGCTGTGCAAGAGACTTGTCGGTCAGCGGCACAAGACCGTTTTGTGTGAGCACAGTGTTTAACTGTGCAAGAGAGAGAAGAGCAATTCGTTTCTGTGTAAATGTTGCCATCTTGGTTAGCCTCCGATTGATGGTTAAGCGAGAACGAAAACGTTTTGATCAGCAGGACAAACAGGAAGACCCTGATTAGCCCACGCCTGAGATAGACGCACGGTGTAGCCACAGCACGGGCAGACAGCCTTGAGCATCCGGGTTGACTGCTTCTTGCGTAGTGCCTCGATGTTTAAACGGGCATGAGGGTAGGAACCTAGCGACTCCAACAGGTTGGCGAAGTTTTGCTTGAACGTCTCGCCAGCGACAGTCGATGTCGGTTTGCCCTCAAGCCACAGCGAACGGGCACAGCGTGTGAACACACGGTCATGACCATGCCCATCGGTTGCGGCATGACACAACTCATGCACCAGTGTCGAGAAGACTTGCACCGGATCGTCAACCACAGGCGAGATCAGGATCTCATGGTGATTGTCGTTCGATGCGGCGGGAGACCAGTGCTCACCAATGAATCGGTTGTTGGCACGGGCACGGCTGGATGGAAAGCCGCAAGTCACACGGATCTTTTCAGGCAGAGTGAACGAAACAGAATCGAAGACAGGGCGCAACTCAGCAACAGCAGTATTGAGCCATTCTTCACGGTTGGAATGAATTGTTTGCATGATTAGCCTCACTTGAAAATTAAAAAGAAAGTTTCACGTCCGATGCATTCACCAAGATGCCGTGATCCATCAGCGTGTACGAACGAACTGCCGCAACCTCCAAGCCAATCGAGAAGTGCTATTGCGAAGAGCAGGGAGAATGCAAGCACGAACAACAGAGAGAAAAGGGTTTTCATTGAACAACCCTTGCGTGATGGTTGCGGTGCTTCTGTTTGCGGGAATACTTCACACGAACAGTGTGACGGCCTGCGCCACACGAACGTGCATTCTTTGCTACGAAATTGCGTTGTTTCATGAGAACTTCCTTTCAAATTGAAAACGAGGTGCTTTCCAAACTGATCCATCTCGATAGTCACGAACCCAAACATAAGACGCTGTGACCTTGGTGACTAAACCAGTGATAAGTGATTCGCACTTGGCGGTGCGACTTGATCTGCCGTTGTATGCAACGACTGAAACTTCACATCCGATGTTAGGTGTGTACATAAAGCCTCCTGAGTAAACGATGCGGGATGCATCATCGTGCGTCCTGCGAACAAGACGCACTGTGTTGCAACCTACTTTCCAATGAGCGTTCTCACGCCGTTAGAAAACGCCCCCGTGTTAGAAAACACTTCAATAAAACCAATCTCATGCAACCCAACACCATTCATGGTTGCCCATGAACGTGCAAAGACCAATGCGGCCTGTGCATCATTCGCATAAACACAACCTAAAAAACTTTGACCGCTAGCGGTCACAACTCTCACTGACATACGGTTCTGCATAAAGCCTCCTGAGTTGGATGTTTAAACAATGTGCTAGCACTTTGCGAATCGATGATGCAAGCACGAACGAGACAGGCTGTCTCTCGATGCACTCCGGCACGAAGTGCATCAGGCGATAGCCTAAGAACGAACATCGAATGCGTGTGTCTGATAGGTAGGTGATCACGGTGCAGTCGATGGCTGTGAGATGTATTCATTCGGGGTCTCAACCCTTTCCTCTAGACAGTGTCATCTGCCATCCCATTGATCGCTATCGATCTCCGGAGTCCGACAATTTTGGGAAGCCTGCCGTTGGCTCACATTCGGGGAGGACTGCTTTGACTACAACCCCTGCAACCTTATTTAGAGACGCAATGCTGTGATCACTGTGGATCGTTGTACGTCTGCCCTATTCGATCCCGCTGGCCCCGATATGTGTAGGTGTTGGCTGGCGGTATCCGGTAACTGGCATCTGACCGGCACTACATAAAACGAACAACAAACCACAGTTTAAACCAAGTGCTAGCACGAACGCAACCACCGGTGCTAGCACCTGTTGTATGGGGGACACAGCCACGGCTGGAAGCGGGTTCTAGGGCGGTCTGCCCGGGAGGTTGGCCCGGGGGGGGGCCCGGAGGGCAACAGCCTGTCTGAGGGCAAATATAGAATTCATAGAAGCATCCATAGTGACTGGCTCACAGAATGAGCCACGAACACAGCCTTGACAGATTGTGTTTAAACAGCGAAGGTCAATTGCATGGTTCTTAGTGCAAGTGCTAGCACGAACCGACACGAAAGACGTTGAAAGGGTACTGAAAATGGATCGCCACGAATTGATTGAGAAATTGGAGTCAGATGCAATCACCATCGATGATGTTGATGCGAGCACGAACGCTGTGGGAAAGAGCGAAGCGATGCAGATGGCGGTGGCAAAGATAAGAGAGAAAAAGACAAAGACAGGAAAGATAGTCGGAGTCGATACAGAAGAACAGAAGAAAGAAAAGCAAAGCAGACTTACGCCGCAACAGCATCTATTCGTGCAGTCTATTCTTGCTGGTAAGACACAGATTCAGGCGTATAAGGATGCGTATAACACGAACGCAACGGATGCTGTGATTGCGGTCAATGCGAACAGATTGCTGAAGAATCGGAAAGTATCTGCACTACTGGGGTCTTTTGAAGACAGCCTCAAAGAAAAGATCATCGAGGATGCAATCAGGACTAGACGATTCGTGATGGAGAAACTTCACGACAGAGTCACCAACGCAAAGACAGAGTCATCAGAACTCAAGGCACTTGAACTCATGGGCAAAGCAGTGGGGATGTTCACTGACCGTGTGGAGCAGACAGTCGAGCAGATTAGCCCTGAAAAACTCAAAGAAGAACTCAAGGCACACATTCGTCTGCTAGAAAACGTAACACCTATCAAGAAACGCAGTGCCTAGGTTAGGCATTGCATTCATCAGTGCAAGGCAATCAATGAAAGCAAGCATTGCATTACGTTTAAACAATGCGTTGCATCGTCATCGTGTTGTCGTTCGTGTTGTTGGTTGAACGGCATGATCGATTCGCCGAGACCCCACCGTACCCCCACCACCCCGAACCGGCTGAGACCCCCCCACCGCCTATACGCTGTAATCCCCACATTCGATTATCTTTTCCAAACCCCCCTACCCCATACTATAAATTCATACAGTACTCTTCTAGTGATGGGATTATGAAACCCACCCCCTATGTTTTTGGGATTAGTTACCCCCGGGGGGTATGTGTTGAAAAATAGTTGCTGGAAAGCCCTATGGGCTGACGCAACCATAAAATGGTTGCACGAACGATTGTTCGTGTTTAAACTGCCCGTGTAAACGTTCCACGTGAAACATGGAACAAAGAAAGCCCAGAATGGGCTGTATGCGTAAGCACATGGAGAGATCGGGTGACTTCTCGGCAAAAGTTGGTTCTGGAGTTTATCCAGACTTATATCAAGATGAAGGGCTTTGCCCCGTCTATGCAGGATATCGCCACGGGCTTGGGATTGAAGTCTAGGTCAAATATTCATAGGGTGATTCATGACCTGCGCCGCAAGGGGCATCTGCGTTTAAACCCGAATAAGGTACGGACGGTCAAGATTGTGGATAAGTCGGTCAAAGAGGTCTCTGCCCTTTGAGCAATATCCTGACCCGGGAAGAGATAAAGCAGTATCTTGCTTTGCTTGAGAATCTTCCTGAGAACTCTCCGGAAGTACTGAAAATACATACATTGCTTCGGGAAGATAAAAAGGAACGGTGTCGGCAGAACTTTATGCCGTTCGTGAGACAGATGTGGTCTGCCTTCATCTCCGGGAAACATCATCAGATCATGGCAGAGGCTTTTGAGCGGGTTGCCAAGGGGGACTTAAAGAGATTGATTATCAATATGCCCCCACGGCACACGAAGTCCGAGTTTGCCTCTTATCTGTTTCCGGGCTGGTTTTTGGGGATGTACCCGGAAAAGAAGATTATCCAGACGGCACATACGGCGGAGTTAGCGGTGGGTTTTGGACGTAAGGTCAGAAACCTTGTAAACACTCCGGAGTATCAGGAAGTCTTTCCGACCAAGTTGTCTCAGGATTCAAAGGCAGCGGGACGTTGGAATACGCATAAAGGCGGGGATTATTTTGCCATCGGGGTTGGCGGTGCTGTGACGGGTAAAGGCGCTGACGTTCTGATTATTGATGACCCCCATTCAGAGCAGGAAGCCATGCTTGGGAACCCTTCAGTCTATGACCGGGTTTATGATTGGTACAACTCCGGGCCTCGGCAACGTCTCCAGCCCGGGGGAGCAATAGTCATCGTTATGACCCGCTGGTCTAAGCGAGACTTAACGGGGCAGATTCTAAGTAACTCCGCAAAGAAGGAAGCCGCAGAATGGGAAGTCATAGAGCTTCCTGCTTTGCTTCCTAGTGGAAAACCCTTATGGCCTGAGTTCTGGAAGCAAGAAGAATTGGAAGCCATCAAACTGGAACTCCCGGTATCTAAGTGGGAATCCCAGTATCAGCAGAACCCGACTTCCGAAGAAGGAGCGATTATCAAGCGGGATATGTGGAAGACATGGGATAAGGAAAAAGCACCCCCATGCGAATACATCATCCAGTCTTGGGATACCGCATTTGAGAAGTCCAACAGGGCAGACTACTCGGCCTGCACGACTTGGGGGGTTTTTTATAAGGAGGTAGACGGAATTGAAGTCGCCAACATTATCGTACTCGATGCTTACAAAGAAAGACTTGAGTTCCCCGAACTCAAGCGGCAAGCCTACGACCTCTGGAAAGAATGGAACCCAGATACCTTACTTGTTGAGAAAAAAGCCGCAGGAGCACCCCTTATCTACGAACTCCGAAGAATGGGAATCCCCATCTCAGAGTACACACCCAGCAAAGGCTCAGATAAGATAGCCCGTGTAAACGCTGTGTCAGACTTGTTCGCCTCTGGGATGGTCTGGAGGCCAGAAAAGAAATGGGCAGATGAATTGGTTGAGGAGGTCGCTTCTTTCCCTAACGGGGATCATGATGACTTGGTGGACTCAACCACCCAAGCCCTACTGCGTTTCCGGCAGGGCGGGTTTATTCAACTAAACAGCGATGAAGAAGATAGAGCATTTATCCCCAGAAAGGCGGCGTATTACTGATGTGGGTTCGGATCTCAATCACCAGAAAGGATTGGACGGACTGGGAAGTAATGAAGGGTTACTTCCTGTGGAGAATTTTTAGTGCCAAAAGAGCCATGAAAAATCCAATTAAATGGTGGCGCAGACGGCAACGTGTCAAGCAGATCAATCAATATCTGCTCAATGAAGCAAAAAGGATAGAGCATGGCTATTGAAAAATCCCTATATGAAATGCCTTCGGGTACGGAATTCTCTCCAGAAGAACCAGCAATTGAACTGGAAATTCAGATTGAACAGGAAGAAGGCGAAGAGCCAACCGTAGAGGTTGAGATCGAGGTTAAAGGTTTTGATGCCAACCTTGCCGAAGAGATGGATGAAGGCGAACTTCAGAAACTTTCTAAAGATATTTTGGACTTGATTACAAATGACATCAACTCCAGAAAAGAATGGGAAAGAACCTATAAAGATGGATTGGAACTTCTTGGTTTAAGAATTGATGAAAGAACTGAGCCTTGGGATGGAGCCTGTGGTGTTTACCATCCAATTCTCTCTGAGTCGGTAGTTAAGTTTCAGTCCGAGACAATTCTAGAAACCTTCCCCGCATCGGGGCCGGTTAAGACCAAGATCATAGGAAAGATTACCCGGGAAAAAGAAGAAGCCGCCGCCCGGGTTCAGGATGATATGAACTATGAACTTACCGAAGTCATGGTGGAGTATCGAAACGAGCATGAAAGAATGCTTTGGAATCTACCGATTTCAGGTTCTGCTTTTAAGAAGGTCTATTTTGATCCCAGCCTAGACCGTCAGGTTGCAGTGTTTATTCCAGCAGAAGATGTGATTGTTCCTTACGGTTCATCGGATTTGTATTCTTCTCCACGCATTACGCACCGAATGCGTAAGACCCCTAACCAACTGAAAAAACTTCAGGTGGCAGGCTTTTACAGAGATATTGAATTACCTGATCCAGACCCAAATACAACTGAGATTGAAAAGAAAAAGGACGAAGAAATTGGTGTCAAGGTCATTGAAGATGACCGCTACCTGATTTATGAAGTCCATATTGATTATGACCTGCCAGGATATGAGGATGAAAATGGAATCGCTCTTCCATATGTCATCACCATAGACTCAAGTGGAGAAGTTTTATCCATCCGCCGTAACTATTTGGAGGATGATCCTCTTAAAGAAAAGCGGATGCACTTCACCCACTACGTCTATATCCCCGGATTTGGGTTTTATGGCTTTGGACTGATTCATTTGGTAGGTGGATTTGCGAAATCTGCCACATCCATCTTGAGACAGTTAGTTGATGCAGGAACGCTATCCAACCTTCCCGGTGGATTTAAGTCCAAAGACCTACGTGTAAAGGGAGATGACACCCCGATTGCTCCAGGAGAATGGCGAGACGTTGACGTAACTGGAATGACAATCAAAGATTCGATTGTTCCGCTTCCTTATAAAGAGCCTTCCCAGACGCTCTATACACTTCTTCAGACAATTGTCGATGAAGGAAGACGTTTTGCATCTGTCGCAGACCTGAAATTCAGCGATATGTCCAACCAAGCCCCGGTTGGAACGACTCTCGCCCTCTTGGAGAGGACTTTAAAGGTCATGAGCGCCGTTCAAGCACGGGTTCATGCCGCCATGAAGTCAGAATTCCAACTGATTGCAGCAATTGTTAGGGATTACACCCCGGATGAGTATTCCTACGAGACTGATGCCCCGAAAAAAGCCAAAAAATCAGACTACGACACCACGGAAATCATCCCGGTGTCCGATCCCAACGCTTCAACGATGGCACAACGGGTGGTTCAGTACCAAGCTGCCCTGCAACTGGCTTCATCTGCTCCACAAATCTACGATTTACCCCAGCTACACCGCCAGATGCTGGAGGTTTTAGGCATTAAAAACGCCTCCAAGATCATTCCGATTGAGGAAGACCACAAACCCAAAGATCCGGTCAGTGAAAATATGTCCATGATGAATGGAAAGCCAGCAAAAGCCTTCCTATATCAAGACCACGAGGCACATATTCAGGTTCATATGAATGCCGCACAAGACCCGAAGATTCAAAAAATCATCGGTCAAAGTCCAAACGCAAACGCTATTCAGGGCGCTTTAGCAGCGCATATCACAGAACACGTTGCCTTCCAGTACCGAGTCGAGATGGAGAAGATGTTAGGGGTTCCCCTACCCCCTCCGGACGAGCAACTCCCCGAAGACATCGAAGTTCAACTCTCCCGTGTGGTCGCACAGGCATCCGAAAAACTGCTTCAGAAAGATCAGGCAGAGGCCGCTCAAGAGCAGGCACAGCAAGCCGCCCAAGACCCAGTTGTTCAAATGCAACAACAAGAACTCCAGATCAAGGCAGGCGAGTTGCAGCGCAAGATGCAAAAGGATCAGGCGGAAGTACAACTCAAAGCCTTGGAAATCTCCAAGACCGATGAGCGTGAACGCATGAGGATTCAGTCTCAAGAAGAGATTGCCGGTGCTCAAATCGGAGCCAAGGCAGCAGAATCCCAGATGAAACAAGAGACTGAAGGCGCAAAAATAGGAGAAAGAATTGGGGCTAAGAGAGTATCTGGTCAGTGAGATCAAAAAAGATCAAGAGGCGCTGAAGGAGCAAATAGCCTTTAGCCCTGTTGAGGACTACGCCAAGTATCGAGAGATTATTGGCGAGATCCGTGGTTTACAGCGTGTCATAAGATTAATAGAGGATTTGCCAGATGAGTGATTTAAAACTACCCGAGCCGACAGGGTATCGGATTCTGATTGCCATCCCCAAAAGGGATGATACTTTCAGAGACTCCAAGATCCTGATCGCAGAATCGGAACGCAAGAAGGAAGAGATTGCCTCAATTTTGGGCTTGGTAATTAAATTGGGGCCGTCTGCGTACCAAGATCCGGACAAGTTTCCGGACGGTCCTTGGTGCAAGGAGGGAGATTTCATCATTATGAGGTCTTATTCTGGAACGAGATTTAAGGTCTCTACCCCCGAGGGAGACCAAGAATTTCGCCTTATTAACGATGACACCGTTGAGGCTGTCGTTGCCGACCCACGGGTTATTACCCGCCTTTGAGGAGTAAAACATGGCTGAAGAACAACAGCAGTTGGAAATAGAAGTAGAACCAGAAATAGAGATTGTGGACGACACCCCCGAAGAGGATCGGGGTAAAGAACCCCCAAAAGGGGAGGTGGAAGTCACCGATGACGAGATTTCCCAGTACTCTGAGAACGTCCAAAAGCGGATTAAGGAACTGCGCCGGGGCTACCATGACGAACGCCGGGCCAAAGAACAGGCCATCCGGGAGCATCAGGAAGCCATTACCTACGCCAAAAAGGTAGCAGAACAGAACCGCCTCCTTCAGGAACGTCTCTCCCAAGGCGAAAAGCATTTGGTCGAGACCTATAAATCCAAGGCAGAGGCCCAGTTATCCCAAGTCGAGCGGGAATATAAAGAGGCATATGAGGCAGGCGACTCCGACAAGATGATCGCCGCCCAAAAGAAACTCTCGGAAATCGTTGCCGAGAAAAGGGAGGTGGATCGGTATCAACCGCAATACACCCCTTTACAAGAGGAAAAAATTGCAGTAGAACAACGAATACCAGAAATTGTCCCTGACGAACGCACCCGTCAGTGGGTGTCTCAGAACCAATGGTTTGAGACTGACTTGGTAATGAGAGGTGCTGCCTTCGGTATCCATGACGCACTCATCCAGCGGGGATACGTAGCAGGATCGGATGCCTACTTTGAGCAAATTGATGCTCAGATTCGGGAAGCGTTCCCGCAAAAATTCGGGTTAAAAAAACCCGCCGCAAACGTTGTCGCTCCTGCTTCTAGAAGCGCATCGGGGTCTAAAAAGATCACGCTGACCAAATCTCAAGTTGCAATTGCAAAAAGACTTGGATTACCTCTAGAAGTTTACGCCCAACAAGTCGCTAAGGAGACCGGCAATGTCTGAACGTACCCCACGTGAAAACCAAACACGCCTATTTTCGGAACGCAAGAAGGCTTGGACACCACCTTCATTGCTTCCAACGCCGCAGGCCCGTGATGGCCTGAAACACCGCTGGATTCGCAAGTCGATCCTCGGTCAAGCGGATGATCGAAACATGATCTCCAAGCAGGAGGAAGGTTGGACTCCCATTCAAAGGGAGGAATACCCAGAACTGCACCTACAAGGCAAGGATTCTGGTCTTGTAGAAATTGGTGGATTGGTGCTTTGCAGCACACCGGAGGAGTTTGTTGAACAGCGGAATAGTTACTTCCGCCAGCAAACAGATGCTCAGACGGCGGCTGTGGACAACAATCTGATGAAAGAAAACGATCCCCGGATGCCCCTGTTTAGTGAACGTAGTTCGACCACTAGCAGGAACAGAAAGGGATAACTTAGGAGTTCAATATGGCTTATCCTACGGTATCAGCCCCATATGGACTAAAGCCCGTCAATCTAATTGGTGGACAAGTCTATGCGGGACAGACTCGCCAAATGGAAATTGCAAGTGGCTATGCTACAAACATTTTCTATGGCGATCTGGTAAAACGTATTTCCGATGGAACGATTGAGAAAGACACAGGAACGACCACAGCAACACCGTGTGGCGTGTTTCTTGGCGTTACTTTCACAAACAGTTCTACTGGTCAACCTCAATTTCAACAGTTTTATCCAGCATCTCAAGCAATTAAGTCAGGCACAAAGATTTTTGCCTACGTTGCTGATGATCCTGACACGTTGTTTCAAGTTGCTGTAGTTTCTGGCACTACAGTTATTAGTGGTGTTGGTATTACTGCAATTGGAAACAATGCAACATTGGTGCAAAACGCAGGTTCGACAACCACGGGAGATTCTAAAGTAGCAATTTTGGATTCAACCGCCACAACGAACACTC
>Ga0194115_10006394_pt1 | contig 11946 bp, 22 predicted proteins | sample TA2MahsurfametaG_3_FD_148656 | JGI IMG/M metagenome (GOLD analysis project Ga0194115, IMG submission 148656) | Freshwater microbial communities from Lake Tanganyika, Tanzania - TA2015002 Mahale S4 surface | ecosystem: Environmental > Aquatic > Freshwater > Lake | place: Tanzania: Lake... | reverse complement strand
GGCCTACAGCCTGAGCTTTGCCGACAACGCCATGGCGGCAGCCAATGTCTTGATCTGGGGCGTGCAGGTCGAGCTAGCCTTCGGCCAGACGGCGCCGAACGCGACGAGCTACATTCCGACGACGACAAACACTATGCGCCGCTTTCCCGACGTCGTGGGCGTGCGCAGGCTAGAGAACCTGCTGGCTTGGTCCAACCGTTTTGACAACACGTCCGGCACAAGCACGACGCGCGGCCTGTGGCACGTAACGGCCGGCACGACGGTCACGACGGCCACGCTGGTGGCTGGACCGTCCGGCGTGACGGATGCCGCTACTCTGGCGGCGGGAGGTGCTGTCGCGGGCATTCAGCAGCGCCTTATCAATGCAGAGAACCTGGCCGGCAAGACGGTGCAATTCAGTGTCTGGGTGCGCAACAGCACGAGCGCCGTGGACGGCGACATGTTCCTGCGCATTGAAGAATTCGGTGCAGTGCCGGGCACGACGGACCTGCCCGCCACTATCGGCAACGCGCTCGGCATCGACGACCAATGGCGACGCTTCAGTGTCCAGCGCCAGATATCCGCAGGCGTGACCGACGTATCCCTGCAGATCAGGACGATTGGCGCGATCACGTTCTACTTTGCCCACGCGCAGGCCACCGTCAGCAGCGAGGGCACATTCAACCTTGGCAACACAGCTAGCGTGTCAATGAACGCGCCGTACGTGGAGACGCAGGCCACGCCGTATCAGGCGCAGGGCACATGGGTTTGGCCGTCTTGGTTAAATCAGAACGGCTACATCGAGGCAGACGTATGCCTGGGCGAGACGGCTAATCCGAACAATCAGACGCGCATCATTCTGGGACAACAGGGAGCGGCAACAGCGCCTTCAATGGAAAGCGGCGTCATTTTTCGGCCTTCCGCTTTATCGACGGACAATCAAATTGCAATTGCAAAGGCCGACAACCTTGGAACGCCGGTTGCAAGTTACGTTCCGGCCACTAGGTTGTACGACGGCGCCTATCACAAATATCGGATCGAGTGGCGGAACTACCTGATCGCAGGCGTGCGGAACATGGACCTCCGCCTGTACGTTGACGGCGCCATCGTTGCAACGGCAACACGCGCTAGCAGCGCCCGCTGGCTGACGCCAAGCAACCTGTTCGCGGTGCACTCTGGCACCGCGCAGGCGTTCCAGACCATGAAAAACATTAAGATCGGCAGCCCGGTAATCCCGGCCAACGCTGTGCCCGAGCCGTACTAGAGGATGACCATGGACGCGCGGCAGGAGCGAATGCTGGAAGAGCTGCACGCAGCCGTCGTGGGCACGGCGCAGGGCGCCGGCCTGCGTGAGCGCGTGGACCGCATCGACGAGCGCGTGCGGGCCATTGAGGGCCTGCGGGCTGGCGTGGCCCGTGGCTTCTGGGAACGCGCCGCTACGGCGGCGGTGGCTGCTGCCAGCGGCTGGCTTGCCGCACACTTCGGAGGGACAAAACCATGACAGATGAGCGGCTTTCGCCACACTTCGGGCTTAGCGAGTTCCTGGCGCCAGGTGACCCGGTAAAGCCGACGCCTGGGCAGATTGAAAACCTGCGGCGGCTGTGCGTGGAGGTGTTAGAGCCGATGCGCAAAAAGCTTGGCCGGCCGCTGACCATCACCAGCGGCTTCCGCTCGCCTGACTACAACGCCAAGATCGGCGGCGCGCCCGGCAGCCAGCATACCCAAGGGATAGCTGCCGACGTCGCGATGGGCACCGACACGGCATGCCTGGTGGGCGCTGCGGTGGCCAGCACGCTGCAGGCGTGCGGCGGCATCGGCGTCTATCCGGGCCGGGGCTTCATACACGTTGACATACGGCCGCGCGTTAACCGAAAGGCGACGTGGTGGTGTCAGGTCAATGGCAAGTACCAGCCGCTGACGGCTGGCCTGAAGGACGGCATCAAGGCCGCAGGAGGCAAGCTGTGACCGTGCAGGACGTGCTGGTGCAGGGCGTGACGTGGCTGTGGCAGCAGCCCGCCGTGCAGGGCGTGGTAGTGGCTGCCGCTACGGAGGCGGTCAAGCGTGCGCCCGCTGGCCCGTCTGGCGGCGCTGGTGTGCGCTTGGTGGCCGCCGTGCTGGCCGTGGCGGCGACGGTGGCCGCAGGTGCGGCGCAGGGCAGCGTGGAGCAGTTGGACGCGCAGGTGCTGGGCCAGCAGGTGCTTGAGGCAGTCGGCGCGTTCCTGGCTGCCGTGGGCGCGTGGCAGCTTGCCAAGCAGGCGCCCAAGGTGTAGTCTTGTGTTCTGGCCGCTTCGGTGGCTGGCGGCCGTTCTTATCCCATCGCCGGGACTGCACCGCCGACGCGCTCGCAAGGGCGCGGCTGATACCCCGGTTCTTCGCTTCTCACGAGGCGCAGGCGCCGGGGTTTCTTGTTATTTGCTGGTTGACAGCTGTCAACCGCTATGATATTGTAAGAACACAGGCGGGACGCACCCGCCACCCACGACAAAGGACAAGAATATGATGATAGCGATCACTAATCAGGGCGTGCTGTTTACCTTCAACGACGCCAACGGCAAGGCCGTGCAGGGCGCCCTTCAAGTGGCTCGTGTCTGCGGCTGGAAGGTGAGGGGGATGCGCCACGTCACTGGCGACACCTACCTGGCCGTCATCAGCCGCACGGCTGACGCCGCCTACCATCGCATGATGTTCGCAGACCGCTTGGCTGCTGAGTGCGGCTACCGTCAGATCGAGGCCGAGGTGGTGGCCTGATGCGGGCTACCGTCCAGGCAACGCGCCGGCCTGCCCATCGCGGGCAGGTGCGGCAGGGCGACAGGCTCACGGTGACGCGCGTCGTGGTCGTGGCCGTGCTGCTGCAGGTGGCAGGCTGGGCGTGGCACGTGGCGCAGTCTGCGCAGTACGAGCGCAGCATTACCAGCCTGCAGGCGCAGCTGCGCCAGGCGCAGGACGAGGCGAAAGAAGCACAGCTTGCCCTGTCGGGCAGGCTGGACGAACAGCGGCAGGGGCCGCAGGACTGAAAGGACAGGACATGAGCGAGATCGAGATCAGCGCGTGGGACGGATTTGACGACGACGACCGCGCCGAGCTGCTGGCGGCGATGTCTGCACGCTGGGGCGACGCGCAGGGCTTCAAGCCGGACACGCCCGAGAAGGCCGCCTGGCTTACCAGCAGGATCCAGCACCACCGCGCCGAGGCCGAGCGCATCAAGGCCGTGCTGAGGCGGGAGCAGGAGCGGCACGAGCGTGCCGAGGCTGGGCTGCTGGCAGCGTTCGGTGCTGACCTAGAAGCGTTCGCACGCAAGGCCATCGAGGCCGAGGGCGGCAAGCGCCAGAAGCACGTCCTGCCCAACGGCGTGGCGCTGGCATTCCGCAAGCTGCCAGACGGCCTGCAGGTGGATGACGAGGAAGCCGCGCTGGCGTGGGCGACGGAAAGCTGCGCCGAAGCCATCAGGCTGACGCGCAGCCTCAGCAAAACAGCGCTGCGTGCCTGGATGACGGAGACAGGCGAGATTCCGGCAGGCTGCACGCCGCTGCGTGACCGTGTGGGCTTCTACGTTCAGGGCTGACGCGCACGGGGCAGGGCTGGCTGCGGCTGGCCCTGCCTTATTTGCAAAAAGTAGTTGACAGCTGTCAACCGCTATGCTATTTTCAATACATCGGCAGGACGCACCTGCCACTCACCACAAAGGACAAGACAATGGACGATATCACCAAGCGCGAGATCGAGCTGAGCAACAAGATCGATGCGATGTTCGACGCAGCCAGCAAGCGCATTGATGACCTGCTGGCATCGCTGAGCAAGTAGCACACACAGGGCGCCGCTGGCCACGGCTGGCGGCGCCACACACAAAGGAGGCGAGACGTGACGATAGCACAGGAAATTGAGAGAGGCGGCTGGCCGTTTGTTAGCGGCTGGCTGCTGACCGAGATGGCCAACAAGCTGGACCAGGCCGCGATGGACGAGGTAGCTAATCGGCTGCCAATCGAGATCGCGCAATACATGGTCCAGCGCAGCGAGCCGAGAATGGCCGCGCTAGACAGCATCAGCAACTACGGGAAGCTGCTCAGCGCTATGCGGCGGAGGGTGCATGCGTGACGTCGCAGGAGTGGGTGCGCGTAGCCGACGCTGCCAAGCTGCTGGGCGTGTCACGCGCGGCGGTTTACAAGGCGGCGCACAATGGCCGGATCAAGGCGACGCAGCAGCACGGGCTGTTGCTCGTCCAACCCGCCACCTGGAAGGGTGGCATCATCGAAAGGAACAAGGCATGACCAGAACACGTGAACGCGGCGGCGAAACGCAGGCGATCGGCGCCGTCATCGAGGTGCCCGCAGCACCGGCGACGATGGGCGAGGTGAGCGCGCAAACGATGGAGGCGCTGGTGGTGGGCGGTGACCTGTCCAAGCTGACGCCGGCGCAGCGCCTTGAGGTCTACGTGGCCCGGTGCCACGCCGCAGGGCTGGACCCTCGCACGCAGCCCTTCAGCTACCTGAACCTTCAGGGCAAGCTCACGCTGTACGCTACCAAGACGGCGACGGACCAGCTGGTGGCCACGCGCCGCCTGTCGGTGATCATCGCTGACAGGAAGCACCTGGCCGAGGTCGGGCTGTACGAGGTGGTGGCGCGCGTGACGTTCCCCGACGGCCGTGCTGTCGAGGACGTGGGCGTGGTGCCCATCACCGGCCTGCGCGGCGACGCTGCGGCCAACGCCATAATGAAGGCGATCACCAAGGCCAAGCGCCGCGCCATTCTGTCTGCCTGCGGCCTGGGCATGCTGGACGAGAGCGAGGTGGGCACGATCCCTGACGCCCGCGTGACGGCGCCCGACGTGCAGCACGTCGTCGAGGTGGTAGAGGCGCCCGCAGCGCCGGCCGTGCCTGCTGGCCCGACGCCTGGCATGCGCCGCATCGCCGACGGCTGGAAGGCGCTGGGCTGGGGACCGGACGCTGCCAAGGACCATCTGATCGAGCACACTGGAGCCAGCCGCATGCGTGACCTGACCGAGGACCAGCTGGCCGTCTACTCTGACGTGCTGGCCGACGAGCTGGCCAGCTTGGAGGCGGTGCCGTTCTAGCGAGCGGCGCCTTACCAAGATCATCATCCGACGATAGAGAGGCTATAGGTTATGAACAAGGCAGAGAAGCAGGCGTGGCGCGTGACCGGGCTGTGGGCTAAAGACCTGCCCAGCGGCAGCCGGGTGCTTTCGGCCAAGGTGCCCGTGCAGGCGCTGATTGACGTGCTGCAGCAAGTGGCCGACGCCGGCCTGCACCATGTCGAGGTGGAGGTGTGGGAAGCGCGCGATGGCGGCGACAGAAAGCCGACGCACAACCTGCGGCTGGCCGAGCCGTTCCAGCCCACCGGGCAGCGGCAGGCGGCGCCGACTTGGGCCAGTCAGCAGGACAGCCCGCCATCTGTTGCTGGCGAGGCGTACCCGTTTTAGGGTACGGTGGTTGTGTGGCCGACTGAGGCCGCGAGAAAATGTTGGGGCTAGCCTGGCCAGGCGAAAAGCGGAACCTCTGCCGCCTGCCCCGACACATTCAGAGGAGCCCAAATGAGGAGGGCATATGAACGGTTTTATGTGGGTGCGCGTGGACCGCCAGCTAGAATCAAGCGGCGCGCTGAAGCTGATGGCACGCAGCCTGGGCAAGGATGCCCTGTATGCGCTGGGGCTGGTGGTCAAGACCAAGCTGGCGTACGCCACCTGCTGGCCGCTTGGCGTGGCGCCTGTGGACGTCGAGCACATGGCGGCGCAGCTAGATGCCACCGAGGACGACGTGCGCGGCATGCTGCGGTACGGATTCTTGGAACAGGAGCCAGAAGGCATGCGCTTCACAGGCTGGCTTGACGACCCTGCGGTGCGTGACCTAATGGCACGCCGTTGCCGTGCATCTGCCGGAAGCCAGACCACAGCCGAACGGAAGGCAGACGTACGGCAACCGGCAGCCGAACGGCAGACAGACGGCAGCCTGCCGGCAGTCCGCGGGCAGCCTGCCTCGGTACAGAACATGACAGCACATGACATGACACTACGAGACATGGAGGACATGCCCCCTACGCGCGAGCGCGGGGGGGATGCCTCGCTGGTGCCTGCGAACCCGTCGAGGAGCGACGCGCCGCTGCCGATGGCATACACCGAGGCGGCCGGCGTCGTGCTGGCAGCGTGGCCTGCTGAGAAGCGCTGCGCACCGCGCGGAGTCGTCATGGCTATTCGTCAGGATAGCGGGCACCCTGACGGGCACACGTGCCGAAAGATCGCCGAGGCCGCGCGCGCATGGGTGGCAGCCTACGAGGCGCAGGGCCGCCTGCAGTACCTGCCCCGGCTAGACAATTGGATCAGCAGCGGCGCCTGGCGCGAGGCACCACCAGCCGATGCGCCGGCGCCTGCCCGCAGGGCGCGCACGAAGTCTGGCGAACCTGCGGTGACAGCCGCCGAGCTGGGTGCTATTATCGAGCACGCCAAGGCCGTCGGGCTTTGAGCGATTAAAACGAAAGGACACGACCATGAGATTAACAGAGGCGCTTGAGCTGGTGCGCCAGCTGATGACGTGCTATCCGGCCACGCCGATGGGCCAAGAGAACATCCAAGCCTATGCCAGCCATTTGGCTGACCTAGATGCCGAGGTGGCCGCCGTGGCCATTCGGCGCTGCATCGCTAGCTGCCGCTTCCTGCCCAGCATCGCCGAGATCCGCGAGCAGGCCGCCGCTTGCCTGGACGACGCGCCAGACGCCGAGCAGGCGTGGGGAATAGTCTGCGCCGAGGTGCGGCGGGTAGGGTACAACGGCCGGCCGGCTTTTCCACACGCCCGAATCCTCGACGCCGTGCAGGCCATTGGCGGCTGGTACGACATCTGCAGCAGCGACAACGCTGCGGCCGATCGCAGCCACTTTGTGAAGGCGTACGCCGCCGCCACCAAGCGCAGCCGCGAGGCGATCACGCTGGCCGGCGTGCCGTCGCTGGCCGAGGTGCGCGTGCAGATGCTGCCCGCTGGCCTAGAGGTGCAGGCATGACGGACCAGCTGCCCATCGAGCACCACGCCACGCACCTGACCTACGACGGCCCCGACACGCACGTGCAGGTGGCCACTACGCGGCAGCGATTCTGGACGCAGGCGTGGCGCACCGAGGTGCCCGGCCTAGTCGTCGTGCACGACGCCGCGCACGACCTCTGGACCATCACGCACGTTGCCAGCGGCAAGGCCGTGGCCAAGCACGCCGAGCCGATGGTCAAGCGCATGAAGGCCGCTGCCAAGCAGCTGGCGCATCTGGACTGGACGCTGGCCGAGGACCAGCTGACGGACGACCACTATGCAGCCGGCGTCAGCCTGACCGCCGTGCTGCAGCCATCGCTGGCGGTGACGCCAGCCACAGATCAGGGTGTGACCTCAATGTAACCTGCCGGAAAGGTCACGAGGGGCAGGGATGCAGGTGTAGGGTTTGTCTTGTCATCCCCGATGTGAAGTTCCCTGCCCGCCCTGAATTGCACACAACACGAAAGGACACCGACATGAACCGCACACACACTCGCCAGCTGGCCGAGCTGGCCCTGGCCACCCGCGACGCCGACCTGCTGGCCAAGGCGTGCCAGCAGCTGCTCGCCGAGATCGACCAGCCCGCCAATTTGCCGCTGTGGCAGCAGCCCGCCATCTTGGCAGCCGACAACGTGGCCGAGCTGGACCGCGCGCTGGACAACTTGCCGCCCGTTGTCTACCACCAAGCACCCGTGCAGCGCATCGAGATGGGCAGCAAGCCCGTGGCCGTCGTCGAGAAGGATACGGCATTTGACATGGTGACGTGCATCAACGCAGCCCTAAACGCTTGGCGCGAGGCCTTCGGCGACGCATGGCGCACCAACAGCGAGGCCATCGGCGCTCACCAGCACCGCGATGCTGGCCTGCTGCAGCTGCATTCGTGGGTGGAACAGGCCGTGGAAGCCACGCCTGACATGAAGAGCCGCACCAAAATGCGCATCTTCTGGGAGCGCGTGCGCATGGTCAAGCCCGACGGCTACCGGATCGAGCACAGGGTGCGGGACTGCGGCACCTATCACGTAAACGAGCGGCGCGTGCTGCAGGTGCCGCGCATGTTCGACGAGGTGCAGGGCTGATGCGCGCCGCCCTGCAGGCCACCATGTCCAGCGATCGGCCGGACTGGAACACGCCCACCGACGTGCTGCGCTTGCTGCACGCTGGCTGGCCCGAAGGCGTGGACCTTGACCCGTGCAGCAACGCCACCAGCATCGTGGACGCCCGTCAGGCGTACACCGAGGACCACGACGGCCTAAGCCAGCCGTGGCAGGTGCCGCTGGGTGGCCTGATCTACGTGAACCCGCCGTACGGCAGGCCGCTGCCCACGTGGGCTCAGAAGATCCAGCGCGAGCGCAACCCGGCCCACACCATCGTCACGCTCATCCCCGCTCGCACCGATACCGGATGGTGGCGCACGCTGGTGACAGGCGCCAGCCACGTCATATTCCTGGCTGGCCGGCTGCGCTTCCTCGGCGCGCCATCGTCGGCGCCGTTCCCCTCGGCGCTGGTGGTGCATTGTGGCGCCAACACGTCGGCCACGCGCCGGATGCTGCGCACGGCCGAGGATCTCGGCCATTGGGTGGTGCGGTCGTGACGCGCGGCCTGCTGTCATGCAACACGTGCTGCATGCTGTTTGGCCAGCTCTACGACGGCAAATGTGCAACGTGCGCCAACCGCTACGCCGTGCTGACCAAGCAGCCGCTGCCGGCGCCGCCAGCACGCACGCCTCAGAACCTAGGGCCAAGCCGGCCGCGCATTCAGGCGCACATTTGCCGGTGCTGCCAGCAGGTAAAGCAGCGCGACGAGATGACCGATCGTGACCTCGTGCCGCGCCGGATGCGCGGCTGGTGCATCGAGTGCCGCGAGGCCGAGCGCACCCGCAGCAAGATCCAGCAGGCCGAAAGAGTAGCCGCGATGGGCAGAATGAGGGCTGCCGGGAAGAGGACGTACGACGCCGAGGGCAGGACATGCACCAAGTGCCTGACCTTCAAGCCGTGGGGCGAGTTTTACGTCTCCAGCAGAAACGCTACCGGGCATCAGTCCAGATGCAAGCGGTGTCAGACGCGAGGCGGCAGGCCCGGCCCGCGCACGAAGGGCACCGTCAGCGAGGACGGCCGCGAATGCAGCCGATGCGGCGATTACAAGCCATGGGCTGACTACTACCCGCTGCGGACCAGCGCCACGGGCTACCACGCCTCGTGCCGTGTCTGCTACTTGCAGGTCAGGAGGATCGAGGCATGATCGCTGCCAACCTCGCAGGCATTCAGCGCCGCGCCGAGCTGGCAGGCCAGCGCATGCAGCTGCTGGCTTCCGCGCTTGACGCTGCCGACGCCCTGCTGGCAGCCCTGCACGAGGCGACGATTCAGCCGACGCCGACAGCCATGAACGCGCTGGCCGCCGCCGAGAAGCGCTACGCCGAGGCACGGCAGGCTGTGGACGGCAGGCGAGCGGGGCCGAGGGGGTGACGTGGTGCCAAGCCTACGCGTTATCCTGCCATCAGGAGACAGCCCAGCCAGTGGACCAGCAGCCGACCGTGTGCGTGCCCGACGTGGCCACGCTGGTGCGCGACGTGGAGCAGCTGGCCGGCAGCCTCGTGGGCGTGCTGGCAGACCTCGGCAGCCTTCGCTTGGATCTGGAAGCCTTGCTGGACGTGCAACACGAGCACGCCGGCCGCAGCTGACGGTCGTGCCGCGCAATCAGGACGACGATCCCGACAAGATCGACCCGCGCCTTATACCGCGCACGGCACGCGCCTGCACCGGCTGCATGAAGGTCAAGCCGCTGGAGGCTTTCCCAAGCCCGCACAACAGGCAGCCGCTATGCTATCCCTGCACCGGTCTGTGGATGCTTTACCGCAAGAAGCCAAACAAGAAATGGACGCGATACCCATGCACCGGCTGCGACGTTATCGTGCGAGCGCCAGGCCGGTGCAAGAGCGCCCGCGCCCAGCTGTGCTTGTCCTGTTACGAGAGCTGGCACGAATTTGACAAAGAGGTGCAGCGACGACGGCGCGAGGGGCTGCTGTGATCGTCTACCTTAAGGGCTGGCACGCCATCCCCAAGAAGCGCCCGCGCGTCACCAGCAGGGGCGCCTTCATGCCGCCAGGATATCAGGACTGGAAGCAGGAGACGGCCTACCAGATGCGCCAGCACTACCTTCAGGAGCCGATGCAGGGCCACGTGGCGGTGGCCATCGACATCGTGGCAAAGAGGAAGCCACGGGGTGACATAGACAACCTGGCCGGCGCTATCCTAGACGCAGGGAACGGCGTGCTCTGGACGGACGACCGCCAGATCGTGGCGCTGGCCATTGTCTGGCTGACGCCGACCTATGATCTGCCGGAAGGCATCCGGCTGGAGGTTAGAGAGTGGACGAAGGCAAGCAGCCGCGCCGTCAGATGAAGGGCGCGCCAAGCAAGAAAACGCCAGAGACGATTGAGCGAATTCTGCAGCTGCTACGAACGGGCAACTATCGCACCGTCGCATCAAAGGCAGCGGGAATCAGCCACGAGACATTCGTGCGCTGGATGCGCGAGGATCATGCATTTTCTGATGCAATAGAAAAGGCCGAGGCCCAAGCGCAGGCGTATCACCTGGCAAACATCATGAAAGCAGCGCAGGACGGCACATGGCAGGCCAGCGCATGGTACTTGGAGCGTCGCGTGCCTGAACAGTGGGGCAAGCAAGACCGCAGGCCAGAAGGCACGGAGCGGGTAGAGATTACGCTACGCTGGGACGAGGAGGCAAAGGATGACTGATGTTGTGATGCCGCAGGCCATTGTCATGCGCGAGGTCGCCGAGCTGCTGCCCTATGCGCGCAACAGCCGCACGCATTCGCCTGAGCAGGTTGCCAAGCTGGCCGCCAGCATCAAAGAGTTCGGATGGACGGTGCCGATCCTTGTTGACAGCGATGGAACAATAGTGGCCGGCCATGGTCGCATCTTGGCCGCTAGAAAGCTAAAGCTGCCTAGGGTTCCGACAATAGACGTAAGCTACCTGTCGGATGCACAGCGGAGAGCCTATGTCATCGCTGACAACCGCTTGGCATTGGACGCCGGATGGGACGAGGAGATGCTGCGTATAGAGATGGGTGAGCTGACGGGTGCAGGATTTGATCTGCGTCTTACCGGTTTTTCAGAAGAGGACTTGGCAAGGTTGTTTGATAAGGCAAGTTTTCCAGAGGCGAAAGAGGATGACATGTCAAATCTGGGTGACGTTGGAAAGCATACTTGTCCAGAGTGTGGCCACGAATGGTGACACTGAGAATCGGCTATGCAACGTATAAGGCCGTGAAATGGTCATGTCTCAACTATCATTATGCAAAGGCAGTTCCAGCTGGAGCAAGGGTTTCGTACGGTGTATGGGAGGATGGAAAGTTCGTCGGGACGGTTATATTTAGTCCTGGCGCCTGCCGCAACTTGGGCAGCCCTTACGGGCTAAAGATGAATCAGGTTTGTGAGCTGGTCAGAGTGGCGCTGACAAATCACAAGACACCAGTGTCGCGAATCCTGTCGATTTGCATAAAACTGCTTGCAAAAAAAGAACCGAACCTGCAGCTGATTGTCAGCTATGCCGATGCAAATGCTGGGCACTATGGCGGGATTTACCAAGCATCAGGATGGATCTACGTTGGCGGATCACAAAGTGCTAGAAGATACATCATAGACGGCGCGGTTCGGCACCCAAAAAGCATCTGTGATCGTTTGCTGCAAAAAGGATATTCGGCAACAATAGAAAACATCAGGCGCTACATAGACGCCCATGCGCAGGTCATCATTCAAAAGCCAAAGCACAAATACCTGTTTGCACTAAACGAGGACATCAGACGCCATGTTTCCATGCTTGCAAAGCCATATCCTAAACGCTTATCATCTGGTTGCGTGACAGGTGCTGAAAGCGGCACGGCGGCTACCCATGCCGCAGGGGGCGGTGCAAATCCGACCGTCATG
>Ga0194115_10006392_pt1 | contig 11948 bp, 7 predicted proteins | sample TA2MahsurfametaG_3_FD_148656 | JGI IMG/M metagenome (GOLD analysis project Ga0194115, IMG submission 148656) | Freshwater microbial communities from Lake Tanganyika, Tanzania - TA2015002 Mahale S4 surface | ecosystem: Environmental > Aquatic > Freshwater > Lake | place: Tanzania: Lake Tanganyika... | reverse complement strand
ACCCCTTTTTGTTGTCAGAATAAATCAGATTATTTAGTCTAAAATATAATAAATTCTTGAATCATAATAAGTATAAATATAATAAATTATTATTATGAACTAGCCATTCACATTAGCCTTCAAAGACACAATCAAGAAGAATTTGGGATATGAGTAAAATCAAGATCTAGATCCAAGAGACCTTAAGTCTATATAAGATACTCTTATAGAGATTAAAAAACCTTAGATTACATCACTTCACTTAGAAACTTTCATCAAAGACACCTTTGAATTAGCTGAAAAAAATGTGAAATAACTTTACTATGATGCTTGTTAGACTATAATCTTGATTCAGGTTTTAGGATTACTACTTTTGAGACCTTGGATGAAATTTAGATTGATAGATGCACTTCAGCTAAAAATAAACGGTGATTAGAAGACAAAAAAGATTATTGACAAATGCTATGGATGCAAATATGGTGAATTAGAGAATATCATGAAGGAAGTCATATTTGATAAGTTTGGTAAATAAGATCCTTAGATCTATCATGAAATCTAGAAATAGATATTCCAAAATATATTCAAAAAACATCCAGATTTAATCAAACTCTTCAATTAATTGTTGAAAAATCCTCCAGTTCCTCCTCACATTCTTCTTAGATAGTAATAAAAAAAATCTGATAAATACCTCGATAAATCTATTCTAGAAGAACTGACAAGTTTATTACAAGATTACAAGTAGTATGTTAAAGGTTCTTTATAAAAGGAATTGCTACGATAAATTATACATCAATTTATCAAATAAAATGATGAACAACTTCAAAACGAAAAAGTCATATTAGATTTGAGTGAATTCAAACAGAGTTGTCTCCAAGACCTACATACAAAAATGCATTAATAGTATGAAAATCAGCAAGAATGTTCAATTCTTATGCAAATAAAGAAACGTGTGGATGCATAAATAAAAAAGAAGGAAAAATTATCTGGTTAAAAACCAGAGGGAGACAAGAAAGATTCATAGATTACAATTTACGATAGACTTTGTCTCATCAAGGAGGAGATTTTTCCAATTAATGTCCATTCTTTGGAGAGATCGATCAATAAAATATAAGAGGCTAAATAATAGGCCAGAGATAAAAACGTAGTCTTTATAATCGGATCCACTGGGTCTGGAAAAAAAAAGCTTTATTTTAAGAAGTTTCGTTTCTTTGTTAAAAAGAACCTGAGTTTCTTAAGTAACTTTAAATTAACTGTAACAAAACTAAGGAAGTTGTCTTCTTTTGTAAAGTTCTACAATAAATTAATAAATTCTTCATCTTTTTTATTTGCTTCTTGTTTTTGTTCTTCTTGTCCTTTCTTCTTTTACTCTAAGAATACTTGTTATTGAAGATTTTTGTTGTCATTTATCAACATATAGATGAACTTAATCTTAATCTTAATAACATGTATATCTAGAGTAAAAGCAGACAATACAATAAGAATAAAATCTCAAGATTATGCATTAGCTAAAATAAGTTTTGGACTCATCTTAACACTTAAAATGTCAAACACCAAGTAATCAACGTCAAAACATGAAAAATAAAGTCAAAAATTCAATATTAAACGTCAAATATAGAAAAATCTAGTCAAAATATATTCTCCAAAGAAAAGTCTTCTTGATGATTGATTTATAAGATTATATTTGTATAAATAATAGAAGATTTTATCATTGTTCATTAGTTTAATTTTCTTGTATTGATAGATTTTAGAGCTCTTTTCTTCTTTTTTAATCTTTTTAATTTATATTTTAGCTCAAACTCTGGAACAAATTTGTTGGAATTTATGGAAATACTTGAGTATTTAATTTTGATTCCTTTTATTTAAGATAATCAAGATAAACACGAATACCTTTCTCTGTCATATGATTTATATATAATGCATGGTGTCTTATCTGTATAAATTTTTACCATTTCTTTTTTAAAGCATCATAATTTTCAATATTTTTCCAGGTTATTGTCTTAGTAAAGATATAATTACGTGAAAATTTTGAAATTCTTCTTAAGTAAAATCTGAATGAAAGAAATAATTTTATTATTCATTTAATAACATTTATATTTCTAGATCTTTAAGCTTAAATTTCTTTAATCTTAGAAAAAGCTCATCCAGATTTCTAGTTTATATCATCGATTTTATTTCCCTAAGAAATGGCATTATGATCTATGAAACCTTGGCTTTGACTAAACATTTTAGTTATTATAATGCGAGCCTAAATTTATCTAATATACTATTTACAGTTATTATAAACAAAATACTCAACATAAAACATATTTAAATCACATTGTTTAATCGTAAAGGGGTTTTTCTAAATATTGCTGATTGAATCCTTATAGTTTATTGATATATTCATCGAAATTTTTGTATATATTAGTCCTCAATTTTTAATCCATTAATAATTTTTCTTTTTCTTCAACCATATTATAAATTAAGAGAGCATAACCAATTATATGATAGATTACTTCTTAGCGCATTAAGATATTTTTATAAAAAAGTGCAGGAGAAATATTTAATCTTAGCGCGTTTTAATACGCAAAAAAACGTATACATTATTTTCTTTTCAAGAATATTTGATATTGCTTGTATAATATATTAGAAACCATCTTCTATTTCAATATTTATTGATGAAGTCTTTTTATAATTCTGTCATTTTATAATTTTTTCATTAAGAGTTTATTATTTTTTTGATCTGTTTAATTTTAGTCTAAAAGGATTTATCTTTCCTTGTAATACTCTGGTTTCAAAACTTTGCTTAATTTGTCAAATACTTCATCAAATATTCTTTCCATATTTTAGTCTATTTTTTTACTCATTGCTGATATCTTCTTTAAAAATTATTATTATTACTTCATAACACTATAAAACATATAAAAAAATAATTTCAACGTCAAATCTTCATTCATTAAAGTCATATTAATAATTTCAACGTCAAATCGTTAAAGTCAACGTCATGAAAAATCAAAAAAAAAAGTGAACGTCATCTGAGCTGAAACCAACGTCATTTCCATAACGCCAACGTCAAACCTGAAAAATTTATGAGTGACATATAAAAATATTTATATTTATTGAATTCACTCTTTTAAAAGGTTAAGTATAACCATACATGGACTGGAGTAGTGACGAATAAGAAGAAACTGTATTAAGATTGAATAGTTCTCTTAATTAAACAGTGATTAGCGAAAATTATGAGGAATCTTAACAATATAAATAATAGCTGAAACAACTTAATATTTCTTTGAAAGCATTTTACGAAGAACAACTTACTATTGGAGAAAAGAGATATGATGATCTCGAAAATAATTCTCTCTTCAAGTCTTTTGACATTATCTAAAAATTCCCAATTCCTCACCTGTATTTTATACCTTATAATTTAATTTTTATAAGAAGTGAACATGATAAGAAGAATGGATATCATGTTAACAAGAGAATCGTTCGAGATATGATCCAATAAATTAATGATAAATAAAAGAAAGATTATGAGTTACGTTATAATTCAATCAAATAAACACTTTCAGTCCTAATCCACACCAAAAAATAATTAGTTTTTTATGACATAAATTCTATCAATACGGATAGAAATTATCAAAAAGAAGAATAACTATTAGAGATGAATCATCTCATAAACAAGCTTTATGAATATTATGAAAAATTCTATAAAAAAATTTTCTTTGGATAAACAGCTGGACTAATATTGTATTGGGCATATGTCAAAGAGATATATGATTCAGGTATAACTGAACATGGAATGAAATTATTGATCATAGTAGCCTTTATAAATATGGGATACGGAGTACAAAATATTATCTATGAATCTATGATGGATCCAACCATTAAGTAAAGAAATAAATTGATGAGAAAATGTTCACGGATAGACCCCAAAGGATATGATATATTAGATGAAGATTCATTGAAAAGTTATAGACATTATTCTATTCAAGAAAAAATAGGTCTTTATTTGGTATCAAGACATAATTATCACCATATGAAAGAAATTCTACCAATAAATTTTCCGATTTTACCATTGAATAAGATTGATTAATAGATCTAAGAGAAGAAAATCTTTAATTCTATTCAAAAAACCGTATAATAGTAAGAAGTAACAATCATGAAAAATATATAAAGATTTTTCAGATTCATCTCATAAAAGTTAAATAAACTTCAGTTGATTGAGATAGATTTTACTCAAAAACTAGCCTTAAATGAGAAAGATTTAAATCATTCAAGAAGGAAATCGATCTTGTCAATCGATAGATATAAAAAAATATTGATAGAACCAAACTTACTAAATGGATGTTCACAAAAAAAAGAATTTGATTTTTTTTAGATATTATTCAAAACATTTTAGAAAAAATAATCTATAATATTGATGAATGATTATTATACTATTTTTTTGAAAGGGGTTGGCTCAGAAAGGGGGTGAACTTAGAATCAACGTCAGTTCTGTAAAGGTCAACGTCAGTTCTGAAAAGTTCAACGTCAGTTCTGAAAAGGTCAACGTCAGTTCGTAATAGGTCAACGTCATTAGTCTTTTCATATACTTTGATAAAGTCAACGTCAAATAATTGAGACTGGACGTCAAGTCTATTAATATAATAGTCAATAAATAATCATATAAGATTTATAGTTTATTGACTAATATTGTGGATAGTATATTATAAAAAGTTTATATATGATATAATATTGTCATGTATTAAGGCCGAGTTATTAAGAGTTCAAAGATTTCAGAACATATGTTTAAATTGTTTAGAAAGATTACAGCTCTAAATATGGGATTATCAAAGTACTTTTTATTTTATTTTTAGATTATCCCACCTGAAGAATGGATTAGCAAAGGAGTAAATTGTAATAAGATCTTATAAGATTTGATGATAAAAAGTGCTTAATATCAAACTTTGAACAAATTAAAATAATAAATTTGTTACAAATGTTGGAATAAGCAACACAAAAAATTTCTCAGCATTAGCTAATATAAAAATTTGTCAAATAAAGAAGAGACAAAATTATAGTTTGAAAACAAATAGCATTACTAGAAATATGTAAACTAGTTTTTATGTAGTTTTGGTAACATCTAGATAGCTTAAAAAATATACTATATTGTACAAATGTAGATAAAAGTTTGATGGATTAATCAAGTGGAAGCTGGAATTTCAATAAATTGGAATCTACTTTTAATAAAGTAGTTAACTAGAAACTTAAAGGATTAAATAGCCCTTATTTATTTATAGGAAATCAAAATACATTCTTCAATTGGCATTATGAATAATTGGTGTTATCATCAATTAATATTCTCCATTAAGGATCCTAAAAGATATGGTATGGTATTCATCATGAAGATAAATGTAAATTTCAAGAGATATTAAAAGAAATGATGCCATAATAATTTGAAAAATGTCAGCAATTTTATAAACACAATTCTTTCATGATCAATCCTTATATTCTCAAGACAAATTATCCAGATATCAGAATACACAAGGCCTTTCAGAGACAAAGATAAATTATACTTACTTTTTCTGGTTCATATCATTGTGGTATCAATTCAGGTTTCAATATAGCTTAAGGTGTGAATTATTGCCTTGATAATTGGATTGGTAAATTTTTACAAGAGTAACATTGTGAATGCTAAATGAATATTGGAGTTGTTATCTAATGCATGAGCATCTACACAAACCTTTAAAAAAGTAATATTGATCTTATAATAGATAATAATTTGGATTCAATTGCTGAGAAATATCCATAAGTTATCACATAACTCAGAAAGAGAGCTATGATGTAGAAATAATAATAATAAAATTATTAGAATATTGATAAAAACTTAATTTATCAAGCTTTTCTCCAGTAAAAAAGAAAGATTATCAATAAAAAGGAAAAATATGTCTATGTACCTAAATACAAGAGATATTTTCCAAAAGATTATAAACTTGAAAAAAATAAAACCTGATACTATATAGAAGTTACTATTTTTTGACAATATTTTGTTATAAGTTTATTGAAAAAAGGGGGTTGGCTCAGAAGGGGGATAAACTTAAAATCAACGTCAAATATAAAAAGTTAAAGTCAATTTTAATTATCAACGTCAAATTTATGAAAGTCAACGTCGAATTATAATATCCAGAGATATCAACGTCAAATTATATACAGTAAACGTCAAACTTATTGATTTAAACGTCAATTATTTATCCTAAAATAATATTTTGTTTGTCTCTCTTTTTTAAGATCAAATCATTATATACTCAAGTGTACGATTAAAGTTTTTTCAATAGAAATCTATATTTATCATTATTTATCTTATGATTTGAGTTTGTTTGATTATCGCACTTCAAGTTTGATTGATTTTAATCTTTCCTTTTCTTGTATTTATTTTTCTTTCTAAACTTAAAGAAAATCATTGTATTTCTTTAACCTCTGTTTCTATTCATCTGGCAAAAAGTCATAATTTTATTATTTTATGTTCTTTTCTTCAATTTTTTGAATAGGTTATTCAGCTTTATTGTTATCTATCAACTTGATTTGTTTATCTACTTCAGCAAAAAGATTTTTTGTATCAGGATATTTTTATCTGTTATACTAAAGTAGTGTTATGATCAAAGAAATTTCTTCTAACTTCATTGGCAAATCATACCATTTCTTTCGATAGTTAACTCTCTTTTCATTCTTCTTTCTGATAATGTAATCAAAACCAAACCTTGAAAAATATTCTTCAATTAGAAGACCTAATACTTGATATTTACGACTTGGTATAGCAAATAGTAATTGGACATTATATCCATCTTCTTCTTCCCAATACTAAATCTTTCCTTTCAAATCATAAGCGAAACAGATTTTTATTATGTAGTTAGAACCCTCTGAATTATCATGAAGTTAAGGATAAGCGATGCCATAGCATACACCATAGTCAAATCTTCTTCCAGGTTAATAGTTTTAGTAAGTTGACTTTCGAACTTTTTTGTCGTGAATCATCTCGAAATATTATATAATTATCAAAAGAGAAAATTTAACTTTTATCATCAAAAGATTATATTTTGTGATTTATAAGGTAACGTCAGAACCAAAATATTAACGTCATTTTCAAAAACGTCAAATAAGATAAATTTAGAGTTAAATAAAAGATATTTATGAAACAATTCTTTCATAATACTTTCTTTATAATTCTTTAATATAAAAAATTATATAACTTGATGGTAGAATGTAAAAAATAAGATCAATTAAACGTCAATGATCAAAGAATCAACGTCAATGATATAAATAGTAACGTCAATGAATAAAGAGTGTCAATTTCTGGAAATCAACGTCAAAATTCCTATCATCAACGTCAAAAGATAAAAAGTTGATATTTTTCTTTCAATTAGACATATGTTTTACTCCAGATTATCCAAAGAAACCTCCGATTGTGAAGTTTGATACGCAAATATGGCACCCTAATATTTCGTCTACTAACGGTACGCTATGTTTAGAAAAAATTAACAAATGGTAACCTGCAACAACAATGAGAATGATCTTGTTTTCTATCTTTCAAATGCTTCAGGAGCCAATCGAAGAATTATCTGTAGACCATGAAATCACAATGTCATATCACAAAGAATACGATAAGTTCGTTATAAAAGCAAAAGAATGGGTCGATAAATACTCCCATTTTTCGATTAACCAAAGAAAAATAGAGAGACTTGAAGAAATGGGCTTTACAAGAAGTGCTTCAAAAGAGGTACTCTAAAATTTTGGATACGACGAGTCGATGACACACAATAACCTTGACTATTCAAAAATAAATTACTAAAAGATGTTAAAACAAAAGAAGGAACGAATGAGCTAAATAAATAAAGAAAAATCTGATTGAGAAGATGTTAATTGAACTCGAATGATTTTAACACTTTCTATGTGCAAAATCTTCAGCTTTAATTTAATGTTTTGATGTGACCATAATTATATTGAGATAAAATAAGATTATCGTACTCCAGAAACACTGCCACTAGTCAACAAAAACATACCCATTCCAGATCGATTCTCAATCAACGCACTCATACCTAACACAACACTTCCCAACACCAACGAGATGTCGTTTGCGTGGATTGCTACAATAAGAACCTGATTCGCTAGAAAAAGACTGCTCAAAATAAGCAAGAACAGCTGTAAAAGTCTTAAAATCATAATAGTCATGCTTTGAGTCGACTGGATGATGTGACTTTCAAGAGCAGGATCCTCAAAGAAGATGTTATAAAGACTAACGAATACAACTATAAAAAGATCTTAGAAAATAATATGAAGAGATAAGAACAAAGAAGCAAAAGGCATAATAAATCTATGATTTAGCATGCTTAATCCACCTCGCTTATTCTTAACAACGATGTTTATATTAATAAAAATATAGGCATTGATAGACAGAAACAGCAGGAACAGGCTTAACGTCGGCTCAAATTGAGATAGGACCTTGAGAATCAGATAAGATTAGTCAAATAAAAACGTAGACTCTAAAATGAAGACAAAAAACATCATGAAGTCACAGCTATATTCTCTAACGACAGGAATTCCAAATCCATCCACGAAAACGATTAATCAAAGAAATCATATAAACAAGATTTACTGAAACAGATCTATCAAGAAAAGGAAAAGAAATCATAATTATTGAAACGATATGCTTTGGATGATCTTAAGGATAATCAGCTTTCTTTTGTAATTCAGAACAAAGATAAAGAAGTTCAGTATTATAAGAACTTAGTCAATAATTATGATCAAGTTAGGGATAACTTGAAGGCAGCCAGATAATTCGAGGTTATCAATAGGCAAAATATCATGAAAAATAAGCAGGATTAAAATTAGAAACGCCTAAAGCTATAAATAGAATAGAGATAGCATAAAAATCAAGAACAAGTTCAGCGAAAAGTTCAGATGGAGAAGTATTTAGAGCAGTTGAAGTATCAGATCAAAGAAAATTAATCTAGGAGATAACAATAATTTAAATGGATGAAGATGGATATGAATAACTGTATCATTCCTGACCGAAATAAATATTTTTAGAGCTGTCAATCTTGTACTAAACATGTACCAGCTACTGAGTTATCGTCTTATATTGGAAGAAATCCTTGATTTTTATTTTTATTCTATTTATTTATCCATTATTTTTAAGTGAATTAACATCTGATGAAAATAAAAAAGGCAAAAATCATTAATTTTAGGGCTGATTTTCTGACATATTGTAGTCTGCTAGGACATTCTTATCATTTTCTACATTATTGAAGTTATTCTGTACATTTATATTACTTGTTATATCTTCTTGGTCTATAGCTTGATCTTGGAGCTGAACGACCTCTTTTTACACATGATTAGATCCATTATCAAGCTGTCTATCCCTGTCTCTTTATTTTTATCTACCTCTCTACATCTCTCGGCTTCTTTCCTTTTCTCTTTTCTTCTTGATCTCCCTCTCCCCTTCATAAATCTTCGCATTTTTCGTATTGATCATCGGTAAATGATAAAACGAATCATTTTCAATAACATTTTCAATACCATCTTTACTATTCAAATTATTGATCTTATTCATATTAAGCGGTTTTGCTCTGATTCTTATCTTTACTTTTTATAATTCTTTATCGAGCTCGAGTACCTTACTGGTTGTCATGATCTATTTCTTGAAATAGTCTAACTTCTTCAACATATTATTCTGAAACAACAAAATCTGTTTTATGCGGGATTCTTACTATTACGATTCTATCTGCATCAGGTGTTTCATTTATTATTTGTGATGAGGCAGAGACGAAAGAATGGATCTTTGCTATTTGTTGGGGTTGACCGATGGGGATCTTTAATTTTCGGGGTTGTATACTATAGGTTGATCTAGTGAGGATTTGTTGTGATAGCCGCCTCTTTTAATGATCTGAGGCGATTGGTATACGGTTCTTTTCATCTTTTCTTTCAAATCATTATCGTTGGATTTTTATTTTTATAGGGAATCGTCATTCATAAAATTATTTACCTTCAAATTTTTATTAGCCTTCAATAAGTTTTACTTGCTAAATTTGTTTCTGTTCGTTCTCATCAAGAAAAAGCTTGGTTATTCTTTTTTGACTTACTTCTTCTGGGCTTAAATCCTAATATTTTCATAAAACTTCTGTTACAATTTTTGATCCTACGCTTGCTATTTCAATTTTCTAGCTTATTTACGTCTTCGATCTTCTTCCATCTGTTGTTTGAGCTCTTCCCTGTACTTATCTTGGACTCGATATTTTGCTTACTATTCCAAGGGATCTACATTGTACAGTCGATTCTTGAAATTACGTGCATAAGATGGATTATCGTTGAGGTTGAAATTTTATATCAATTAATTGCTTCTAATGTAAAAATAATTGATACTTTTTGAAGGGTTATGGACTATTCATGGGACTATTGTGAAAGTTTCTGCCGTAACTGTTGTCTAAGGACCTTGAAAATTAAGGATGAAGTTGATTATTTTGGTAATTGAGGGCAGGGTTGTAGGTTTGGGCGTTGTAGATGGGCAAATATGAAGCCATAGGGTGCAATAATTTGTTATAAAATGATAATATATAGCTAAAAGACAATAGATAATATAGTATGAATCTATTGTCTATAATAAAATTTCTTTTAATTTTCAATCTACAGTAAACAAGTTTTTAATGAGATGTATTGGATAGCTAATAAAATATTATTAACGATTTTTTTTATTGAAAATCAATTGAATATCATATTATCTATTAATGTAAAGTTATTTTAAATCTGACTGTTCAAATTATTATTAAATAATATCTATATTTACGTGTATTCTAAAAAAAGTTCAATCATCATGATAAAATGCGTAATAATAAGTATTTCTCCCATTAAAAATAGGTCGAGTCGCCGACGGTTTAATCCTTTGCGAATCCAACTAGGGATACATGGACGAGCAGATCCTCAATACCAAACACAAGATCAAACAGTATCATTCCTAAGTAACCATCTATAAGAAAACTGAAGATGCTTCCTTGAAGCAGATCAATCATAACCAATTCGGCATATTTTATAAGATTAATAATTTTGTAGTGTTTACCGTCATAGTGGATAAGACATACCCTTTGAAGCTTATTTCCGCCTTTATCGATATCATCATCTCATCATTTTTTGATGAGATTAAAACAGTACTAGGAGCATCCAATTATAAATCTCGATTAGAAGCCATTACTTCTGAGTTTTATTTTATCAAATTCGATCGGACTATAAAGCAAAAGAAAAAATAATTTGAGAACCCAAATTCAGTCAAAAACATCGATCGCATGAAAAAATAGTTGTAAAGTATCCAGTAAATAATGCAATAAAACATGGGACTTCTTCAGAACAGACACTAGGACCTTAATAAGACCGAGGAAAGAGCCCGCAGGATAAATTAATAATCGAAAAGATTCTAAACTGGAACAAAAAAGGTGCTTTGGCACTATTGGTTCAAAAATAATATGATTTGGCTAGTCCTTTTGCTAGCAGTCATCTTGATTTATTTTTTAATATTTTGATAAGAATCATAAAAATATAATAATTGAAGAATATGTTCGTTATGGACAAGAAATGCAAAAGTCGAGACAAGTATGTTCAGATATACAAAATATGTAATAAAGAAAATGATGACGGATCTAACAGTGTAAGATTGAGAACCAAAAGTAAAGACATGTTTCTGGGGAGGTCTCAAGATAAAACCGAAAGAAGCTTGACAAAAGTAGTATAAAATGTAAAATTCAAGAAAATGTAAGCTCAGGAAAGAAGGCAGAAGATTATTTATTCTAAATAATAATAAAAACTGAAAGCAAAATAATTGAATCTATCATCAAAGAAAGAAAAAGTGGTAATAAAAATAGACTAGCTTTACAGCCACTACAAAAAACAACTTGAAGTTTAATAAAAATTGAAAAAATAGTTAAAATACTTGTAAAATATTTAGAAAGAAAACATAGTACTGGAGAAAG
>Ga0194115_10006391_pt1 | contig 11948 bp, 2 predicted proteins | sample TA2MahsurfametaG_3_FD_148656 | JGI IMG/M metagenome (GOLD analysis project Ga0194115, IMG submission 148656) | Freshwater microbial communities from Lake Tanganyika, Tanzania - TA2015002 Mahale S4 surface | ecosystem: Environmental > Aquatic > Freshwater > Lake | place: Tanzania: Lake Tanganyika... | reverse complement strand
AATAATGGGCTGTAAAGGATGAACATAGTATGAGTGTAATTCCATAAGAAAACTGTAAAGTGGGCCATCGATGCTCTCAAAACAGCTTTTCATCGAGTTATAATGATTCACCAGTAATTGAACATTTGTATGCTCTGCATATTTGATTTCTTTTATCCTCTTCATAACTCTAAACATATTTTTTTAAATATCTTCATCGTTATCAACAACTCCTTCAAAGTTCTGCATCTTGGTCAAAGATTGCTTTCGTTATGCTGAAACCGATATACTTGCATGATCCTAAATCATATTTTATCTACCCTGATTTATCTATTATTCGATTTCCTTCATAAAAATATATTTACGTATGCTTTTTTTGTTGTTTGGTAGAGTTCTTGCGACTCGGTCTTGATTTGTTGAGGCTTGAACTATTTTATGTTTTTATTTTAGTGGTTTATGTAGGATGAGTAGCTATTGGCTTTGTTCTTACATCAACTGAATATTCGCTCTTTTTATACTTTTTTGATTTCTTGATATTCAACTACTTACCGATCTTGAGCCTGAACTAGTCCTCTTCTTTTTGTCTATAACAAGCATTAATAACAGTTTATTATTGAAGATAATTATAAATCAAATAATTATTGAAAACTTTAAACAATAAAATTTTGTGGAAAAAATAAGGGTAAAACATAAAATAGCACATAAAATCAGCTTTTTGAGATTTGATTGATTTGAATCTTGAAAAAATGTGCAAAATTAAATATAAGATTATATTCCTTATAAAACTATTTGGCGAATAATAATTATATCGCAGCATGTCTATCTCTTACCAATATAATAAAAGTCATCTGAGCACTTCCAAGCCTATATTCTTTGCACCCAAGTTCAGTCTTTAAGGCAAAAATATGTTTCCTCAAATAAATTAAGCCAACACGGCACAACAAAATAAAGATATTCCTTTTTTGAATATCTTCAAAAAACCTATTATGAGTGTCTATTAAAGGACAGCTTTTCAGTCTTAAAAGAAACCTGTCTTCATCATGGGCTTATCCAAATAGGTATAAAATAGAAATGTGAAGACCAGCAGCATCAGGAGAAATCAACGCAATTTTTAAGCTTATTCCAACTTATAAACATAGTTATCTCCGCCATTCAAAGAGTCTCTTTCGACCTGTAGCCCAGTACTCACAAAATCCCAAATGTCTAATATCAAAGTAATAACAAAGAAAGTCATAATGCCCAACCAAATCATTTAAGGCTCGCATTTCTATATCATAGGAAGCGGAAATAATCATCCATTGATGGAAAAGATCATGTAAAGACGATAAGGATGGTTCCCAACAAGTATTTGATTTTAGATTTAGATAATTCTATTTACCATTTTAGATGGTAGCAAGCCCGTCCAAAATATCAAAATATGTACCCCTCTAACAAACAAATTTTAAATCATCTGCCCAATCACGAGGCCATCACCGATAAAGGAAATCTTCACTAAAATCTAAAAATTTACTGTTAGAAAAATTAATAATACATGTACAAAATGGTTCCAGTATCATTTATCTTAGATTTTAGCAATTCAGACAATATCTAATCTTAGATGAAAAAGTTTGTACAATTTTATTGGTAATGTATCAACACCAAAATGGATAAATCTTTTGTTTAGATTTAAAAAAATAGCAAAATAGTTGGGTAAATGAGAAATTCAAAGGTTATTAGTACCAAAAGTAACAAAATAGAATTCGATACTACAATGGATTCCCCTGGAAAATATAAAAAGTAAACAACCAAAACTACAGTCTTCAAAAGTTCAAATTCAAAACCTCGAAATTAACTCAACCAGGTTGATTATACACGAAAAAAATAAGAGATAAAAAATTTATATACGACTATACGAACTAATTTGAAGCCTCTTTACAATTTTCAAGATATGAGCAATCTCAAAAAAGAAAGCCCTTATATAAGTCCAATGGTTTGTGATATTTATGGATAGAAAAATCTATGGCTACTAAAACCGAGCGACTTGAACAGGGGCAGGGGAATAAAATTATTCAATTCTATTGAAGAATTCAGTTAATTGATTAAAAATGAACTCATAAGAAACGAGAAAGGAAGCTTTATCTTACAAAAATATTTATAAAAGCCAATGCTAATCGAATAAAGGAAATTCGATATTCGTGTATATGCTATGATAACACAAAACAAATAGCTTTACTTTTTCAAATAAGGATATCTCAGAATTTCTAGCTAAAAATACTTATTAGACTCTAAAAATTTATTTACGCATTTGACGAATAATGCAGTTCAGAAACATGCCACTAACTATGGATAATTTGCTGAAGGAAATATTTTACCTTTGAATTATCTATTCAGAAATAATTATATGAAAGAAGATGATTTACGCAATAAGATGAAACATCTGATAAAGACTTCAATTAAAGCAGGCCATCCGAAGCTGTATCAAATAAACTAAAAGCAGCAAACTATTTCAATCTCTGGCAATAATCCTTCAACTTAAAAATCTATGATATAGGGCAATAGATCTAAAAATTTTGAAATCTTCGGTTACGATTTTATGATTGACGTGTAAAAGAATGTATGGCTAATTGAAGTCAATACAAATCCATGTATATAGCTATCCAACAAATGGCTATCTAGTATAATCCCACGAATGTTAGATGATGCTATGAAATTAACTTTAGACAAAATCTTTTATAGAAAAAAGTGTTTCAAATAAAATATATAATAATTGAATGTGGAAGGATATAGGCTGGAGTAAAACATGTGGGAGTTACTCGAAACGTAGAATCCATAAACCATTTGAAAACATTGATTTCATATATTTTTGTTATATTTTTAAATGATATTTTTAAAAAATGAAATGTAACTATTATAATCTTAAAATACGTTTGAAAAATGAATAAAGATAAATAAAAGAAACCTGTTAAAAAGGGAAAAACTAAGGATACTTTCAGACAGGAGCTTACTGAGAAGCAGAAGAAGGATATTAAAGAGGCGTTCGACCTATTCGATTCAGATGGTTCGGGAGTAATCGATATAAAATAACTGAAAGTAGCCCTTAGAGCTCTCGGTTTTGAGCCCAAAAAAGACGAAATCAAGAGACTGATCTCTGAGATAAGCACAGAACAAAAATAGAAAGAAAATACTAACTCCATAGATTATACATAATTCCTTCAAATAATGACTGCAAAGATGAATGAAAAAGAATCATAGGAATAAATCGCAAGAGCTTTCCAGTTGTTTGCCTTTGACGATAAAAATTGCATTACATTCGAAAATCTGAAGAGTATCGCTTTGGAATTGGGCGAAACAATGACTGACGATGAACTCAAGCTAATGATTTCTGAAGCAAATGGAGATAATAAAACTTTTACAGTCAATGCCTAACAATTTGCTCAAGTTTTGACCAAAGCAACAAACCTTTGATAATCTCAATAATTTTATGAAGAATTTTCAATATACAATACACATTCATTTCGATGATGGATCAACTGTTTAGTTGATTGAATTCTATATTTACAAATGCAGATATTTTGCATGATAGCGCTCAATAAATATTTTTTATTTTAATGAATTTATGACTTAATATATACATTTTTATCATTTTGTTCTTTATAACTAAAATCTATGTACATTCCACAGGGATTCAACCATCTCTACGGCATTCCTCTGATCATGGAGGTCGGCTCTTTAAATACTAAAATAGGCTTTGCTGGCAAAGAAAGACCTGACGTTATCGCACCTTCAGTAAGTTGAAATACATATAGTACGTTCAAGTAAATAAGAACAATGGGGAAAAGGTCGAACTAGACTTCCACAGTGCATACGCCAAGTAAAATAGTGATCCTGAGAGCATACTAGAAAATTGTTTTGTCGATGACTGGGAAGGATTTCAAATCCTCACAGGTTCTACTCTCGCCAAGAAAATCTTAGTAAATCCTTCAGAACACCCTTTATTTTACATCGAGCCTCCTCTCAGCAGCAAGGAATATAGGCAGAAGCTAATAGAACTGTTTTTCGAAGAGTACCAATTTAATGGACTATTTATGCATAAGGCGCCAGTTTTATCAACATATCTATTTGGGCTTGAAAGCTCATTAGTAGTGGATATCGGTGCTTAGTACACCCATGTAGTGCCAGTAGTCTAAGGTTTTATAAATAACAAAGGAATAATCCGTGCTAATGTCGGCGGATAAACTATAACTCGTTAGCTGTATAAGCACTCTTTGACTCAAGGAAATTACAAAAATGGATATACGAATCAAGCTAATCTCACCAGCAAGATGAATTAATGGGGAGCCATGGTACTTTTTTTATAATATAGTAACTGATGAGATAAGTCAAGCACCAATTTTGTCATCTTTTGTAAAGTAGGAATTAAAATATATCGTATAACGAACATACAGATAAAACAGCGTTTTAATTGCCTGATAAAAATAAGATTATTTTTGGGAAATAATTATTCATGGCCCCTGAGGTTTATTTCAATTAAAAATCTGAAGATGGATTCAAAGGAATTCAGCATTTGATCAGCCAAAGTTTATAAAAATGCTAGTCTGATCAAAGAAAAGATTTGATTCCGAACATTCAACTGGTAGGAGGAGGCTCCAGCTTTGCGACTGCTCCTTAAAGGCTGCAAAGATAGCTTTTGGAAGCGGATTTCAATGGTTGTGGTTCCAAAATGAAAGTTTTTACCACAAATTAAAAGTCTTAAAGATCGATTTCAAGCTGGCTTGGAGCAACTATCATGTCTTCGATGAGAATTTTCGATAAATGGGTAGTTTCAAGAAAATAATACGAATAAAATGGATTTGTTCAGGTTTAAAAGCGCCTTTGATAATCAATTATGTTAGAATTTATACGATTAGCCATTAATATAATTTTGCTAAAGATATAAAAATAAAATGAATAATGCTATCAACGACGATCTGTAAAAGGTTTTCAAATCCTTCGACGTTGATAATAGTGGGACCATATAATTAAACTAATTGATAAAAGTCGCTTAGGCTCTCGGCGAGAAAATGACTGAAGAGTAGGCGAAAAAAATAATAAAAAAGATAGATGTTAATAAAGACGGAAAGATTTCACTTTAAGAATTCAAATTCTGGTGGACAAAAGGTTATAAAGGCAAATTAGGAAAATTAGTATATTTGAAGGCAAAATCAGCTAAAATTGGAAATAAAATCATGAAGTACCTATAGAAAAATAAGTTTGCTTCAGCAGCTCCATCAGGTTTGGATTACAAAAATACTTGCAAAATATAGGTAAAGTTTGGAGATGAAAAGCCAAATGGTCTAGGCTTGAAACTTGAGGCATATCATGCAAATAAACAAAGCTAATAAAAAATAGCAAAAATTACTTAGATGATACCAACCTTAGTCCCTGAAAATCTAACGATTTTTTGTGTTTTCACCACTGAGAACGGTACAGGAAATAAGTAATAAATTTTATAGTTCATCAATAAAATAAAGATCTAAAAGGCTTTTGATTAAGTTTAGTCCTTTGAATAGAATCCATTTTTCAGCTTAAGTGCTCACAATTACAAAGAAAATAAGATAATTCTCAAGTTATAAATAAAGCAAGAACTTTTAAATGTAGTTCAAGGTTAGACCCAAAAAGTTGAAAATATTTTTGATCTTTTTGCTGGAGACGATAAAGGGCTAGCTTTGAATGTGGATTTTCAGACAAATTTTACCATAGATCAACTTCTTACCTAGAAAAATATTATTTAAAACTTGATGAAAGGATTTGCTTTTAATTTCAGGTTGTAATTGTCCAGAAAAGCTTTAGCTAAATTGAGATAAATGTTCGAACAATAAATTACATACAATTTTAGTTAAAAAGTTATCCCACCTTTTTTCGCCATGCTCTTTAAAAACCTATAAATCAAACTGAAGTTCAATAGTCCTTAAAAGATCAATAACTTTTTTGATAAATTGGGCATCTCTGAACTGCTGAAATAGGCTCCAAATTTATCATAATTTTTACAACCTTTCATCGAAGATTCCATGTTCTAATAGATCAAAAATGATGAACAAAATCCATTTAATTTAATATACAGGGCTATAAAATTCATAAAAAGCTACATGCACTAAGGGGTAAATATAATTTAATATAGTTTTAAATAGGATTTTGCTGGAAAAATTCATGCGCCCATCTTCAGTTAAATTATCCAGGCTTATTCAAAATTTTCGATCTAATATTCAGATAAAAGTGATGGAGATAAAGATTTTATTTTATATAAAGAATTTAAAACATTTCATTACTTATAGTTATCACATGCTTGTCTTTTTTCTAGGTCTTTATTACTCAACGTAGTCTGGATTTTTTCTTAAAATAACAAAATTCTCAAGAATGCAATCTTGAATGGGAATACAGTACTGCAGGTCTCTTATGGACCATCGTGCTGCCTATCCAGCTCCAACCAATGCTAGACAGATAATTTCTCTGTAGGCGATTTCAGTATCAGTATCATATGATAATTTATGCAAAATTTTCATGACGTTGATTTTGGTATTTGAAAACTAGCGCATTTGTTAGATAATCGAAAACGGATAGAACCTGTAATTCTTACTTGTATAGTTCAAAAAAGAACCAGATACTTCTCCCTGGAAAAAATAATAACCTTAACAACAATATTATGCAATTTACAATCATTTCTTCATTTTTTAATCGAATTCTTTCCAACATTGCAACTTCTTTTTATCCATAACGTTTTTGTAAGTCTAGGTTTGTTATGATAAATGGAGTGTATCTTCATTAAATCCAGTATCACGATTCATCAGATAATTTATTTAACCTCTGATAAAATCTACTCGCCCGCAAGATACTTCCATAGAAGGTATAAACAAAACATTATCACCTGACGCTCTGAAGAATTATGATGTTTATTAATTGATCATAAAATTGATTAAAGGATCAATTTGATACATCAACTAAGTCCTCAAGGATTTCAAATGATGATACTTCATCCTACTCTTCCCTCTGAAAAGGTAATTTTCTTTCTATTATTTGGTGTATTAATCATTCCATCCGATTTTCAATAATTTATTAGGCGCATAATTATAATTTTATGAATATAAAACTCCAGATTTTTTGGTTTGATACTGCTAGTTGAAAAGTTGAAACGTATTTCTTCCTATTAACTAATCGTCTCCATCAAGTATTATGGATATCGAATCGACTGGACACTGAAACAACATAGCGTAATAATGGTTGACAATTTGAGCTACATTTTTTCTATTTCCTATAAGAGTGTAGTATTTTTTGTCGATGGAGTGAAAATCGAGGTATTTTTTGTAAGTCTAGATACTTCCGTCAGTCGAAGCATCATCTATTATGACTGCTTTGTAATTAGTATAATTCATTGTAAACAAACTGTTCAAATTGTGTTCAATTCGATAATTACGATTATTATTGTATCCACTAATTAAAACGCAAAAGAAAAGCTCGGATTTGATCTTTGATAAACCGAATTTCTTATCCAGCCTGAGCCACTCCAGTTTGTTCTATTAGATACCTCTTTTTTCTACTTATTAATCCAGTGGAAGATTAAATTATGTCAATCGAAAGAATGGAAACTACGATTTCTTTCGGTTTATTTATTTTTTTCTTTCCTCTACGAATACTCTCCTTTTTTATCTTGTATATTAACCGCCATAGAGAATATCTTCGATTCTAATTTGAGCAAAATTTACTTTTGGCCTTTCGAGTTTCTTTGAGTCGGATTCAAAGGCATAGGACAATACTTGTTTGAAGAGTAACTGATATCAATTACATTCATGTGAGGATTATACAGATGAGAAATATTGAATCTATAATTATTTTTCTTCAAAATCTCTTAGTTTTTTTTCATGAAATTTTATTTTTTCAAAGCATAATATGTCAAGTTTTTCGATTCCTCTATTTGATCTTTTATTTGATTAACTTCAGACCTCATGTTTTTCGAATCTGTATTTACAGTTATTTGTATCTATAAAATTTCTACATCATATTTTTTATACGTTGAGAAAGATCTTAATTGGATATTTTAAGTTATCTTATTTCAAAGATAATAAAGGCTATGATTATCCCGATAACAATCGTAGTCAGGATAGTTTTTAAATATTTTCTTTTTTGTGGAAGATAGACACCAGCAGTTTCAAGTTCTGTTATATCAGGGCCTGCTTCGTTTTCTCGTGCGGAATCACTATTTATATGTGTGAATGATTATTTTTCCATTAAATCCATCTAATTAATTTAAATATTAAAAAATAATAATTCCATATTTCGTTCATGCAATAAGGGGTAAATATAATTTAATATAGTTTTAAATAGGATTTTGCTGGAAAAATTCATGCGCCCATCTTCAGTTAAATTATCCAGGCTTATTCAAAATTTTCGATCTAATATTCAGATAAAAGTGATGGAGACTATGATATTATTCTATATAAAGAATTCAAAACATTTCATTACTTATATAGTTATCACATGCTTGTCTTTTTTCTAGGTCTTTATTACTCAACGTAGTCTGGATTTTTTCTTAAAATAACGAAATTCTCAAGAATGCAATCTTGTATAGGAATATACTATTATGAGGCTAACTAAGCTCTTTATCCGTTTCCGATCAATACAGGTGATGTATGGGTCTGGAAGCCCGTTATTTTTTTGGGCTTTCCGGCCTGTCCGACAACATCGACGGCCTGACCGACTCTAATATTGAGAGGCATGGGCTCCAACTTGTCATTTAACTAAATTAAAGAATATTTACGACAAACAAGAACTTGGGATACATACTCAACGAGATAAAGTAAATGAAATAGTGGTATTTTCCTAGAAGGGTCGAATTGATATCAAGAAGAGACACTAAGAATGTGATAAGACCAGCCATACCTACTTTATTTATCAAGAATCTTTAGCTGTAGTAAGGCTGGATTGAAAGCATTCCTTTTCCCATATACAACAGACCTTGAGCCAGTCTAATCAAAAGCAAAGGTTCATTTTATTTTGTGTAATAACTTGCCAATTTTCTCAAGATATCTGCCAATCGAGAATTATTTGTTCCAGCTCCGACTAATCCTAGACAGATTATGGCCCTGTATGCGATTTCAGTGTCAGTGTCATATGATAATTTATGCAAAATGTCCATGACGTTGATTTTGGCGTTCGAGAGACTCAACAAAGCTAAAGCTATCGGTACCACTCTTTTTTTCTAAGATTTAGCAAAGTGAAGAATGTGATTTATGAGTCTCATGGCCATTTCATTACCAATTTACTAGCTTGAAGCCAAAAGAGCTAGACCAAGTATAGCAGTTTCACTATGTTTATCTTCACTGAGGCATTCGTGCATTAAATTTTGAACTTTTAAGACGTTTCCGCTACCTACGTAAGCAGTGCTAACTAATAAAATTTCAATGAATTTTCTAATAGGATGTTCAATAATATTTAAAGCTTCAAGAGTTGCCTAGCATTTAGTCTGCTGACCCATGAAAAGCAAGGAAAGACCAACTCCGAAATATTTAGCAAAGTGTTAATTAAGTTGCTATTAGCTTCTTTCCATGAGAGTTTGGATGATGGCCTCTGCGACTTATCCGTTGCATTGACCAACAAAAGTCAGACCAAGTGATAGAGCAGCATATGCACTTTCTTTTAAGCTGATGCTTGTATCGACTACTTTTGAGATAAAGATTTATTGAAGTTCAGCTTTTCCTCTTCCTGCGTAGGCCATTCCCAGGCCTAAAATTGAACATTATCGAACAATGTCGTTTTTATCTTCCTGAGCTGAATCACTCAAGATACCGAAAGCTAAATCGTTTTCGTCGTTGACTCCAGCACTGCAAATACCTATTCCCAAACTAGCTCCAGCTTTTACAAATTTCCCTTAATTATCGAAATATTTCATCAAGTGTTCATCAATAGTGTTGATATCCCAAGGACATAATATACCCAAACTTGCCACAGCAGCTATTTGCCAATCTTCCTTGTCATTTAGCTTCAAGACAAAAGATCTTTTTTAACTACTTTCTTCTTATTCGTCTACCATATAAGTGTCTTTAGTTAGTCCAGCATTGACAAATCCGTTGACATAAATATTGTACAAAGTTGTTTCTTTGAGTTCTCCTCCTTTGTAATTTTCTTCAAGGTGGATCTTGAACACATCCCTTGGATGTTTGGGCTCTTGAACTTAGAGATCTTTTGCCAGATCTATATAGAACTTAGGCAATAATTTGTTAGAGATGATTTAAGTTTATTATTCATTCAGGTCAGAAATGAATATTTTTTGTCTTGCTGCGTTGAAGGCCAACTGTTTCTTGATTATTTCATCAGGACACTCCTTGAAAACTTCACGAATCTTATCGTGGTCATCTAACTTAATAGCGATTCTGAAAGCAATGGTGTATTATGAGTTGGCAAGAGCTATCTCGTAAAGGATGTTGAGAGTCTTGACAAACTAGTCATTATCTGTTGAGTATCCGCAAACTGCAGCCAAATACATATGAACTTTTGAGAAATTTGTAGAATTGACATAAGGTTTTATATCTTACAATCGATCCACTATCAATAGAAGATCAATAGCATCATGTTCAGCATTGTTCTTTACAAAGTAAGGAATGATTCTGTCAACCAAAGATTGCAATTAATCACAAGGTTAGTTGTTCTAAAGTCTTATTTCGAACTATCTTCCTATATCACTGGCTAAGTTGCTGACGTATTCGTGACCCCATACAGTGAAATCGGTCAAAGTCCCTTTCAATAGATAAAACAAGCTTGTTCTTGCACCTTTCTATCCGAAGATCATCGAAATAACTGAAAGAAAATCTGCGTATTCAGTCTGCTTTAATTAAGATATACCTTGTCGGATGAATCTGGCAATAGATTGAAATGATCGGTCAGCAATTTGTAATGGGTTTTTAAGAATTTAAAGGGTTTGGGTACGCTGGTCATGGCAGTTGTTGCGGACTTTACGATGTTTTGCAGCTCCTTGATGGATGATAATTATCCGGTCAATAATCTTTAGCAATGTCCATCTATTTTCTCCTTCAATTCTTTGTCCTCAATACTCTAAATAATCGCATAATTTACTAAATCCTAATTTTATTTTTGTTATTTTTTCTTATCCTTTTTGTCTTTTTTAGAAGCCTATGTTGTCATTTTCAAAAATATTTTAAATTAAACCTATATAAAATATCAAAAATTAATCAAAATCAAACTTTAAATAAATTATAATAAATGAGTCTCTCAAACAAATATAAAAATCAATCATTAGTATTTCATTATCTTTTGGGCTTTTAGGTTTGTGATTTATTTGCATTCTGAGACTGATATTGATTCACTCTGATATCTTTATGATACGATCGATTTGGTACATTCTTTTATTTATTTTTCAAAGATTTTTTTTCTTGTCTCAAGATAAACAGTGAGGTCTCGATGATAATTGTAAAAATGATGAAAACCAGTGCAAGTATAAGAGAATATGTCAGACTCCATCCTAAAAAATATGCCCCAACGTAATATCCTGTGATGCCAGCCATGAAGAAACTGAAAATAAACGCCATGGAAAACGAAACAGTATCGCTCATTTCTTTGATAGGATTGCCTTAAGGAGTCTGCTTCTGGAAATAATAATCATTATTTTTTCCAGACATATTTTTCAACAATCTTATCTACCTTTTATTCTTCAGCTCTTCAATTAATCTTTTCTGTTATGGGGTTTGCTTCTATTGTTCAATCAGGCTGTCCATTTGGCCATATGTTATTATGTCTCTCCTATTTATTTACTTATACAGCTCTGCTGAACTATTACTCGCTATTCTTTCTAAAATTGAATCATTTTTACTAAACTAAGGATAGGGGATATAGTATTCCTTCATACAGATTACTAGGCTTTCAGGCCTGATAGATCCAGCTATTTTGTTGTATAAGGTCTCGTTCAATTTAATATATACCATCTTTTTGTAAATTATAAAGATTTA
>Ga0194115_10006389_pt1 | contig 11954 bp, 2 predicted proteins | sample TA2MahsurfametaG_3_FD_148656 | JGI IMG/M metagenome (GOLD analysis project Ga0194115, IMG submission 148656) | Freshwater microbial communities from Lake Tanganyika, Tanzania - TA2015002 Mahale S4 surface | ecosystem: Environmental > Aquatic > Freshwater > Lake | place: Tanzania: Lake Tanganyika... | reverse complement strand
AGAAATCGCCTAAGAATCTTTTTTGATGATCTTGTATAGTTTTTATACATTCACATAATCTAATTTGCCCACTGAGTAATAGTATAAAGTCAGAATTATTGACATATTCAGCTAATCCATCTTAAATTACTTCTTATTTTCACTAATTATTGATCCTTATTTGTCATTTAGAAGCGTCCCTGTTTTTTAAAAATGTTATTGACTTCCTTCTAAAAGATCTAAAAAATCATTGTGAACCTATTTTTTATTGGCTTTAATGGGCGGCAATTTGACCTTTCCATTTTGTGAGGAATAGGATGCTGCTATATTATTACTTTTTGCAAATTAGTAAGGGAAAATCTTTTAAGCAGCCTATTTTTTATAAAAAGCTGAGATCTAACTCATCATGATTTCCCCCTGTTTCTTTTGATTATCTGTCAAGAAAATTTTAGAATACTATCTGATTATTGCTTTCAAGGCTGTCTCTTTAAACAAAACTACAAATTACTTAGATTAAATTACTCCAGTCAGTTGAATATCATTTTAAATCGCTGTCACTATTGACTGTTTTTGAAAAGGACTGATGGCTATGTAAAAAGGATCTAAATTCAAACATTTTTTGTTGACGCCCCATGTTTATTCTACTAATTTATCGATAGTTTAGCCTTCTTTACTGTGACATGAAGTAACTTCCTGAACTTACAGACCTTTATAATCAATTATTTATCCAAATCCATAGTTAGTTTCTTTGATTTCCATTAAAATTAAATATTTTTACACACGAAACAGATATAGACCTGATTCATAGTTTCTGAATAAAGATTCATCCAAATTTTGAATAATCTTTTAGTATAGTGAGTTCTATGCACTTTTGACTTAATATCCTTCTGTTTCATTGCCGATTATAGGGAAATATATTGGTAGACCAAATATCATGGTCAGCTAAAAGATACCTAGGGTCAAAAGGTGCAGAGATATTGTGAAAAAGTTGATAAGGGCATATAATAATTGATAGCAAGTCTAATTTTTATGTCTGGCTTTTGGTGGAATAGTGAATATGCTAAGAAAAGTTAAGTAGGGATTATGAGGAAAAGGAGGCATAACAAGCAAGATCAAACATCCTTCAACAAGGTAGCCTGTATTTATCAAAATCAAGCATAATAGTATTGATATATGTAGTGAAAAGGATTTAGTTTAAGAAATGCTTCTTTTGAAGGATCGATACGAAATAAAAGGAATAATCATGTATGAAATTACATGAGATCGATAAGTATTGATGAGATTCATAACTATGCTATCCATATGATTGGTTAAGATAAATAGAATGCTGAGCCCTGAGAATGTTCTAAGTAAAATTCTTTAAATCAGCAGAAGATGAGAATATTTGAAGCATGAAAGATTTATATTGCAGCCAAATCTCGACCAACCTTGATGTATCTCTTTTAAGAAAGCAAAAAGGAAATAGAGCGAAACGTCGATGATCAAGAATATATTAGGATTTATTTTATCTTTTGATAGCTAGTAAATGAGACAAAGCAACACACATATAGCTATTTCAACCAATATCATCAGTACAGATCTTACAAATGATTTTTCTACCCTATTTTAGTAAATGCATGCATCTTTTATGAAGATTATTATAGATGAAACTGTTGCGCCGATAATCAAGGGTAATAGAGAGTATCTGTTCGAAGTATAGAAAATAGCTTGAAAGATAGCTATTCCGCCCATATTCAATACTATCGAGAAAATCAAATGATTGAAACCATTTTTGCTTTATTATCCAAGGCCAAGCATATTCAGCTTGTTAAGTATAAAGTTGATTGTGTTTCTTAAAGATGAAATCCATCCGAATACCCATGTTATGAAAATGAGGGATGAAATAAATCGGATTACAGATATATACTGCTCATTTACCAGAACATTTTCCACGACGTTATAATAAATTATTTCGATCAAAAGCGTTGGAAAGACTATGAAAAATCTCATGTATGCGGTAGAATTCCATGCTAATATACTATTTTCAACACTATATCCACAAAATTATTTGAGTGATCCCATTGAAATGGATCCTATTGATGTCACAATTGAGATACAAGAAACTACGATAAGACCTTACTATTTTCCATGATGTTGTCTCAGTACAAATAGATGATTGGCCCATAATGCGTTGTATATACCAAATATTATTAACTTCAATATTTTTTCACTATTTTTTTGATTTTCTGCTTTTCTAAAAAGATCAAAGATAAAGCATACTATGACATTTGCAACTGATGGAATAATTAAAGCTATTCTTACATCGTTTGAGACAAGTGGAATAATTATTAGGATAGAACATAAGACTATCGATTGAATTATAGAGATGATGACACTCTAGCGCATTTATTTTGTAATACCAAAGACGGTGCAAAATATTTCTTCAAGGAAAAGCTTTTTTTTTTCTTAAGATATGATCGGAGCCACTTTGAATTGATCTTCTTATTAAACCATATATTTATTCGTTTCGTTAAATATGTAATATGCTATTATATTTGTAATTGAATTTGAATTATTAAAAAATGCATTCAATTGATAAATATATTTTTGTATGAAAGACTTATAAACTATCAAACTAAGGATTTTATTCTGAAGCCTTTGGGCGGAAACTCAATATCAGAGACATCTTATCCATTAAAATTATAGGAAAATATGTAGATAAGATCTTCTTTCTATGATTAATAGTATGACTCGTTGGTATACTTTAAAGTAAATCCGTTTTTAATTATTGATCTAATTAACTTTATCTTTACGCCTGCTATAGTGTAATGTTAATCTTATACTGGGTAGATTATCCCTTGTGATAAATTATGTAAGCGTATCCGCCTTCTTGAAAAAGAGTCTTATACTTAAGCCAAGATTTGTTATCAGCTAGCAAAATTCTATTTTCTTCAGACTTCTCAGACTCATTCAATAATACTTTAACAATGAATTTTTATTTATCATATTTATTCATGTTTTTGGCTGGTTCAATATGATGATTGACCCGATTAGAATTGTTGAAAAATCCAAAATTGATGTCGTATTATTAGGATTTGTCGTTTGAGTCTGACTATAATAAGACAATGTATTATCCTGGAAGCACCTAAGCCTGAACAGTTATGTTATTCCATTAAGTCTATATCTTGGAAGCTATATAAACATACTTATTTTATTTTTTGAGTGCCAAAACTACCCGAATATACTTTACTTTACTGCTGATATTATGTAATTTTATTTTGAAGGATATATATATCTATTGCTGCTTTTTAATCGATATATTGAAGAAGTAAGGCTCTTTAGCTTTGCCTTTTGCCTGATAAAACTAATAGTTAAATCCTTTTCTTATGTGGCAGATCGAAAGGAAACTAAAGTAGTGAAGAAAATCGAAATAAGGAATAGTAAATTCATTAGGAAATTATGTTGTGGGAAGAATAATCTCTTTGTACTAAGCTGGAACTTTCTACCAAAAATTATTGTCATAAATACTTGCTTTCGATCTGTAATTTGACTAGCTCCAGATATTACGTATTCTAATCATTTTAACAGTCTCATGATAAAGGGGTATTTAAAGACAGTTCACTATCTAATACGTATGATGGTTGTCCAGTCCTATCTAAGATATTTGAGATTTTTTTGATCCAGTACAAATAGGAGCGTCAAATACGCAACTTTTAAGCAGATTTGACCAAAGTTCATTCTCAAATTTTTAGTTTATTTTCTACTATATGCTATAGTTAAATATAGGCCCGATCAAAAATGTTTCGAAGACATCTTAAACATTTATATTTTTTGAAATGCTTCCATAAGATCCTTTAACTTTAGCGTAAGCTTTTTCCAGCAAAACCATCCACATTTATCGATTATTGATTTTACAAAAAACTGGTTTACCTGATGATTAAAAGACTGGTATAAAGTCATCTATAACCATCTATCTGGGAACTCCGTTCACATTTACAATCACTTTATATATACCTTGTTAATTTCTAACAAAATTATCAGCAAATATATTCTGAATTCTTTCTGGATTATCAGCTACGCACAGAACTGCGGTTACGAACTAAGTATTACTCGAAATGTAACTCTTGATCCCATTTATATCGACCTCGTTATCAACTACCATAATGCAGTTCGGCTATAATTATGAAATTCTTTTCCACTCTATCTTGCGTTATCCTTAGCTATACCTCAGCGAATCATTGTGTGGTCTAAACTATTCATCCACAAACTTTTTCTTTTCTTGAATACATTTTTCCAATAGAGAATCATATTTAGATGCTATGATTAAGATCTAGTTTCTTTACTCTGATTGTCTATTTTATTCTTTTTGTGCACTTTTGGCTATGACCATGTTTTGGCGAGGATCAAAAAATTAAGCATCTGGTTAAGTTTTACAAAGATTACAGAAAAACATTGAATCTTTATGTTTATTAAATCAAATAGTTTATATTTTATTGAATCAATATATTTATTGAAAAGTAAAAGTCATATATAATCAATCATCTGTTCTTGGAATGGCTTATTCTTCTCTTGGCGATGAAATAAAGGCCAGTTAATTATTGAGATATTTTATATTATCATTTTTAGCATCTTTTTCATCATAGTTCCAGCATGATATGTCTTGATTTTCACTGATTTTTCCTAAATCTTTATATATTTTTTCATATTTCTATTTATCTGAGTTCTGGATCCCGTGACTTACAACCCCATAAATTTAATCACATGATGAAGTTAAGGAGGATTTATGTATGTTTCTCTTCTTTTACCTTTTCAGATTACCGATATTTGATTATTTACTGGATCTATTCTTTTTAGATTGTTGGAAATTTGAATGAGTTTCGTATAAATTTTTATTCTATTTAAATCTTTTTTATTGAGAAAAAACTGCAGTTCCTCTAGCTTTTTTCAAGCAAATATCATCAGGATCATAATTTCCAGGTCCAGGATTATTTTAATTGTAACTTTAAAAGCCTTTTCTGTATGATTCAGAAAAAGGCTATCTTATAGAATTTCCTAATTGCGCTTTCTATTAACGTTTATTTTCCTTGATCATCTATAATAGTGTATATCCTTTTTATTAGTTAGTGTTTTTTTAAGGAAATCTCACCTGCGTTGATCCAAAAAATTGAAATCTCAAAGCTTTTTATGCATTTTTTGGTTAGTTTTTATATATATCATACTATCCAGGACCTAATAACAGATGATTCTTCGACAAAGGAACACCTTTAGAGTGATACAAATGTTAATATTTTGGTTTTTTATTAAGATTACTTCCTAATTAAGATTTTTATTCTTGCAACTATAAATCTTTTCCAATCAGCTTTAAAGAGTTTTGGTACATAATCTTTTTTTTGAGATTTTTTTAATAATTTTATCGATAAAATGTTTAGAACTTCGATGAGCCTTGGCTTTAGCTCCTAAATCCTGACAAGTAATTTTTTCTGTCTACTTTTTATTTCTGTATTTGGTCAAAAGTTTTTTAAATCTTTTCGTGCTGGCGATGATTAACAATAGAATATCCATATTTGCTTTCTTTATTAGGTATTGAAGGACACATTTTATTGTTATGAGATAAATTCAAATGCTATCTATCTTAATATTTTTTAAATTTTCTTTCTTTTGTTAGCTCAGCCTTGTTAAACAAACTAAATATCTTTGAAAAATACTTATAGAATGTTGGGCTTGGCACACAATTATTTATATTTTCGAATCTATTTTTTGTAGATTTGAAGACACTCATTTGTTATTTCCCTTTTTGAGCTTAGAGAATGAAGTGGCTTATCTTATTTTACAAAGGCGAGGATTTTTTAGCGAAGCATGACTATATATTATAAGATCCTACATCATGATACAATTACCTATTGGAGGTGAAATATTTTTAAGTTATTTGAATCGATTGCTTTTCATCAAAAAAGGCACGTAGCTTTGAGTTTGCCTATTGATAAAAGAATTTGTTGTTACCATATTTACTTGAGCTTAAGAATTATCTAACTCTACCATACTAAAAAATCTTTAAAATAGAATAATTAATTTATGGAAAAAATGTTTAGAAAATAATATAAAATTTATGGTTATTTTAAAATAAATACTTTATGAATGAATTGATCACAACATCATCGATTTTGGTTTGAAGATGAGGCTTTTGAAGACTCATCATATTCATCTTCTTAAAGTTTCATGGAGTAAGCTTTCGAAAAAGGATCCTATAAAGGCTTTGTAATTCCCACCAATGATAGACCGTTTAAGAATAGGCCCTTCTTATGAGTCACCAGAATAAATTGTATCGATTTTTCTATATAAAAAAATATTTACTCTGCATAGAATTTCTAATCAGCTTCAGAAACTTTTCAACGTTGAATTTATCTAAAAATGCATCTATTTCATCTAGCATCAGAAAGATAGATTTGGATGTCATTGCTATTGAATACTGTAATGCCAAACTCGCAATTGACTTTTAACCTCCTGATAGTTGATCGAGATCATAGACAAATCTTTTAGTCGGAGGTGTTGGATAATAGTAAAGTCCATCATCACAAGGAAAAGCTTAGTTCTCCATGTAAAGATCTATCCTCCCTGGTATTCCATCATTATTTTCAGTCAAAATCGCATAAGTTTCTTGAAGAATAGGCTTTAAATCGTTGATGAATTGAACAAACAGCTACTTTCTGTTTTTCTTGACCTACTATAGTTCTTCTTTAATGACTCTGATGTTTTAGTTGGAAGATGTGATAAATTTATTGATTTAGTCTATTTCATTATCGATATCAGCTTAGTTTTGTTATGGGTTATGGCCTGCTTATATGTTTAGTTGCTACAGCTTTTTTTAAAGATCTAATCTTTCTTTTTATAAATTTTCTTGAGTTTATTCAATGTTTCTTCTACTAGCTCTTTCAATGGATGTACCAAGATCTTCTTCGAGATTTGCAAAACTGCTTTCATCCGGTAGTTCATTCAATCCTAAAGTATGAAGTTCTTCTTTTATCGATCTATCAGACCTCTATATCATTAATGAAAGTTTGGTCTTTAGAGAAGGTAACTATGACTTGAATTTCAAATTTTATGCATTGAAATTATTCATTTTAGATAAGGTTTGCTTAAAATTATTTAATTCATTTTCTTTAGTCCTCAAATTTTGAACTATTGATTATCTTGATTCATAATTTTTGACACTCTGAACTTTTTGATTTATTTTGTTGTATTTTGCCTACTTTTATGCTAAATTATTGAGAGTCTTATTTAATTATTGCTCAATAGTTTGCCTTTATTTAGCTAAATTGTTTTTGGTTCTCATGAGATTCTCTAAACTGCTGAAATTTTATACAGCCCTAAAAGATTACAAGTTTTCAATCTTGTTTTTTTCAACAAAATTCTTGAAAATCTTATTATTCATCATCTTTGACTATATGTCTTTAATATCTATTTATAGCTTGGATTTCCTAGTATTCAACTAAGACAACTCATCTTCTAATCCCTTAGGTATTTTCAACTATTTTTTCTGAGTATTCTGCTTGAGGAAAGCAAGTTTTTCTGTCAATTATTGTTTCCTGGACTCTAATTTTTATAGCTATAAACTAAGTCTTTGCATGCATTCATCACCAAACTTCCTTTTTAACTGATCAAACTCCTCTTCCAACTTTCTCTTTTCATTTTAATGTTTTTTCATATCTCCAAGGATAGTAGATCTGTTCTTCGAAACATCTAAGTATTTGTATTTTGTTTTGACTGACTCTACTGAGCCAAAACTACTGATTATTCCATCAGCTCTCAAAAAATTTCCATCTAAAGTATAAATCTAATTGATTCCCTTGATGTTTTTTCCAAGAATTTACCAGGCTTTATTCAGGTTTTAACATATAACTTTATTTCCTAAGAAATCTTTCAAGAATACTTCAAAGTTAGGGATACTTTTGTCGTACTCAATTGCTTAGATGGCTAGTTATCCAAGTTTCCCAATATCATTGCGAACTATTTGATACTTGTTTGAATCCTTACTTTTTTAAGAGATGTTATTCAGAATCACTAAGTTTCTTATTTGTCCATTTTACTTAAGCTTGATTGATATGTGTTTTGAAGCCCCTTCATCAAGGCATAACATGTATTTGAGTATCTTTCCCATCATGATCTGATAACAAACTTAATATTTTTTGTTGGCTGGCTTCACCCATTGTTCTACAATACCCTTGAATCCTTATATACCTTTCATCTGATGGACCAAGTCCTTGTCTTTATCATTTTCTATACTATCATCGATTATAGATCCTAGTTCGATAAGTTTCTAGTTGTAAGCTAGGATTTCTCGAGATAGTTCGTCCATTTTTAGTTTACCTTTTTGACAATCTTGAAGAGTTTTCGATTTTTCGATTTTTAGCTTATTGATATTTTTCTAAATTTCTTCAATATTGGATGCCAATTATCTCTGAACATTTTCTGAAAGCTGATTATTTTTCATATTTTTTTCTTGCTTTTGTTCATATTCTTGAATAATAACCTTTTTTGATTGTAATAAGCCTTAAACATACAAATACTATTGTTTTCTTTTGGATAACTCTTTATTTATTGTCTAATTATCTTTTTCCCAACGACTGTAAAGATCAAGATACTCTTTATTAATATCTGCAGAGGGTAATTCCAGATTCTATTTTTATTTTTCTGCCAACTTTGTCTGAAGGACTTTTTTATATTTATTTAGATCCTACAGCTGAGTCTAAAGTTATTTAAGAGTCTGCAGATCAATGATGCTTGTATTATTGTCGATGTTTTTGAGCTGAATATTGAGCTAAGCAATCTATTTCATCAGGACATCTTTACTTTCTTATAAATTTCTCTTCTTGCCTTACTCTTCCTGCATTTTAGATTTAATCTCATTTATTTATTTAATTCTGTCTTTCTATTACTTTTATTTCGCTTGTATTTGCTTCTAGAATTACTTTATCTCTTTGTTGGAAAAATATATTTTTATCAACAGAATTTTAGTCAAGATCTCTTCGTACTCTTTTTATAAGGCTTATGAATTAGATTTATTCTGATGATTTTTTTTAATCTTCTTTTTTTATTGCTTCAATTTTAACAACCTTTGAGCCTTCAACTAAAGTTATTTCTCTGCTTAAAGTAGACTATTTTGCTTACTTTATTGGTCTTTTTTAAAGAACAGAGATCCTGATATAGTCTCGATGTAATTCGTCAGGTCTTTAGGGTTCTTCAGTAAGATTTTGTCGATTTAGCCTTGCCAAATCGCATAGTTCGAACTTATGTAGTTGATGTTGCATTTAATCAGGTAATTTTAGTAGATTTTCTGAGAATACTACTATCCATCTATTTAAAATACTTGATTCTAGTTAGCGTAAAGAGTCCTTTTTAAAGAAAGCTTCGAATTGTCCTCCAGCCGAAAGGTAACTTGGACGTAACAGTGCTTATTTTTGTTCGACATTTCTTTATATGTCTCTTTGCCTTATCTGCTGATAAACTATCTGATATCATAGAATTGAAGTTTGTTTTTCTCATTGCAAAAACAGAACATCATGGCATCTAAAATGTTTGACTTTCCTGCCCCATTTGGACCGATAATTGAAGTAAACTACATGAAGGGTCCAACATACACCTTATTTTCTAAATAGATGATGAAGTACTGAATGATTTGAAATTGTAAATGAAGAGACTATCGATTTTAACAGGCCTTGCCTTTTCTACGAGTCTTTGAGAGACCTGTTGGCTTGATATTTGGGAATAATATTGAGTGGAAGTCAATGATAAACGTTCGAATGCTTGAATCATGTTGTGAATATATCGGCAAATTAATATAATTTGGCTCTCATTTTACCTGCTACTTAAATAAAATAAAGAAATTATCTTAGGTAGGCATTATTTCATATTTAACAAATAAAATCAGAAGAAACACAAAAAAAATCAACCTTTCAACTATGATATTATTCCATTTTTACATTTTTAAATTTTTATTCATAGAACTAATTTTATATATATTTGCTCATATTTTTGTAAGATAAATAATTATATAAAAGCATTAAAGTAAGCTTAGCAAATGTACTTTTCTTGTAACGACAATATTTTGTCTGAAATACAGAGATAATAGATCTCTAAGATTATTCAATCACAGAAAAAGAAAAATATAGTTGAGAATAAATAAAAAAGTCCAAAGTTCAAGCACAACTATTGGGTTGAAAAACGACATTCCAATAGCCCAAGATTATACAAAAGTTTTTCCATAAGGGAGAATAAATCTAAACGATTGTAGAACAAAATAAATCACGAGAAGGTAAACTTAAGAAACAATTTAAGTGATCAAAAATCATATTTTTCTGTAATGCACTTGTACTAAAATGTAATCAAACGAAGTAGAAATCCTTAAGTAGTAAGATAGCTCAAATTTGAGCTAAATAATTCGCCAAAAAACATGAATAGTACATACAGGCATAACATCAGTGCTAATTACTTCTAAAAAATCAATATTAATAGGGCCAAAACACCTTTCAGTTCTCGATATTACATAAAAAAATAGGACAAATACCCGTAATAAAACGATTTGATCGAAAGATTCAACAGCTTCTATAGATGGCAGTGATTATATATTTTTTTATTTACTTTTGAAGATAATAAGATCAACATCTATCAAATATACCTAAAAATATTCTCGCCTGAATTCTGTAAAATCATGATTCCAAAAGTCAAAATTTTCAAGTAAAAGCTCAAATTGTCCAAAAAAAAAGACAAGTGCTCTCTTCTTTTAGACACTTCTGAGAAGAATCTGAGCCAAAATGTCAGAATTATCCATGAAGGGAATAGTATACTTTGATAATCTTTAATTTTCGCTAAATAATATGCATTTTACTTGACGACTAGTTGAGTAAATAAATGTAGATTCCTCCAAAAATGACTAATTATTGAATTTGATCGAAATATAAGGTTATTTTTTGGCTACTTTTAGTGAAATGAGATGATTTTTCAATGAATGGACTTACAATATACACGATTAACAAGCTAAAGAGAGCCTGCACAATAGTACTTATCAATTTTTTAGAAGTTTTGTAGTCATTATAAGCTTAAAAGGCGATTGCACCAATTAAAGCTAAATATCCTGCTATGGCAATAATATTAATCCTGTTTATTTTTTATTAAAGAGCCTATTTTGTCAGCAATTCATTAAAAGGCGTGGCATTTTTCTTGATTTTAGAATAGAGTCCATAGACTCTTTAGATGATAATGAAAATGACAAGTGAAAGGATGCTTGAAATTTTTGATCGATATGAGAGGATGCTTTAAGATAGACGAATAAGGTAGAAAAGCATGGTAGTGAATGCGATATATGATGCGTATTGATAAAGTATATCTGCGAAGTGGTTTACTTTATCGTCAAAGTCAGATGAATTATTGACGCCGTTTTTATATACTGAAGCTACTTATCTCTTGAATCCTCCTTTCGCTGTCCATACGACAAAAATAACGACGACTGTATAAGATACATAATACCTACTAGCGCAGTTGACTGATTTATAAATTTTGGCGTGATTTTTTTCATAGGATATTTTCCTCTTGTCAATTTCAATAAATAATTATTTAATTTTTAATCAATCGCATAAATCATTTAAATTACTTAAAATCCTATTATCTCATTATAATTAAGAATAAAAGTATTTCAACAATGGAATAATAGATCACTAAAATACAGTAGCTTTACGACCGAATACCTCAGCAACTCATTGCCAGTTTTGCTTCTAAGCTAGAAAATTATCAATTGTCTCATTCCCAGTTGGAACTTTCCTCATAATTGGATGAAGATTCTTTGAATACTGTACATCAAGAATTATTTAGCTTTTGATAGATCTTCTTCAAGGGGATAATATACCACGATTTGAATTTATTGTTGAAGGATACATATTAAGAGGTAAGTTAAAGTCACATATACTTCGATATTCACTTACTGCCGAACAGACTCTCAAGATATA
>Ga0194115_10006385_pt1 | contig 11957 bp, 8 predicted proteins | sample TA2MahsurfametaG_3_FD_148656 | JGI IMG/M metagenome (GOLD analysis project Ga0194115, IMG submission 148656) | Freshwater microbial communities from Lake Tanganyika, Tanzania - TA2015002 Mahale S4 surface | ecosystem: Environmental > Aquatic > Freshwater > Lake | place: Tanzania: Lake Tanganyika... | reverse complement strand
AACAATTCCCCTCTCTTGCCATGCCAGATATTATCGTTTCACCTTCCCAGGTTAGCCCATACGTAGAGCCTGAATGGGTCTGATAAACCGCATTCCTATTGACAACATCGTGTAAAAACCTGATATTCCATATTATGAGCATTATACCGTACACCTCACTAACCTCCCTGTTAGCGATACCTATCCAACGGACGATAGGTACCTACCTAGGGTTCAGAATGAACCCACTACCTCAATACTGAAACGCTAATTTAACGGTAAATAAGTATAATATAAGAAATTTTCTGTATTTCATATGTGACAGCTGCGCAGTGCTGCAGCATTTGCAAGAGCAAGTGACAGAAGCAAAACTACAGTAGAGTTGTTCATCGTTTTTTCGTAGACATTAGACGAAGAGAATTAGAAATCAAGATCACTAGTAGGTTCCTTTATTCTGACATGTGTGACAGTCCAATACAGGGTGACAAGCAATCGTCACAAGAAAAATTTGACTGAACTACTAGTATAAAATGATGCTTGAGATACGGACGTATCCGTTGTCTTCCTTAACGCGAACAGCAAGCTCAAAGACACCATTATCGTTGGGTTTCCAACTAAATCCGTCTCCTCCTTTCAGGACGATAACCTCCGCGCCTAGATTCACGATTTCCGTGACGGCCTTTCCGTTGACTTTCATCTCAAACTTTCCGAGGGCGAGGTCTTCAGGTTTCAAGTCTCCTGGCGAACACCTACCCCAGTCGCACGTGGAGAACGAAAGCAGTACGAATCCCTTTACTAGCGAAGGGTCGTACCCGTAAGCTTCGCGTTCCTTGTCATTCGGAATTGATAATGACGCCCACCCGAACTTCGAGTGTGTGTAGAAAAAATCCTTGTAATCTGGTTTCACAATAGCTCCTTCGCAGACCTCATGATCGCTTCCACAAGCCAACACTAGAGCTCCACCTTGTTGTAAGCTAGTTTTTGCGGCCTTGTCTACTGGAACGCAAGTATCGTATTCTTCTGATCCCGGTATTGTTGGACCCCCAACTCTGTCCGAGTTTGCCGCGTATCCGAGGTATCGAGTCTGTGAGGGTGTTCGTCCGGTCCGACACAGACTTGGTTTCTTCCATAGGGCATCCAAGTCAAGGGACGGATCTAGTACACTAACGTCACCGGGAGAAAAGATTTGATTCGTCCTTGCACCAAGGTCGCCATTCCGCAAGCTTTCGAATGCTACGTCTTCTGCCTTTAGAAGTTCAGCCAACAGCTCAGATGGATCTGTCGACGGATGGCTGACTAGATCGGAAATGGCATCTATCAGAGCTCCAGTGATGAAAAGTGCCAACGCATGGCCATCCAAGGCGTGAGATTTGCTGTTATACAAGCGCAGAGATTAGAGAACAAAGTCGAAAAGTCGCGATTTGAAGAACGATTGTTCCACACTTTTCTGCCACGAAAAAGAGAGGCAAACGACAAAGCATCCTGAAACTTACAAACCTGGGTGCCATGCGGCTTGCTTCCCTCGTCGAGGGCAAATTTCCTTCGAGTATTTCTCCACACCACAAAAGGGATCACCGGATTCAAAGTACTGCGTCCCACATTTGAAATTACGAACCATTCGAGGAAGAGTATTGATCTGTTCTTGCGTCAGTCCCTCGGAACTATCGGGGATACCGAGACTCATCACTGTATATGTTTCGTCTCCAGCAGCACCAGATACAGCCATACCTAATGCCTCCAGTTCGTTCAAAGCCATTTGTCGTGTCCCCCTTGTCCGACCTCCAATATCTCTTCCCATGAATGCAGGACGGCCAGGACTGATCCCACCTCGATATCCGTAATGCATCAGTGCCTGGATCTTATTCCCATCCGTCATCCCATAATCCCAGGAGAAAAAATCTACATCACTTCCAAAAATCTGTTCCCAACACATACTAATTTCTAAACCAGCTGACGTCCCACCCATGGCGTAGTTCCGATCGTCGAAGTAAACCCCAATCGCTTCAAATACCATCCTTGCATCACGACCAAGGACGGCTGTGTAACTCTCATTGAAGAGATTTCCATGACCAGCCGCCGAGGAATGTCCGCCTGTCGCCCAGACATAGTCGACAAAAGTATTTTCCTCATCGACATCGGTACATTCCTCACAACCTTTCTTAAGAACCTCGGTCTGCATTCGTAGGACCTTGATCATCAGTTTCCGTTTCAGCCGCTCAGTAGATTCGACGGACTGGGACGCATAGCCCTTACCCTCTCCGACGAAGATGGCATCGAAATACTCGCCATAGTCTTCCTTGATTGTATCAATCATTCGGTCTCTCGCCGTGGAGGCCATATCTAGAAGATCCTTGCGATTCAATAGGTCTCCATGAAATTTTTCATTTCGCTTTTCACTACATGGACATTTCTTTCCTTTATCGTCCTTGGTCCCTCCAACCTTGTTTCCAGCTCTCATATAGGTATCCTCTGCAATAGCCTCTTCTTCGGCGATCGTTCCAATCTGGATGAAGAGTGCGACACAAACCAAAAAGAAAATTCCAACTAGCGCACGGATTTTCTCTCGGGATGTCCATGACTCGGATGGTGTACCAGCTGTAGTTTTTCTTTCAAGTTTCATCGTATCGGGCAGACTCTTTATCATTCAAGATCCTTGGGTATCATAGCAAAGTTAATTGTATGATGCAGTATATGGATCGTTGCGTCGACAACATTGTGACTTTGGGGAGAACGATGAAATTTGAATGTCTTCACATACATCGCGATTGTCCGACCATGGACCGTTATTTCCGGTGGAGTCCCGAAATCCTTCATTCTTGGTATGATACAATATGTATGACAGTGATGTGAGATGCCGGACGGTGCAGTATATCCATACTCTTGATTCATATATAGTAACATATATACAAGACCAACGCGATCGACGCCGAAAACTTGCGGCCACTGCGGCTCGACGATGAAGTTAGAGAATTTGATCGATGAAACCAAACTAACAATAAGCACTTCAACAACAACATCACCAACGACAACCATGTCCGGGAAGTATTCTAAGAATGAGGCAGGCCAGGTCGAAGTGATGCAACTGACAGAGGCTTCCCAGCGGGATCGATCGGCCCATCAAGCTATCCTACTAGATTTGGAGGCGAAGAAACGTGCCTTTCAAGTTGATGTCCCGACTCTGCCGGGTGATGTCCGGGATGCACTTCGACGATTGGGTGAACCGGTCCGAATTTTTGGAGAAAATCTTGCCAATGTCCGCGATCGTCTTCGGATGGAATTGGCGAAACGTCAAATCCAAGAAGAAAAGGGAATTACAAAGATGGAATCATTGTCGAATATGGATGTCGACAGACCACACTCACGAATGACAGTGGAAGAAGAACAGGTCACAAAGTATAGTCGAGCATCTCCAGAACTTATTCAGGCGAGAGAAAAGATGAGTCGATTTTCCTTGACAAAAGCGAAAGAACGTCTGTCAAAGGAAAGGAATTATCGAATTCAGTTTCAACGAAAACGGATCAAGATGACGTCTGTAGATGAAACTGTCACCGTCGATCCAGAAGACTATATTGAAATCACCAGGTTAGATGATGAATGTTCACGGATATATAAGTCACTTCGGAATATGGGGTTAGAAGGATCACAATATGGCGATGCTAGACCGATATCGTCCATCGCAGCGTCACAAGTTCCTCTTGCTCCTGGTGCCGATGGTGGACAGATGATGGTTGCGACCGGGAGTTGGAGTGGGACGATTAAACTTTGGAATGGATCTACTCCAGAATTAAATTCAATAGGCGAAAAGACGATGGCACATGAAGATCGGATCATGGGATTGGCAATTCGAAAATCCACCGGGACGGAATCGACTATCTTGGCAACAGCCTCCATTGATCTAACGGCGAAACTATGGAAGGTGACACCAAATGATGCAGTCGTCGACGTTGTTGATGATTCAGCGGGTGACAACAAAGAGGGTGATGCCATCATGAACACTATTCATGACGTGGCACATCTGAAGGGACATGCTGCTCGTTTATGTAGTGTAGCGTTTCATCCACAAGGGGATTATGTTGCGACGACGAGTTTTGATCATACCTGGCGATTATGGGACGTCGAAACAGGGGGGGAAGTATTACTTCAGGATGGACATTGGAAGGAGGTATATGGTATTGGATTCCATCCTGATGGTTCCCTATGTTCGACGACAGATTATGGTGGCGTCGTTCAGGTATGGGACTTACGGAATGGGAAATCTATCTGTCACTTTTTAGGCCATGCTAAACGGGTAGTATGTACCGAATTTAGTCCGAATGGATTCCAATTGGCGACAGCGGGAGACGATGGGACGATTAAAATTTGGGACCTACGGAAACGGAAACAATATGCCTCCATACCGGCACATTCCAATTTAATTACCCAACTACGATTTGATCAATATCATAATGGGGAATTCCTAGCGTCAAGTTCCTTTGATGGGACAGCCAAAATTTGGTCGACCCGAGATTGGAAAATGTTATCATCGTTACGGGGTCATGAAGGCAAACTCATGGGCGTAGACTTACTCCCCAACAGTGTCGTCACCTGTGGTTTCGATAAGACGCTCAAACTGTGGAGATAGTATAACCTATGTCACACACACATCATAAAGTTATGTTTTGGTCACTGTGAGTGTAAAGCCGTCGTGTACACAGCTCTAGAAAGTGGATTGGTAGTTCGCAGGGCAACATCTAGTCGAACGGGTCGATTTCATGCCGTTTGGAAACTGACACGATTGGCGCGCCAAACACACTTCCAAGAAGAAAAAGCAAGACGAATGACATCTGGATACCCCGTGTTCCATTTGATTTTGCCCAAAACACATGACACTAAACCTTAGAGGCACTGAACTCGAAGAAGAAGGAAGGAGAAATCACAATGCGAGGAGTTGTCCGGTCCCGGAATGGTGGAGGATCCGCTAGTTCTTGTAGTCGTCGATCTTCCCATTCGAGGAATACGCAATCCCGTCATCCGGAACATCATCATCTTCTATCGGCGGTCGATTCACAGACCGAAGATGACCCCATGGTCGGTCCTCCGCCCATGGAAGTTTCTATGGTCTGTATGACAGTCGTTATGGATGGTCCATCAATTGCATTCGCTTGTTACGATGAAGAACGGAATGAGATTATCCTTGAAGCTGCTCATACCACAGATGATATGGAAACCGTCGTGGAACGATTCCTACAGACGACGAGACCGAACCTTGTATTGATCGGTAATAAAATCATGAATAATCCTTCCTTCCTCGAAATTATTACCCGACCACCACCCCCTCTACCCGATGACCCACCGACGACAGTTGCTGTGCCTACGGCCGTGACACCGGACGATGGGACTACTATGAGACCTTCCACAACAACCCTTCCCTATAGACTCTTGAAGACCTCGGCGTTTGAGATTCGGGCCTGTCAAGCCGTGATTCTTGGGAAATTACGCATTACGACACTCTTGCGACAGAAAGTTCGAGAACATGGAGTCGGCTTTGACGATCCTTCTCGCCATGCAAGATCCTTCCCGCAAGCTGCGACGGGGACGGTATCCTACGCGCCATCAAGCTACCACTCGATTGCTGGCGTAGTTGACTTCGACTCCAAGGTCCAGATCCAAGCACTTGGTGCTCTTATCTCATTCCTACGGAGTTCTATCTTCCGACTTGAAGATGACGGTATGGTTACGGTCAGGCGAATCATCCAAGCCAAGTCTTCCAATGTCATGAATATCAATGCTGCTACATTTGCAGCGCTCCACATTTTTTCTACAGAACATCATCCTCTTATCGCCAAAGGTCCAGGCAACGCCAAGGAGGGTTTCAGTCTCTTTTCGTTCTTGGATCGGACCCAAAGCAAGGGAGGACGCAAGCTCTTGCGCGAATGGATGATGAAACCACTAGTCGAGTTGAATTCTATCCAGGAACGGCAAGATGCTGTCGAACTTTTCCTTCAGCCACATCTGCAGACGACGACCGGAGTGCTGCTCAGTCTGCTACACAGGATCGGGGCAGTCGACGAGATTCTAACAAGAATGCAAAAATGTGCCTCCCAAAGCATGGACTTCATCGTTTTGACAAAGACTCTTGGTGCTGCTATTGCCATCGGCAACACCGTCCGAAACAGCATTCTTCCGGAGTTGGCGAGAACCAATGATAAACGGAAACAGTTGCTCGTGAACATCATGGAGCGATGCGACATTGAAATTCTAGCTCAGATCCAGCAGGAAATCGTTGACGTCGTCGATGATCAACTGACTGCCGAATCCAAGAATGAGGTTGTGATTCGTCGGGGCTTCCACGAGGAGCTAGACGACATGAAGGACCAGTACGAGAGACTTGCACATACCATGACTGAAGTTGGCGATAGTATCCAGCGTAAGCATCCCGACCTGGACTTGACTGTAGTATTCGTCTCTCAAGTTGGATTCCTTGTCTCCTTAAGTCGAGCGTTGGTCATGTCGAGTGCAATCCAACTCCCCGGCCACTTTGCTCACATCTTCAATCAAGATGAGGAGGCATACTTCAAGACCCCCGAAATGCGAGCTCTCGACGAAGACGTGGGTGATCTGTATGGACTGATTCGAGATATGGAAAGTATGATCGTATCTGATCTCGAAGAGGGAATACTAGAGTCCGAAACTGAGCTCCGTGATACTTTCAAAGCCTTGTCTGAGCTTGATTGCATCCTAGCTTTCGCCAGCTGCGCATTCGACAACAACTTTTGTCGTCCTCGTATGGTCGAGGCTTCGGAAAACTGCATCAGGATAAAGGGCGGCCGGCACCCACTCCAAGAAATCATCACAGCGAGAGAATTCGTCCCGAATGATGTCTATGTTGACCAACAAGAGCGAGTGAACGTCATCACTGGGCCCAACTTTAGTGGAAAGAGTTGCTACCTACGTCAAGTGGGTGTATTGGTGTATATGGCACATCTTGGGTCGTTCCTTCCATGTCAGCAAGCTGAGATTTCGATCGTCGATCAAATCTTTGCGCACATCAGTCGCGTTGAGACTTGCTCTGTTCCCCAAAGCAGCTTTCAGCTCGATCTGACACATATGGCATCCATCCTCCTTCGCTGCACATCTCGTTCGCTTGTTCTAATCGACGAATTCGGGAAAGGAACAAGTCCATCGTCGGGGCTTTCGATTCTGGGAGCCGCGATCAAAAAGTTGGCGACCATTGGCTGCAAAGCAGTCTGTACAACCCATTTCCTGGAACTCTTTTCGATGAATGTCATTGAAGATCGCAGTCACGGAATTAGGGCCCGTCAGATGGCTATTCTTGTGCCGCAAGGTAATCATGAGACAGCCTCCCCCTCATTCAAACTCGTTGATGGAGTTGCATCTTCCTCGGCTGGCTTGATTTGCGCCAAGAAGGCCGGTGTGCCCCCGGCAATAATTGATCGAGCCAAAGAGATTATCCATGCTGTGAGGACACGAAAAACCATCCATCCCGTAACGGATGCTCGTCCCGCACACGTCAAGCCCAACCCTAGTGAGGTACACGTGCTTCGGAACTTTCTGTCGGTGGAGAACTGGACCACCGCCTCTGATGACATCCTGCGAGATCTTCTCCAACGAATCGCGCATTCTGATGAGTAATCAAAGATGCTTGGCCAGCTTCTCAAGATCATTCATCCAAAGCTCCTCTGGTTTTGTACCTCGGATTATGTTGAGCTCGTCTTCAATTTTCTTTGCGTCGAGATTTAGGCTCTCAATCTTTTCCTTCGTAAGGCTAAAGAGTGGCATTTGTAACAGGTAGTCAAAGTCCGATTCCGCTTCTTCATGCGGTTGGTTTTCGCTATCATCTTCGTCAACTGTTTCCAATTTCTTGCGCCTTTGTACCAACGAATTCGACGTGCGGATAACGTCCAAGTCAGCTGCGGTACTAAAGCCCTTTTCGAAAAGCATTTGTGAGGCATCGCTCTTAGAGACCTGACCCCCTATGAGGCCAAATTCGCCATCAGAGACCATTTGGATGAATCGTGCTTTGTTTCGCTGCTTGGCAGCCGTATACTCCATTTTGGATTGTAAGACTGACTTTCGATCTTCGTAGAGCGACATTCGAATCGGAAAGTGAGCATCTGCGATGGCTTCGGCGGAGGTAAACTTCTGAATCTGTCCAGATTCGTCAAATGCATTCATGTTCGTCAGTGGGTGACTTGACTTCAAACGGAAAGCAGATGCAAGGCTACTGGTTTCCATCCGCCTGAGTTGGCTTGCCTTTAGCTTGACCCTAAATGAGACCTTTGTCGTTGTGTGATCCTCGACGAAATCAGACACGTCTCCCTTAGATTGCATACGCAGAAGACGCGTCTTATACGTGTCAGTCCAAACACCCAAAGGAAGTTCGCTGATCTGTACCGTACGGTCATCTATCTTTTCGATAGTGCCCCATGTTTCGTATCCATTACCCTTGTCAAGGCGCTTAAAGGTGCCCCTGAAACCTCGTGCATAGGGCTCTATGGACGGTAATTCCAGTTGTTTCTCTAATTTTGCCCGAACATAGTCTAGGACGCTCATGGGATCGTGGGGGGGAATCGAAGTACTCCAACCAGTTCCGATGCCCTGACTACCGTTCACAAGGAGAAGTGGTATGATGGGACAATAGAACCTAGGTTCAATCATCTGGCCGTCATCTTGGAGATACTCTAAGAGAACATCATCGTCCTCTGGAAAAAGATACCGTGTCACTGGTGAAAGATAGGTAAAGATGTATCTTGGCGAAGCAGCATCGTCGCCGCCTGTCAGTCGAGTTCCGAACTGACCCGAAGGTACCAACAAATTCAAGTTGTTGGACCCAACGAAATCTTGAGCCATTCCAATAACTGATTCCAAGGTGAGCTCATGTCCCTTACTTACTTGCGTCAACAAAAGATCTCATTTACTTACTTGTTCCCTGTAGCGACTGCTCTCCGTGATGGTATGCAGTATGTTCTGCACAGAACCCAGAGAGTTGTGCAACCTTGACTTCTGCATTAAGTTTCCGCTTGAAACAAGCATATAGAACTTTTCGTTGTGATGGTTTGAGTCCATCAATCACACTCGGCAAGCTCCGGACGTTATCGGCGTTCGAGAAGTGGATCATCTCCTTGTTGACAAAGTCTTCGTAGCGTACATCACTGACATGGTCAGCGCTGAAATCTAGCGTCGCTTCGGGATCATACTCATGGGTGATCCAGTCTCGCCGATCTGCTGCTCGGTGTTTGTCAAACACCTTATCCAAAAGTTCCCCGTCATTTTCGGAGCTCCATAAGAAAGGCCGATAGTGTGTATCAAACTGCGAGAAGTAGACCTTCGCCTCAGCGGGTGTACTTGTTCCAAGACCTTTATAGTGCTTGATCTTCCATTGTTTCAGCTCTTTGGGGTCTCCGATAGATTCTTGCCACTTCCTAAAGTCCGCCATTGAATAGAATGATATCTCTTCCTTCTTTCGAGTAGCCTTCAGCAACGGAGTCACGAAAGACGATAAGAATGGCTTTCCAAGTGGATCATCTTTTGGTGGTTTGAGGATATTTGGCCAGAAAAAGCGGAAGAAATTAATCACAAGGCCCTTAATGTGTGAACCATCGGTATCTTGATCGGTCATCAACATCACCTGACCATATCGTAGTTCGTTTCTTTCCTCGCTTGACGCGTAGGTTTTTTGAAAGTCGAGGCCGAGGATTGCTACCATCGCCTTGATCTCAGCATTCTTCGCTAGCTGATTTACAGTCGCATGCCGTACATTCAATAACTTTCCGCGAAGAGGGAATACTCCGTATTTCTGACGACCAATAATCTCCATCCCCGCAACAGCTAATGCCTTGGCTGAGTCTCCCTCAGTGAGGATGAGAGTGCAGTCGGAACTATTCTCTGATCCTGCTGAATGGGCATCTTCTAACTTGAAAATCGAAAGAAGTTGTTTTCTGGTCTTTTTCCCACTCACTTGCTTGAATAGGTGAGATTGTTGCCGTCCTTTTCCGGCGCGTACCACCTCTTCGACGATACCCGGTCCTCCATCTTCTTCAGCCTCAACGAGTTCATCTAGAAATGAGGGACTCAGATTGGATGAACTACCAAAGTCACTTGGATTTGATGTCAAGTACTCTTTCATTTGCGAGTCAAATATAGGGTTCTCAATGAGAGCATTGACCGATACGAACAAGGTCCTCCGAATCATGCTCGGATTCACCATGTCGACAAGATCTGGTTCAAGCTTGACAACTTCTTCTCGTATCCTACTTATCACTTGACTCACAATGGCATCGACGTGAGTCCCTCCACGATTCGTCGACATACTATTGACAAAGGAAACCGATTCGAAGGAAGACTGTTCGGAAAGTCCAACGCCAACAGTCCATCTCGAGTTAATGTCGGTATAGCATACTCTCGGTGCCTGTTGTGACCGGTACATCCCGCTATAGTCTGCAAAGGAGTTTAATGATACATCATATCCATTCAAGAATACTCGTAGTGTCCCACCTGCGCATCCTGCTGAATCGATGACTCGTCGACACATGATGGCATAGTCATGTTGATTGATGAACGAAAGTCCTGTATTAGCACCTAGGATGGACATATCCGGGACGAACGTGACACAAGTAAAATCTTCCACATTCGTATCGTCGTCGTCATCGACTGGTGTAATTTCGGGTGGTGATGTACTGGACATATTATTTTGCCATGTCTGTTGGTATCGAAGTTGTCTTTGTGTATCGACCGTTTCGACAGTAAAGCGTTTCGAAAAGATGTTAGCTAGTTTCGCTCCATATCCATGACGTCCACCTTTAGGCAAATAGAGCAAAAGGGGAAAAAACCTGTTAGGGACCGGGTAAAGAAATATGGGATGCGATGGGATGGGATGTATGGGTACATAGGAGTTTTCTCCCCAAAACTTCACTCGCCTGTTAACCGTTTTTCATCGTCATCAAAGTTGGATCCTGTCAAGAGATGACCGAAGAGCATTTCCGGGACATACATATTTTCATCTGCATGAATTTGGATTGGAATTCCCTTCCCATTATTCCATATTCGTATCGTCGGTTCACGGTCTTCACTACCTGGATCTATCCGAATGTCCAGTGTCGTACAGGTGTCCGGATTCCGTATCCGATTATCACTTGCATTTACCAAAATCTCATCAAAGATTTTGATCAAGGCAGGGATCGTACCATATTCTTTACTAATCATTCGATAGGATCCCGCTGTCGATGAAACTGATTCACCTTCCATAATTTGTTTGTCAAAATCGTTTGGTTCAGGAGTAGGATCTAGTACCCACTGCATTTGGGGAGGAGATCGCTCTACAGGACCGACATACATTCCTGGACGCAACAGAACATGTTCTAGCGGTGACTTTCTACTATATTGTTCTTCCACTGACTTCTCCCTTGGAGTTGCGGAAAAGTCACTTGCCGTATCACTGTCAGTTTCTGAATAAGTGGAAAAATATCGAATCCTGAAGTGATACCTCGTGGGACGATGGAATGCCAGGTCCCGGTATAACGAACTGCGACTCCACCTTGGAGTTACGGAGGCTTTTCCATAACAACATACTTGGTTGGCTGCAGTGGATCTTGCCTGTCTTGCTATCCCGAAAAGCATTCTGCCTACGAATGTCGGTGTCGGGATGATCTGTCGAAGCTAAGTTGTGAAACGTGACACCCGACGAAAGTTAGTTTTGTGGCAGAGACCACACCTCAGAAGCATTCCATCACCAATCGTTCTAGTCATACTCGTAAGACAACAGAAGTCTAACTAGTCGAGACTCTCGAGGATTGCGAATCAAGTGATTCAAGCGACGCGAAAACCAAGGAACACAGTGGATGACAGACGTCATATGCCCCGCAAAGAATCGGAATATTCCGACATTAACCCATATCGCAGCATGCGAACCCAATTGGGTTTGCATCGCCAATTCCTCTAAGTATCGCTTTATAGGGCATATATAAGGGAATCAAAGGGGT
>Ga0194115_10006382_pt1 | contig 11960 bp, 10 predicted proteins | sample TA2MahsurfametaG_3_FD_148656 | JGI IMG/M metagenome (GOLD analysis project Ga0194115, IMG submission 148656) | Freshwater microbial communities from Lake Tanganyika, Tanzania - TA2015002 Mahale S4 surface | ecosystem: Environmental > Aquatic > Freshwater > Lake | place: Tanzania: Lake... | reverse complement strand
CGGGCTTCGCGGCTGGCTTCGCAGACGGCTTGGACAGAGCCGCGGGTGCGGGCTTCGACGCTGGCTTCGCAGGCGGCTTGGACGACGGTGCGGCGGATCGGGACGCCGGCTTGGGCGAAGCAGGCGTGGACGGCTTGGCCTTGGCACGCGCGGGAGGCGCGGCAAGTTCAGGCATGGCAACGGTGACGGGTGCGCTGACTACCGCATCGGACATCGCCGTCGGCACGATGAGCACGCCGTCGTCGTCAAGCTCTTCCTGCTCGCGAAGGACCTTGCCATCCTCGTCGAGCTGCTGGTCGGCCACGGCGGTCTTGCGCTTGGCCTGCACCTGAAGTGCGTCGTAGAGCCGCTTGGCATCCTCACCGGTGATCGCACCGACGGCCTTGGCGATCTCGCCGATGTAGCGCTCGAAGACATCACGACGCTCGCCTTCACGGCGCATCTTGGCGCGCTTGTTGAGGTAGGTACCGAGCTTGCGGCCGCACTCCATGAGCGCGAGCTTCATTTCCTTGCGGATCTCGTCGTAGTCGGCGATCGCCTCCTTGCTCTCGCTCGTGAACGGCACCCAGACGCTGGCCATGTGCAGCATGATCACCAGCGGCCCCACCGGCAGGCTGCCCCGGGGCTGCTGCAGGTTGTAGTTCTTCCAGCCCGTCTCGAGCACGGCCTTGAAGGAACTGCATGCGCTCTGCTGGAAGAGCAGCGGCACGCGGTTGGCGAATCGGATCACGCGGGCAGGCTCGTCGGCAGGCAGGTCGCCGCCGAAGGCGATGGCGGCTTCGATCTGGAACGGACGGCCGCGATAGACCTCGGCGCTGCGGCTGCTGGCCGCGTAGAACTCGGCGCGCACGCCCTTGAGGAGACCCGCCAGAAGCTGGCGCACGCCGATGGGTGCGAGGCAATCGGTGGGTGGCGGCGGAAGCTTGACTTCCTGGAAGAACGTGAAGAGCTTCTCGGCCTGTGGTGCCTCAACATCACCGGCGCGCGTGCGGCTGGTTGCCCCTGCAGCCTTGCACATCTGTGCCGCGGTGGCGCTGCTCACTCGGCAGAATCGCTCCTGCAGGAAGTTGAAGAGGCTCCCCTTCTCGGTGGCCTCGTAATCCTTGAGCATCTGCAGCAGGATGCCGAGCTCGATGCCCTTGGGATGCGGCTGGATCTCGCGCGTTTCCGGCGGCAGATCCTGCACGCCTCGCGGGTAGATGACCACGCCGCCGGTCTCGGTGGTCGCCGTGGCCTTCGTCGCCGCATTCGCCTCGGCATGCGCGAGGATCGAGGCGTCGTCCTCGCTTCCGGCGTCGCGCGACGGCGGCACGAACGTGATGCGCGCATGGGGATTCGCGATCGCCGTGAGTTCGAGGAATTCATCGACGCTGCCGCGGCCGCGCTGGTAGCGGCCTTCGAGCTCGATGCTCACGCTGGTGCCCGTGCGGAATGTCTCGGGAGAGACGAAGCCGCCCTCTGCGACGAGCGCCCTGGTTCCCGACGTGATGGTGGCCAGGCGAGCCGGTGGGAAGTCCTTGACCTCTTCGTCGGTCGTGACTTCGGCTCGGTTGGTCTTCGTGTTCATCGCCAACTCGATGTGGTGAGCGGCGCTGCCAGCCTTGGGCTTGGTGTGGATCACCATCGGACGGCCCGTCGTGATGAGGCCGTACATGCCGGCGGCGCTGATGCCGATCCCCTGCTGGCCGCGGCTCATCTTCAGGCGGTGAAACTTCGAGCCGTAGAGCAGACGGCCGAAGATGTTCTCGACCTGCTTGCGCACGATGCCGGGGCCGTTGTCGACCACCGTCAGGCGGTACCGCGAACTCTTGGCCGTGGCCGGTCGATCCGGCTGCAGGTCCTCGATGATGACCGCGATCTCCGGCAGGATGCTGGCTTCTTCGCAGGCATCGAGGCTGTTGTCGACAGCCTCCTTGACGGCGGTGAGCAGCGCCTTGCGAGGGTTGTCGAAGCCCAGAAGATGGCGATTCTTGGCGAAGAACTCGCTGACCGAGATGTCACGCTGGCGCGTGGCCATCTCCTCGGCGGTGGCTCCCTTGCGACGCTTTGCAGTGGTTTCGCTCACGGCTTCCATGCTCCATCTCGCCTTCATGCGGCATCCATGCCCGAAGGCCCGAACCGACGGGCCGCGCTTGGATCCTAGCGACCGGCAACCGACTTGCTGAGTCGGCACCCGGTTGGCCCGGCCCACGGAAACCGCTATCATTCCCGCCCCAATTCCACCAAAGGAGCACCCCATGGAAACCACCCTGATCATCCTGAAGCCAGATGCCGTTCAGCGCGGATTGTGCGGCCGCATCATCGCCCGCTTCGAGGAGAAGGGACTGCAGATCGTCGGCATGAAACTCATGCAGATGTCTCAGGACCTTGCAGCAACCCACTACAAGGACCACTCGAGCAAGCCGTTCTACCCCGGTCTGGTGCGGTTCATGACCAGCAGCCCGGTCGTCGTGATGGCCGTGCGCGGCATCGGCGCGATCACCATCTGCCGCAACATGATGGGTGCCACCTTCGGCTCAAAGGCCAACCCCGGCACCATCCGCGGCGACTTTGGAGTCTCGAACAGCTTCAACCTCATCCATGGCTCGGACGGCCCTGAAGCAGCCGCTCGCGAGCTGGGCATCTTCTTCAAGGCTGGCGAGGTGATCGAGTTCCCGCGTGCCAGCGAGACCTGGATCTACGACGCCTCGGGCGGCAAGCCTGAGTGATCCGGCCCACCGGGCCCTTCTGCGAGACCATCGGCCGCGGCGTTCCAGACCTTGGGGCGCCGCGGTGGCGTTGTGGAGCCTTTCGATGGGGGCCGTCGCTCGCTGCTCCGACACGCCAAGGCGCGCTTTCGGACAGTCTTGGTTATAGGACGCCGAAAAACTGAACCGAAACGAACCTTGAAACCACTCGACGGAGTAGTACGAATTATGTTTCAGTACCGGCTGAAACCACGAAGATACCCTCGGAGGTCCATATGCCACAGCGCGCAGCAACACCAGCCGTTCGCAAGCCAACATTCCTGCCCACGCCTCTCTCGGCATCAGCCCGTCGCGCGCTTGGGCCGCAGGACGCGGAGTTGGTCGCCTCGGTGATGGCTGAAGCGATGGACTTCATGCCCGCGCCCGAGTTCGCGCGCTCCAACGCCGAACGAAAGATCTTCACCGACGCACCTTCCATCCGTCGCCCCAAGGTCGACTGGTACTGCCCGCTCATGCATGAGGAGCGTGCCTCGGGCCGGGGCAGCGATTCCCTGCTGCTCACGGGTGCCCAAGAGCGCGTGCTCTTCATGCAGTTCAACTACGCGCGCTATCGCGTCGCGCGGATCCAGAAGGCTCAACGAGGCCAGGCGCTGGAAACCCGCGAAGCTCGCGAGGTGTTGCATTGGGCCCACGCCGCCGCTCGGCTCCGAGACCAGATTGCCGAAATCAACCTCGGTCTCGTGCTCGCGATGGCCAAGCGCGTGCGCAATGCCGACATCGAATTCGCTGACCTGATCAGCGAAGGCAACATGGCCCTCATGCGAGCGGTCGACAAGTTCGACTGCGGCCGTGGCTTCAAGTTCAGCACCTATGCCTGCCGCGCCATCCTGAAGGCCTTCAGCCGGCACGGCATCAAGCAAACCAAGCACCGCCAGCGCTTCCCGACCGAGTTCGACCCTGCCATGGAGCGGGGAGATCACCCGGGCATCGTGCGCGCCGAGCACGAGCGCGAGTGCGCCTCGGAAGTCGGTTGGCTGCTTGAGTCGAATCAGGCCGATCTCACGGCGCTCGAGCGCGAAGTCATTGAAAGCCGCTTCGGGCTCAACGCGCCCATCGCCAGCGCCCTGCCCACGCTTGAGCAGATCGGTGCAAGCCTCGGCGTGACCAAGGAACGCGTCCGCCAGATCCAGATCCGTGCGCTGGAGAAGCTGCGCAACGCGTACATGGACCGTGCCGAACGCCGCGCCGTACCGACTGCCAGCGACGAGACGCTCGCGCTGAACTGACAGCGAGACGGCCGAAGCCGGTGTGACCTACTCCTGCCATCGCGCCGTCGCCACCGCACAACAGGTGACCGCCGCGTGCAGCAGGGCGAAGCCAACGATGATGCCCTGGTAACTCGACGCCGCGTCCCCCGCCACGCCGAGCACCATCACTGGAATGACCGCTCCGCTCGCGTAACCCACGCCGCCACTGGTGGCAAAGGCCGTGAAGCCAACGGGCCCGCGATCCACGGCGTGCTCGAGCGCAAGGCTCGTTGGCAGCAGCGCAGCACCCGCCAACCCAAGCACGGCAAGCACACTCACGAGGGCCAGCTGCGCATCGCCCACGAAGGGCACCCCCGCCAACGCAACGGCATAGATCCCGCCGGCCCACTGACGCAGACGCAGCGTGCCCACCCGCTGCGCCAAGAGCCCCGCGGGCCAAGCTCCCACAGCCATGGCCAAGAGCGGCAAGCCGACCATCCATCCCCGCTCGCTGGCGTCATACGCGAAGAACCCAGCCAGGAAGAGGCTGAGCGTCCCAGTCAACACGCCGCCCGTGGCACGATCGACGAACGCCATCGCCAGCACGACCCATGTGGGGACGGTGCGTGCGCGGTCGAGCCCCACCGCCATGCCAGTCTTGGGTGTCGAACCGACTGACGCCTCTTCAGGGCTCTCCTCGAGAGCGACATTCCAGATGGCCGCCAGCACGGCGACCAGCGCCGAGCTTCCCGCACCAAGGATGAAGACCACTCGCTCCGCCCCAGGACCCATCAGCTTTGCTGCCAGTCCACCGGTGGCCATGCCGCATCCCACACCGCCCAAGAGCACCATCGAGCCCAACCCCAGGCGGCCAGACACCGAGCCTGCGAGCGAGCGCCCGAGCAACTGCATGAGGACTCCGAAGACGATGGCATCCGGGACACCCTCCAGTGCACGAACGGCCAGTGTGCCAGGCCATCCCAGCGGCAGCCAGAGGCAGGCAATGAGCAGGGCATCGAGCATGGACGCTGCGAAGAGCAGTCGAACTGGACGGATCGAACGCTGGAGGCGCGCGACCACGCCGATGGCCGCGACCGCACCGAGCAGATTGACGAGCAGGAACGCCTGCGCCTCGGTTCGACTGACGCCGTAGCGGTCCACGCAGAGATCCTTGAGGACCGGCACGACCATCGCGTCGGGTAGGGCCGAGAGGAAGATGAGCAGACAGACCAGTCGCTGCACCGGGGAACGGTAGCCGGGAGCGCGTGTGCTCGGCCGGCCATCGGCATGCACTTGCCACAATCGCGCAGGAACGGTCACTACCATCGCGCCATGGACAAGGTCTTTGCCTCCCCAATGGCTGCTCTCGAAGGCGTGATTCGCGACGGGATGACCGTGGCGGTCGGAGGCTTCGGGCTCTGCGGCATCCCGGAACAACTCATCCTGGCCCTTCGTGATTCGGGCGCCAAGGGGCTGACCGCCGTCAGCAACAACGCCGGCGTGGATGACTGGGGGCTGGGGCTTCTGTTGCAGACGAGGCAGATCCGCAAGATGGTCTCGAGTTACGTCGGTGAAAACGCCGAATTCGAGCGGCAGTTCATGAGCGGCGAGCTCGAACTGGAGTTCACGCCCCAGGGCACGCTGGCCGAGCGCATGCGCGCCGGCGGAGCAGGCATCCCCGCCTTCTACACCAAGACGGGCGTAGGCACGGTGGTGGCGGACGGCAAGCCGCACATGGATTTCGACGGCGAGACATACGTCATGGAGCGCGCCATCAAAGCGGATGTTTCGCTGGTCAAGGCGTGGCGCGCGGACCCAGCGGGAAACCTCGTCTTCCGCAGGACGGCACGCAACTTCAACCCGATGGCGGCGACCTGCGGCGCCGTGACGATTGCCGAGGTCGAGGAATTGGTCCCCATGGGATCGCTCGATCCCGACCAGATTCACACGCCCGGCATCTTCGTGCAGCGCATCGTGGTCACCGCGAGTGAAAAGCGGATCGAGCAGCGCACCGTGAGCAAGGGTTGAGTGCACACGAACAGAACGCCAGAGGGCCGCACGCAGGATAGGATTCTCGGACCTTCTTGGAGGCCCCTAGGTCAGCTTGAAGTCACCAACTGTCGCCAATTCGAAGCCCGTTTGCATCGATGCATGCAACATTCCGACCCCTGCGCCGTTTCACCTCCGCCCGATCTGAACGTCACACGGAGACCATCACCATGAAGCGCTTCCTGCTCGCCGCCGCTGTCGCCGCCGCCTCGCTCGCCATCACGCCCAGCGTGCATGCCCAATTGCCGCGCGAGGCCGGCTTCGGCGAGATCTTCTCCACCGACTTCATGCCGGGGGACATGTCGCTCTTCGTCGACTTCCTTGTGCTGGAGGACTGGCAAAAGCCCGTGCTCGAGGCCCTTCTGGCCGACTATCAGTCCGAGTATCGCGCGGGCGAGCAAGGCCTGCGCGACAAGCTCACCGCCATGAAGGAGCAGATCGCCGGTGCGGGCGAGAACGGCGCGCTGACCGTGCTTATGAAGCCGATCGAAGATTGGAAAGTCGAGAAGGAGGCGCTGAAGCAGCGCTTCCTCGACGATGTGAAGGGCCAGCTCTCCGACGCCCAACTCGAGCGTTGGCCGAGCCTGGAGCGCGCGCTGCGCCGCGAGAAGCAGTTGCCGCAGGGCCGCCTGAGTGGAGAGAAGACCGACTTGATCATCGTGATGCGCCAAATCGATGTTCCCCTGGATAACCGTCTCGAGGCCAAGGACGCGATCGCTGCGTACGAGACCGCGCTCGACCTGGCGATCATGGAACGCATGAAGCAGCAGGAGGTGAGCCAGCCACGCATCCGCAAGGCGCTTACCGACAACGATCCAGGCTCGGGCTTGGCCGAACTTGAGCGCATCGTGGCCGCCCGCATCGCCGTGCGCAACGTGACCGACGCCCACATCGATGCGCTTGCCACGGCACTCGGTGCCGATTGGGGACCGAAGTTCCGTGAGCGCGCGATGCGAGATGCGTACCCGTTGGCCTGCCGCACCCCCCCGCTTGATCCGTTCTTCGAGAACGTTCTTGCCATCGAGGATCTGTCGGCCGAACAGCTCACGCAGATCAACGAGATCCGATCACGCTTCAACGACGCGATGAGCACGCTGCAGGGCGTGTTCGTGGCCAAGGTCCGTCAGGTCGAGCCCGAGCGCGAGACCGAACGCGTTCGGCTGGCTGCAGATGCTGCGCGCAACGTGCAGGCCTCGAAGGGCGAGCAGGAGCCATACCGGGACCTGATCACCGAGCGCGATCGCCTGATCGAGGATGCGCGCACTCGCGTGATCGCGCTGCTCAACGAGGACCAGAAGGCCAAGATCCCCGGTATCGACAAGTACCTCAACAAGGAAGAGGATCGCGCGAAGCCTGGCTCCGAGGACGCGAAGAAGAGCCAGATGCTCCGCAGCGACGACGGAGTCTTGCGCAGCACTGGTGGTGATGGCCTCGGCACGCAAAGCCCGGATCCCCGCGTCAAGGGCGGCGGCAACGGCACCGATACTCCGCGCTGACCGACTGGAACCCATGCAACAGCAGCCCCTCGACACCACCACGCCCGAAACCGAGCAAGCCCCGGCCGAGACCGTGCTGCAGGCGCCCGCGTCGGCCAAGGACGAGCAGGAGCGGCTGCGAGAACGCTGCGCCGCGCTCGGCATCGAATGGCATGACAAGGCACCCGAGGCCGACACCGCGGTGGTCGGGCTGCTGCTGCCCGATGTCGCCGTCCGGCTTCGTGTGGTGCCCCTGCGCGAGCGGAGCGGGCGGCTCGTGCTGGCCATGGTCGATCCCTTCGACATCGGCGCTGCCGATGAAGTGAGCACCATCGTCGAGCGGCGCGTGCAGCGTGTGGGCGTCGAGGCTGCCGCGTTCGCCGAGCTGATCCGCAAGTGCTACGGGACCACGGCCGCGCGTATGGCCGAGAGCCTCGGCGGGTCGAGCGAGGACGCCTCGACCGAAAACGAGCACAACCTCGATGCGATCGAGGCTGACGACGTGCACCGCATGGCCGAGGCGCCGACGCTGGTGAACCTCGTGAACCTGCTCATCCTCGAAGCCATCCAGAGCCGGACGAGCGACATCCACATCGAGCCCTTCGAGAGCGAGCTGAAGGTCAAGTACCGCATCGACGGCGTGCTGATGGAACAGCCCCAACCGCCCAAGCACCTGCAGGCCGCCATCGCCGGCCGCATCAAGATCATGGGGCACATGAACATCGCCGAGCGCTATGTGCCGCAGGACGGGCACATTGCGCTGAAGTTCGAGGGCCGCAAGGTCGACATCCGCGTGTCGACCGTGCCCACGATCTATGGCGAGAGCATCGTCATGCGCATCCTGGACAAGAGCAACCTGCGGCTCGACCTGCAGACGCTCGGCATGTCCGAGACGCATCGCTTGACGATGGACCGCCTGCTCGAGAAGCCGCACGGACTGGTGCTTGTGACGGGCCCGACCGGCAGCGGCAAGACGACCACGCTCTACGCGGCCCTCAGCAAGCTCTACGACCCGCGCAAGAAGATCATCACGATCGAGGATCCCGTCGAATACGAACTCACGGGCATCAACCAGATCCCGGTGAATCCCAAGCGTGGCCTGTCCTTTGCAACCGGGCTCCGCGCGATCCTGCGCCAAGACCCCGACGTGATCTTCGTCGGCGAAGTCCGCGATGGCGAGACGGCGGACATCGTGATCCGCAGCGCACTCACCGGGCACTTGGTGTTCAGCACGCTGCACACCAACGACTCGGTCAGCAGCTTCGGCCGCCTCAGAGACATGGGTGCCGAGCCGTACCTGATCGCCAGCGTGGCCGAAGGCGTGCTGGCGCAGCGCCTGGGGCGCCGCATCTGCAAGGCTTGCCGAGTACAGGCCCCGCTCGGCGAGGATCTGCGCGCACGACTTGCGCCCGACGAACGCACGCAGTTCGGCCCCAACGCGTGGGCCGGGCTGGGCTGCGACGAGTGCCGCGGCTCGGGATTCCGTGGGCGACTGGGCTTCTATGAGCTGATCAAGGTCAACCCTTTGCTCCGCCAGGCCGTGGCCGAGGGTGAGCCGGTGCATGTCCTCAAGACGCTGCTTGGCGATGACTTCATCACCATGCGCAAGGACGGCGTGCGCAAGGCGATCGACGGCGACACCACGGTGAGTGAAGTGCTCCGGGCGACCCAGGACCTCGACGACGTACCCATCAAGAAGTGACCCATGCCGAGCTTCCGCTACCAGACCATGGGACCAGACGGCACGATGAGCATCGGCTCCGTGTCAGCGTCCGACCGAGGAAGTGCGGTGCGCATGCTCGGCGACCGCGGCATCCTGCCGCTGTCGCTCGAGGCCGAGGGTATGGAGGCCGCCAGAACCCGTGCGCCGCGGCTCTCGGGGCCGGTGCAGGCCACGGCAGTCCGCGGCCGACCGGCGATCAGCCGCGCGGAGCTCGCCAACCTGGTGCGCGAACTTGCCACGGCTCTCGAGGCAGGCCTGCCGCTGATGCAGGCGCTCAAGACCACGCGCCGCCAGGCTGCAGGCAAGGCCCTGCCGGTGATCCTCGATCACCTGATCGCGGGCGTCGAAGCCGGACAGCCGCTCTTCCAGGCCGCGAAGGAGTACGGCCACCCGTTCGACGAGATGACGGTCGGCATGTTCCGCGCCGCCGACGCGACAGGCCGCATGAGCGAGATCATGCACCAGCTTGCCGATCTGCTCGATCGCAGCGTCGAGCTGCGCCGCGAGGTGGTCGGCGCCACGATCTATCCCATGATCTTGGCCGGCATCATGACCGTCAGCATCGTCACCATGGTGACCTTCGTCCTGCCGAAGCTCCTGGCGCCGATCACGAGCGGGACCAAGATCGCGATTCCCTGGCCCACGCAGGTGCTCATGAGCCTGGCGAGTTTCGTCGGCACATGGTGGTGGGTCATGCTGCTGGGCGCCACGGTCGGCTGGTTCGCCCTGCGCGGATGGCTGCGAATCCCTGCCAACCGCATGATCGTCGATGGCGCCCTGCTCAAGGTTCCCGTGCTCGGCACGCTGCTGCGGGATGTGGCTGTGGCGCGCTTCACGCGCACGCTTGGCACGCTGGTCAGCGCAGGCATTCCCATCCTCACCGCGCTGCGCACGGTGCGTGACACCTTGGGCAACTACGCCATGATGGCTGCCATCGATGACGTCAGCGATCGCGTGTCGACAGGAGCGTCCCTGGCTGACCCGATGGAGCGCAGCGGGTACTTCCCACCGCTTCTGATCCAGATCGTCAACATCGGCGAAAAGTCCGGCAAGCTCGAGTCCATGCTCATGCACGCAGCGGGCGCGTTCGACCGGCAGGTCAACAACTCGCTGAAGCTCTTCACCAAGATCCTGCCCATCGCACTGCTTCTGGTCATGTCCGTCGTGGCCGGTTTCGTGCTCGTGGGCATGCTGCTGCCGCTCCTGAACATGCAGACCGCCTTGGGTGCGTAACCCTGCGCCGACCGAACCCTGAAGAAAGGAATCATGATCATGCACACATCCCGCTCCGCTCGCCGTCGTTCCCGCCGCGCGTTCAGCCTCATCGAGATCCTGATCGCGGTCACGATCCTCGGCATCATGGCAGCCGTGTTCGTGCCGCGGCTGGGCTTCCTCATCGGCAGTTCCAAGCAGAAGCGCGCCTTCAGCGAGATGGCCACGCTGAGCAACCAGATCACGATCTACATGACCCAGAACGGCATGAGCTCGCTCGGCGATGACTTCGAACTGGCCGAGCTGATCGAGGGCGACCCTCCGTTCATGCCGGCCAGCGCACTGAAGGATCCGTGGAAGAACGAGTACGTCCTCGAGGTCGATGACGTGCCTGCCGGGCTGGAGTTCGACATCATCTGCTACGGCGCCGACGGCCAGCCCGGCGGCGAGGGCGAGGACAGCGACATCCGCCTGAGCGAACCGCCGGGCAAGTGACCCGCCGATGCATCGCCGCGCGTTCACGCTCATCGAGATCCTCATCGCCAGCATCATCCTCGTGGTGCTGGCGGCGGCGGTCGTCCCACGCGTGGCGGGCCTGGGCTGGTTCAGCCACGACTCGGCGATGACGCAGATGGAGCAGGTCCTGGCGATGTTCGCCTACCGCGAATCGTCGGGAACCCAGCAGGTGGCGCTCATGCGCGACGCCGAGACCGGCGACATCGCCCTGGTCGTGATGAAGCGGCCGCCCGGGCTGGAGGCCGAAGCGCAGTGGGAGTACGACACGATGGTCAAGCCCTTCCGCGTGCCGAGCGAAGTCGAACTGGTCGCGATCTCCGCCGATGGCCAGGAACTCGACCCACGCACGTGGATGATCGCGAGCATCCCTTCTGGCGGCCGCCCCGAAATCGTGATGACCTGGGTCGGCCCCTCTGGCGAGACCGAACTCCGTCTGCCCGCGACACAGCTCATCCCGCGCCGTGCAGACAATGGCGTCTCGCTGGTCGCTGAGCGCGAGGGCGTCGACCTCGACTCGAGCGGCCTCACGCAGGAGGACTGGTGATGCGCCGCGGCTTCGCCTTGATCGAGGTGGTGATCGCCGGCGTGATCCTGGCGGTCGGTCTTGCCGGCATCATCAACGTGTCGATGCGTGCCATGGACATGCAGCGTCGGGGCGAGTCAGAGGTGATCGCCTCGTCGCTCCTGGACGGGCTGCTCTCGCAGGTGCTCGTGGACGGCGTGATCGAGTTTCCGAAGCTCAACGCCACCTCCGGTCGCTTCGATGCGCCGTTCGAGGACTGGGAGTTCGAGGTCCTGATCGATCCTGAGGGACTGGGCGATCCGTACACGGTGACGGCCATGGTGCGCGATGCACGCGGCCAGGCGTACACCGTCGAGACCCGCATCGCACCGCGGCTGGGCGAAGACCCCAACCCCGATCGTCGGCCGCCTGAGCCCTTCGATCGCCAGGGTGCCTTCAGCAAGGACGAGGAGGCCGCCGTTGCGCCGTGATCCCCGCGCCTTCACGCTGGCCGAGCTCTTGATCGCCGGCACCATCGCGGTGCTGATC
>Ga0194115_10006380_pt1 | contig 11962 bp, 11 predicted proteins | sample TA2MahsurfametaG_3_FD_148656 | JGI IMG/M metagenome (GOLD analysis project Ga0194115, IMG submission 148656) | Freshwater microbial communities from Lake Tanganyika, Tanzania - TA2015002 Mahale S4 surface | ecosystem: Environmental > Aquatic > Freshwater > Lake | place: Tanzania: Lake... | reverse complement strand
GAAGGAAGATGGGAATTGGAAGATCCTTTCTAAGGTCTTTACCACTCAAGTTTGGGACGGTGATGACTAGATAAATAATTTTCAATGACAAGTATGGTACCTAGTCGTACCCTTTTGAGGATAGCCCTACTAGCAATGAGGAATCGAAAGTGACGGATACGACTACTGAGACTAATCGTTTACTTTTGGTCATAGTAGTCGACTTTTTTTGACACGAACCAAATTTTCATATCCGAATTCCTCTCTGTACGAAGAACAACGAAGCGATAACAAAGGTATAGATGAAGTGGGACACTCCTGTGGAGACTGGCATGTAATAGGAAGAAACAAAAGCAACGCTTGTAGCAGCACGTGATTTTCGAGTATCTGTTGGCATCGTGAACCCGTTGCAACAAAATCTCCACCATCCCTCCCAACCGCCCCTCCAAAAGCCAAAAAAATAAGTTAGCCGTCATGGCATCCGGTGTTTCTTCTTCTTCTGGTACTGCCTTTACTAAATCAGAAAATGGATATGAGGATCCTCCCATTTTGATGGCAATACCATTATCACCACCAAGTGTTTCATCCATCCAACAAGTGATTATTGATGATTATGACGATATGGCGATTCTGGAGTCAACCCCATTAGTCGCAACCTATTCATCATCAACAACAAACGGCGACACGAACCCTACAAGTTCTGATGACGCGACAAATGATAATGGGATGTCCCCCAAGGGAGAACCGGAGGTGGTATACCGAGATTGGATGTTTGGGGTTATTTTCTACCTTCAATTAATTGTCTTTATTCTTTGTGCTATTCAGTTCAGTCCAAGGGGGTATGAACGGTTGGACAAATTCTTCAACTATACGATTATCCGTCAAAAGATTCAAGAAGAGAATGATGATGCCCTGACGATGCAGAACTTAGATTTATTCGAATCATTTGCGAATCATGCATCCGAATATTTGGACGTCCATGCTCTTCGTATCTTCCTTTGGACGATCATTCCCAGTGGACTTCTGGGTGTCTTTTGGGTCCAAATTATTGTCTTGATCCTACCCTATATCTCCTACGGCATCGTGACTGCGACACTTCTATCGACGTTGATCATCGCGACAGGACTTTTGATCGTATGGTTGGCGTTAGAACCCTCTCTCGCCACCTTGATCCTTGCAGGCTTTTTGTGTGGGACCTAGTCTGGCCTGTCATCCCCTTTGCCGCCATCAATCTAAAGGCTGCCGCCAAGGGTATTAATGCCAACCTGGGGACACACTTTCTGGCGATTTGTTCTAGTATGCTGGGTGTGGCCTGGCTCATTTTTTGGATCTGGGGCACGTGCGGGATCCTGGCCTATATTGATGATAAGTGTGATGCGAAATATGGAATTCATGATACAGATGAAGCTTCTATATCCATCGAAGTCCTCCATAACGCGACTCGATGGCTGAAAAAGAAAGAAGTAGAGGCACAGCCAGTACACGACTGCGGTCAAGCAGGTGTCTTCATATTGTTGTCGCTGTGCAACTACTGGACCTATTTAGTTCTCGTGGTAGGTCCGACTATGTCGATACCTTGTTGTTGATTTTTTCTGGCGTCTCACCTTGGTGATCATTCCCATTCCAAGAACACGGTCGAAGTGACAGTGGCTGGGGTTATGGCCACGTGGTGCTACGATAAGGCGTCTGCATCAGGGTTTTGCTCATCAGCCGTCGCTACATCGTTATACCGGAGTGTGACGTATTCGTTCGGATCAATCTGCCTCGGCTCCCTACTTCAGGGTATCATGCAGGCAATCCGAAAAGCCCTACCACAACGATCACGACCAACCTCAAGTGATGATCATTGCTGTGGACTATGCTTTTGTGTCATAGAGTGCTTTGGTCGTGTCGTTGAGAATTCATTGGACTACTTTAATCAATGGGCATACGTCTTTGTGGGCATATACGGGTATGGATATGTAGAGAGTGGACGAAAAGTTTTGGAACTATTTACATCAAAAGGATGGACGACTATCATATCGGAGCGACTGGCGACGTACGTCACACTTTGGATGACCTTTATTGTGGGGATCATGACGGCTCTCAGTGTATGGGTGGCGACACTTTTGGTCGATGCGGTGCTCGCAGACCCATCGATGGAAGATGAGGGAAGCTTCGTGTATGGTCCTGTACCACAAGAGGTATCGTTGTTGTAAGTGTCTAGTGGGGATGAAATGTTGACAACATCCCTGTAGGAGAGAATATTTCTTGTGATGACCAACTAACTCCTTGCGATAACACATAGGATTGGATTCGGTGTGGGGACTGTCATCGCTTCCATAGTGATGTCAGTTGTTCGTGGAGGTGCAAGTACATTGATTGTGTGCTTTGCGGATTCTCCTGAATGTCTACAAGAGAATCATCCTAAGTTGACCCTTGAGTTGATCGATGCATGGGCTGCATCCTTCCCCGACACAATCCAAAAGAGTACCTTCTTCGTCCCCACGGCACAGCCTGTCAACACGACGGAAGACACTATTGTATACCCGTAGACAATGTATGGTAGATATAAAGTGCTGTTGTACGAGATATAAGATGTATTCTTCAACTAGAGGGCTTCGGTGACATGACATGCCCTGGGATGAGAATCCTACGAATTATCTTCTAGTCAACGGCTCGGTCAATAATTCGAAGTAGTCATTTGCGCATTGGAACGTGTAAGAAAAACGATTCGTGTCATAACCCATATCGCATCACCCCCCTCCTAATTTTCGAATACATCGATCCAATCGATGACTCGGATCACGTTTCGACAATACCCCTTTACTCACAGTCAGCGTCGACTCGAATTATTACGCATCGTCGACAGTGGGGTGAGGTGTCAGTTCGAATCTCTCGATTGCTCCTCACTGTCACTTCTACAGTATGATACAATCTGTCCAATCAAAACGATGTGAATGACGAGTCCATTTGTTCGCCCCACGTGTAACGATTCATTGGTCCAACGACGTTCGCATGCGAAACTCCGACAAACCACACACGACACTCGCCTATAAATCAAACCACCCGATAATACATCTGTCACATCTGTTCCACCTCCAACAAACACATCACGACCGTGTTTGTCGGATGTTTTTCGTGTTCCTCCCCTGTGGCAAATCTTTATTTCCCTTTGAAGACCATCATCAAAAACATTCACTTTCAATACTACAGGGACATAAGAAATCACCAAATCTGATTTGTGACGTTTAGCGATTGTAGTCGGTTTTCGTTTCGGTGTCCCATCAAGAACATTTTCAATTTCGACCGTGTGACTACGTTGACCAACGAACGTTGAAGGAAGGAAAAAAAAATCATGTCGGATTCTCCGTCCCCACTTCCTTCACTTTTACTATCAGAACATCATCTCGAAGAAGAAGAAGAAGAAGAAGAAGAAGAATACGATCAGAACGATGATGATCAAGGCTTGGTGTCTCCCGTAACGACAGATGATGAATCCATGGCACCAACAGGGACAGTCCAAACCGGGGTGATGGAGGGGCTTCTGGAACTGCCACGCGTAACTTGGATGACAGACAGACGTCCACCGTTGAAGGGAACCGAGGCAATCGTAGATGAAATCGATCGACACGACCCGCAGTCGAACGGTCACGTGGAGACGAGTGACGATAACAGGCTGTCGAGGTTAATTTCGCATAAATCAAAAATGGACGATGATTCGTTAGGGTTGGGGTCTGCTTCTAGCCCCCATCAGGAACCTCATTGTCATCAAAGAGAACCAGAGGGTGCTGTTTCTCGACATGCGATCCGTGAAAGTCGAAGGTTTTCAGATGACTTTCAGAAGGAAGTTATGGGGGAGGGTCAAGTTGTAGTAGACTGTGGCGAAGAACGCAATGGGGGAGGATGCACGGTAACCACAAACAGCGATGCATCGCATTCATCTCCGCCCACCGCCCTGAAGGAGATTTCAATTTCTCGACATTTACATGATGAGGATGATGGCTTTGAGGCCGAGGATGAACATGATATCATGGAGGAATCACTCAAGATTCCTCTACCCATATCTGTTCTAGCTGTACGGGCGCAAGGTCCAGAGACATCTCCGAAATCTGAAGACGATGAAAATGGACATCACGATTCTGATCATTCTCTTTTGAATGCTTCTCTGGATGCACCATCTCTTCCAAGGGAGCCTGCTTTCAGACCTCCACATACTGCTGAACTGGTACCCCCGGAGAGTGATATGTCTGTATTTTCGGTGCACTCTGGTTATGGATTGCACGATCAGAGTGGATTACTTCCACGAATCGTACATGGTACAATGGTACAGACCACAGGCGTCCACCATCCATATCCAGGGCATGTTCATCATGTCCAACAAGGAATCTCTGCACAACTCTCTATGGGTAGCAGCAATGGGTACCCGCCGCAACACTACCATTCTCACTACGGTGGTACCCCAATTCCTCCTCCAGCAGTCATGATTCCTCCATCAAGTGGAAAGCGCAAAGTTCACTTTAGACTTGTAGAAGACATTCTCTTACCAACGCGAAAAAAAACGAGTTTTTTGAGTTTTCGAAGGCCGTCCCATCGAAGCCTGTTGACTGCATCGCCAGTCGCCGAAGAACCGCCCACAGAAGTTGATCGAGGTCGAGTGACGGTGTCGTGGTACGAAGGAACCACGGCCCTGGAACTCACGGAACACGTACGAACGGCAGTGATTCGGAAATTGGATCTAAGGGGGACTACGAAACTTGCAGATTTACGGATTTTGGACGAAACTACAAATCCACCAGAAGGTATGTATGTGAGTGTCGAAATTGCGACAAGAACATGAAGACATTAGCAGAGGTATCATACTGACCTGCATTCTCTATCTTCGCACATAAAGAAATTGTTCTGTCACCTTATATTCCTAACGGATCACGACTATTGTTGAGACTGACGACTCGCAATGCCAATGGCTACGATACGCCTCCTTACGGTAAACCGACAACGTACAGCGCACCAGACTCGCCCTCAGCGGCTCCGAGTCCTCATCTATCCCAAGTCGATCTGGAAGGCCTTGGCTTGAGTGCCAGTCAGCTAGCACTGCTTGGTGCTCGTCTCAAGTCGTTACAGATGCCTTCAGCTAACGGTCTCGATTCCGGTAGTACTCCGAATCGCCGATCAAGGAAGAGCGGTTCGACGACGAGCAAGAGGGCTTCGAAGCAATCACAGCCCCGCAAGTTGGATGCTACCAGCAATGAAAGGGCCGAATCTCCAGAAAGTGATAAGGATGATGGCAAGGATGATCAGTCATCTGTCTTCGAAATGCAATCACTTCATCCGGATGATCAAATTCAGAAAAGTCTGGAGAACATAACACAGTTGCTCACTATGGAACGCGAGAGAATCCGCCACTTCCCCAAACAGGAAAAGCGCCAGGTCATCTTCATCATTGCAAATTATTTCGTTCTTTTCATCTCCCTCATCGCCATATCCGCAGAGATCCAATCTCGGGCACCCGAATGGAACGCTGCTATTGAGCGACACCTAAACAGCGTGAAAAATTGTTCCAAGGATCAGGATACGCTGTTCGAATGTGTCTCAAATGGAGATTTCAGTGGATTGGTAGCCTCGGTAGTTCTTTTCCTTTCGCGTTCTGCAGCCACGAAGAGAATCTTTCTTTTCGGATTTGACTCCCCTCGAAAACTTTGGACAGTTGTCTATGAGAGTCTCGTAACGGCGGTCTGTTGGGGATTTAGTTACATGTTCATTCGCAGAGGGATGAATCCAGACACGAATCGAAATTTCCTACAGAAATATTGGAAGGATGCGATGTATGGGAGTCTGGCAGGGTTCAATGCAGCCTTTATGAAGATGGTACTGAAGAATCTTGTGCCGCAAGAAGCGATTGAAGTTGCCTTGCATGAGAGGCAATTGAAGTTTCTTTCATGGCTTCCAAGTTTTGCGTAAAGCCATAGATTGCTTATCCTCGATATATTTTCATAACGCGTCTATACGAAAGGACTACGAGGGACGTAAAATACATAAGAATAGAGAATCACTTTGTTTGACTATGAGAGCTAATACTTCCAGCTACCCTTAAGAACCGAACTACATGATTCTTCAAGGCCGTGGATTTCGTGGTTCGTCTGGATTCGCTCGAGACGAACGACGACGGAATAAGCGGCCGATACTACTCAAGCGGCGGCGTGGAAGTTCGATTTCAGTTCGATTTTCCTGTGGTCCTGAAAAAGATGATCCTCGATAGGCTCTACGACGAGTCGTAGAGGATATACCACCTCTACCGGCAAGGGTGGTAGCTCCGACACTACCATAATTCAATGACCCAATAGGGCGGTTTCCACCAGGAATGTAAAGGTCAGTCGGTGCATACTGGCGGCGGTAGACTGTACCAAAAAGATTCTCACTACCCTCACGAGAGGTAGTGTTCAACCCAGTTATGTAATCCCCATTGCTCGTCCCCTCACTGGCGTCTGGGTCGTGTAACTCCATGGCGGCACGACTGTTGCCGCTGACGCTGTAGTTCAACTGCGGGGGAGTAGTATGATCAATACTAGTTCCGGGGGGTGTACTTGGATCGATGGGTGCAGGCGTCTCAGAATACAACTCATCGAAGATGCCTCTATCATCGTCATCGGATGCGGCAATACGACGTCGAGTTCCCAGATAGGATCCAGGACTTGAACCATTCCTAATGACGGAACTTGCAGGACTATTGCGACGATTGGTCGAAAAGAGATTTCGAGGCCCGCCGACGGCTGTTCCACCACCCAAGATGGTCGTGTTAATACCAGTCCCTGTACCAAACGTTCCACCAGGTCCAGTAACGACGGCATGGATATGGATATCAATACCACCGCCTCCACCGGCACCACCTCGAAGCAACTGTCCCAAGCCGGTATTGCCGTCGTCGTGGCCACCATCGCCTGTCGACCCATTTCCCAACGTGGCTGCTGCCAGGTACGCTCCCAAAAGATTTGCAACTTCGTCATTCGAGCTTCGGCTACGTGGACCAGTACGGACTTCACCTCGTGTCGTATTTACAAGACCGCTGACAAAGTCTTCGTGATCAGGATCCACAACAGGCCTTGTGGGCGCCGGCGGTCTCGCTTCTTGGGGTTGTTCCCTCCGTCTAGAATCGAGCAATAAAGGTCCATTCGAGTTACGTCGCTCTCGTGACCACAACGATAACAAACCTCCGATTGGTGTATCGTTTGCAGTGCTTTCAGCATCACGTCGGATCGATGCTGCGATTTCTTCAAGAACATGGTCAACCGCATCATCCCCCATGAGTGCGTCGTCGGGGATGTCATCAGGAGGGCGATTGTCGGCCAAGGAAGCAATATGCGGAGCTGCGTCCGTCAGCGTCCTACCAAGTCTGTCAATTAGCGTAGCCAAGTTATGAAGCTCTCGTCTGCTGTACCGAGCATTGTGCTCGATCAGCAGTCGTTGTTGTTCCATTGTGGCAACGAACAAGCGGTCCTCGTCGTAGCTGCTCCCGTCACCCTCTCTTCTTTCTCCAAGCGGACGAGTAGAATCATCATCATTGTTCTGGTCCTCGAAATTAGGTCCAGATTCCTCCGAATCTGCGGAACGCGCATACCGCATGAGGCCTGACATCTCAGGTTCATTCCCCCTTCGTCGTCTGGAATCTTCCTCGAGGGACGGGTTGTCTTGCCTTGACAGAGCCGAAATCCACGGAGCGTCAGGGACATTGGATCTTACACTTGAAAACCGTGGATCTAACGAGGCGTCGAGTGCATCATCTGCGGCGACTGCTGCCTGGCGCTGAACGACTTCATTGACTAATCCCATGACGCGAGCCAACTCGGGGACGAGAGCTGTTCGATCTAGGCTATCATCACCCCTTGGCAAAATGTTCGTTCGTGGTGATTCATGGAAGATCGACTGTGGAGTCGGGGATGCTGTAGAAGACTGGGCGATTGAGTGAGGAAACACAGAAGAGTGTGAGGGAGAAAATCCAAATCGACGTGGTCATTTCCGTCCCATGAGGCGAGGAAAACACTAAAATTTTCGGGGCTTACCACATTGGGATGCCGTGTCCGCGTCCGAAAGGGACGGAGACGAGGAGAGTCACTTCGGATCCATTCATCCCATCGATGAGGCCAACCATTGTAATGAATGAGCAACAATTGAATTCCTCGATTGCTCGATCGAGGTCGGAAGCCAGATAATTCACCTCCAATTTGACGGTCGTCTCCAGGCTCACACGCTTCAAGCAATAGACGTCGTCTACCCTCTAGGTCGGTAGCACTAACGGCTGGGTCGTTATGTACCTGAGGAAGTCGCCGGTGCGATGGTGTGAGGAGGGATACTCCCCCATCATAGGCCTGGGGCAAAATATCTTCCGGAGCCATAATTTCCACGACTGTGGCTTCGAGCCATGCATTGACAGTATCAAGGCAATCTAGCCATTGACCTCGATACCAACGGCGATTCGATTCGAGGGGAGTATCGGAATCATCGGTTCGTAAATGGGGTAACAGGGTGTGTAACGTCATAAGGCCCTGACGAACAGGCTCCATCGAGCCTGGATCGGGGACACGACGATCTTCGGCTGTCATCCGGTAGTGTGTACGTCGAGACGACCTCCCAGGTCTTGAACGTGACCCTCGTCGAGTCGCATTGTCGTCGTTATCATCGGTAAGGTTGGAAAGTCCCAGTAGGGTAGCCAAGAGTCCACCCGTTGATACTGCGTCGCTGGTGGCACCACCACCACCACCCTCGGTAGTCGTAGTTGTAGTCGTAGTTCCATCGTTGGGGATCGTACTGGATCGGGGACGTACTGATCCTGTAGTAGACGATGGTCTGCCATTATTCACTGCTGAATCATCCAAGGCTTCTCTTCGTCTAAGGAGATGTATCGTTTGACCATCCGCTAGACCCTCAATATCCTTGATTTTCAAGGATGGGGATGGTTGCTCCGTTTTGAGGGTCAAATCGTCTGGATCTGTTGACTTTTCCGGTGAAGGTGTGACTACCGAAGCAGCAGCAGCAGCATCAGCATGGATTCCAATGAGACGTCCCCGATATATCAATCGTTGTTGTGATGCCTTAAGGCCTGTACTGGCTTCAATTTGATCGTGAAGTGATTCCAAGTGATCCTCCGGGGACACATGGACTGTGAACTGACGTTCTCCACTCGAATTCATGTCCCCACCGCCCTCTAAATCAATATCAGACCCCACAGCCTTGATGGAAATGATCCATGGATCGCCTCCTTCTGACTGTCCTACCTTTGCCATCGCATCCTTAGTCGGGCTGGTAGTCGTCGGAGAGGCCGGTAGGGAGGAAGTCATCCTCGGCGGCAGGGAACAAAAAGACAAGCTGAGTGATTATAGTTACCCAACAAGAAACCTCGTTCTTGGTATCCCTTGCAAAGCGCTGATCTGAATGATCAACAAGGTCAGTAAGAATTCTTCAATAGAATTCAATAATGATATATGGAGCAGTGAGAACAGGCAAATGAAAGATGGAAGCCCCACTCCACTCCGGTGTGCGGTGAAAAAAAGCAGAAACCCGCTTTTGTGTCCCAAGTTTGTACTACGAACTGCCTACGATACTGACAGAGAGAGAATGCCAGGCAGCAAAAGGGACGCGCATTGACGTTCGTTTATACGACCACGAGAAAATCTCCCCATACCCAAAACACGGTAGATAAGCGCCCCCCACTTTAATACTGAATAACGCGTTTTGGATTTCTCTATCGCTCGCGGTAGAATATGCTGTAGACGAACCGCGCGAAACAACGTGAAAATGATTCGTTAAGAACATTTCCCGGGGGCACTTATCTACTGTGCTTCAACGGTATACAGTACGAAAGAACATCGTCGAGTGTATGATCATACATAGTAGGTGACACGAGTGCCTCCCCGCTCCCACCCCCGTGCCCTGGCACTTTCGTGTTCTTGGGAGACAAGACGACGACGCGAATCGCGAAAGTGCCTTTTGACTTTTGACATCGAGCTCTCATATATATACGTATCGTATATATATACCAGTCGGATGGGGTAGGTGGATAATGCCGTCTCACAGTCAGTCACTGTCACACTAACTGTAATCGCAAAAACTACGATATCATCCCGTAGATTCTTCCTTTTCTTGTTTTACTTTCAATTTGGCAAATTAACTACCGTACTCCCGTTAATAATTTTCTCTATATATTTGCTACGTACACAATTTTCGAATTCCGACTTGTATTCGATGAATTCAACGAGTGATTAATTAATTAATAATAGTACACAAGTGTGGGTTGTTGATGTCATTGTTGTTGTTGTTGCTGCCCGCCAATAACCCACTTATGCATGAGCGAGTTCTTGGTCGTCAACACTCGACGTAGTAGCGTGACTGCCCAAGAAAACTTCGGGCATGACGGATGAGTGGTGATGAGCAATCTTCCATTGACCATCTTCAAAGACATATACGAAGGAATATCGAGCCTTGACGGTGTCACCAGTAGCACGCATGGTGAATTCATAAATTCCAACATCCTTGCACCATCCCTGTCCACAGGTGGCATAGGATTCCAAAATTGTTCCCTCCGGTATTCGCTTCACAAAGTCGACAAAGTACGCCTTGATGGAATTGTAATCATTTCGTGGTTCATCTGAGACTGTCGGTAACAAGACAGCATTCTTGGAATATCGTCTCGCTACGGTGTCTGCGTCGAGAGTCGCAAGGGCATCGTTCCAAAGGTAGAACAAATTCTGACACTCATGTTCTTTCAAGACAGGTCCACCCATGGTTTCGGGCATTTGTGAAGAATGGTGATGAGCGATCTTCCATTGACCATCTTCATACACATAGACGAAGGAATATCGGGCCTTGACCTTATCCCCCGTGGTTCCCATAGTGAATTCATAAATTCCAACATCCTTGGCCCATCCATCCCCAACTGTAACGTACGACTCGACAATTTCACCTTGTGGCTCCTTTAGGAGAAAGGCGTCGAAATAGCTCTTGATGGAATCGTAGTCCGTGCGAGGAACGTCAGAGACAGTAGGGAGAAGGACGGCTTCCTTCGAGTATCGCTTGGCGACAACATCAGAGTCCAAGGTGTCTGAAGAATGGAAGAAAAATGCAATGGGTTAGAGAATGGTCGTGCCGAATAAATGAACACATCAGCCGCCGTCCGACCAAAGAACATACCAAGGGCGTCGTTCCAGAGATAGAACAGATTGCGAATCTGGTCCACAGTAACCTTGACTCCATTTCCAGTAGACTTGGAAGCTTCCGGCATGACGGAAGAATGGTGATGAGAGATCTTCCATTGACCATGCTCGTAGACGTAAACGAAGGTGTATCGGGCCTTGACCTTGTCACCAGTCGTACCCATGGTGAATTCGTAGATTCCGGCATCACGTGCCCATCCATTACCAATGGTAATGTGTCCATCAAGGATGATACCTTGAGGTGCCTTGGTAAGGAAGTTATCAAAGTAGTCCTTGATACTGTCATAGTCTGTTCGGGGTTTGTCACTCACAGTCGGTAAGAGCAAGGGGTCAGATGAATATCGTTTGGCAACGATTCGAGAGTCGCCGGTGGCAAGTGCATCGTTCCACAAATAGAAAAGAGCACGAACTTGACCTTCCGAAATGACACTGGGTGGTGACATAGCCGGGATGGCACCGGGGGGTAAAGTCTCCGGACTTTCAGTCGGGACATAAACGTCGTCCAAGTAGAAGATTCCATTCAAGAAACTGGAGGAGATGGCCTTTGTGGGAGGCTTGAAGGCCGGAGCAAAGGCATCGACTGCCGCAAGGGCAAGGACAAAGGACGTAGCGGTGGAAAGCTTCATATTTTCTTTTTGGATGGATCTCACAGTCAAGATGGAAAAACTATGAGATTTCTGTGATCGGGGCCTCTCACAGAATGTGGTAGTCGTCGTTTCATCGATTGGCAACTGACGCTCTTGGTTCTGTGGGAATTGACAACGACTTGTATGAGAACGTTATTTGGAATTCTCATAGGA
>Ga0194115_10006376_pt1 | contig 11966 bp, 9 predicted proteins | sample TA2MahsurfametaG_3_FD_148656 | JGI IMG/M metagenome (GOLD analysis project Ga0194115, IMG submission 148656) | Freshwater microbial communities from Lake Tanganyika, Tanzania - TA2015002 Mahale S4 surface | ecosystem: Environmental > Aquatic > Freshwater > Lake | place: Tanzania: Lake Tanganyika... | reverse complement strand
TATTTTTATTTTTTTTGCTTTTTTTTTTTTCGTTGTTTTTTCGTCAAGGAATGCCACCTTCCAGGGGTCCTTGCTCGAAGGAATACAAACCTGTGAAAGAGAGAGTTCTTTTCTTTACCATTGGTCGGTCGCGTACGCATCAAGGAAGAGGAATATAGTTACCCCACAAGAATATCATGTGGATGAAGTAAAGAAAGAAAAAGAAAATAGACATGCCGAAAAAAACAAACAGATTGAAAAAAAAATCAGCTGCCCACTTGTACAAAGTCACAATTTCATCCATCACAGTCCATACAAAAACAAATAGTCATCGTATTTACAAAGAAAAAATTATGGTAGTAGTACCGTAGTATCTTACGCTCGGTGAAACGAAACACCCCAAAACGAGAGTCAATCATCAGAGAGAATACCTTTCTTTCAAAATTTGGGGCTTTATGTCTGAGTTTCTTGGGAATAGTATCTTCTTTTTCTCTATTTCATTAGGCTCCTTCTCTCTCTCAGAGATAACACTAGTATCGTCTTCTTCTTCTTTTGTATCTCTCTTCCTTGTCATTATTGCCTTTTCCTTTATGGGACACTTTCTGCCCATAGATCATCACGTTTCTTCTTCCGACTTCCTACGGCGCGAGGACGTGTCCGTCGTTCCGAAATTTCACTCCATAAATTACAATGTCGGGCTTTGGGATATAATCCTGCCTCTGTCATTTCACGTAATGCATCAACAGCTAAGCCCCAATCTCCGGTCACGACACCACCCTGGACCAATAGACTATAACTCCCCTTATCCTTTGCACATAGATCAAAGACATTTAATCGATCCGAAGACCCATCCTCTGGTTCTTCACCTGCCGTACGATTTGATAACATGGTCTGTAACATTTCGGTTGCCAACGGTACATATCCCAACGATTGATACGCAGCAGCTAATGGGTTGACATCTCGAGCGACTAATCGTATCCCGTGTGTATCCTGAATGGACATTAAGATTTCCAAGGCAGAATCTAATGGAATCCGTCGTAAAGCGGCTTCCTGTTGTTCCGCTTGAGCGGGAGTTAACAACAATGGCGAAGATGGTGACGACGAAGATGATGACGACGATGATGTCGTCGTTGACGGAGCCGTGCCATGATTCCGTTGTCGTTCTCGGGATGCGACGACACAAGCATGGACTAAGGCTGAAATCATCGTCTCCGTAACTTGGACCGTCCGACGAAGACGAGATCGTCGTTGAGCGACGACCGATTGGGAGGTCCTCTTATTAATGTTGTTGTTGGATGAGGATGATGATGATGCTGGTGACACTGGTTGTACGGATGATCGACGACTCTTGGATTTCATCGAGGAGGAGGAAACTCTCTTCTGTCCTACGATGGAATTCATTTCGGCTCGATTTTCTTCTTCAATTTGCGCGACGTAGTGATATATCTCCAATGCACGTTGCCACATCCCCAATTTACTGCAGGCTACCATTGCGCCCTCATGATGAGTGTTCGACCGATGTAGGAGGACATTCGTCGTAGTAGTAGTAGTCGTTCCTTGTTGTCGTTCAAATTGTTCCTGTTCTTCTTCCAATCGAGACATACGATCATAGGTCCGTAATGCCTGTCTCCATAAACTTGGTTTATTCCGTTTTCGGACATTCCGCCATATACTTTGAGCGAATCCTTGATTATTCATGACAGGTGCCTCATTTCGAAAATTTTGATTGATTTGTGCAATCCCCGAATGGGGATGCCATCGTGGAAGCATATCGGCACCACTTGATATAGGAAAAGACGAGGATGACGATGATGACGTTGAAGTTTCAACCATTTCTTCCCAAGGTGCACTGGGTCCAGTACTACTTGTCGAACGGTTTATCGTAGTACGTTCCGATCGTGGGTTCTTCCTGGGCGACGTGGTTGTGGTAGATCCCCGAATGTTGTTACTACTGCTATTCTTTGTCGGTCGACGATTGTTGGGATTCTCATTGTTGTTGTAAACAGTATCGTAATCCGCACCATAATAATAGGGTTTTGCTTCATTCCCCCAATCTAACATTTTTTTGGCAATCATTTCAAACATTAGGGCTGTACCACCACCAAAGGTCGTCATTAACAGTTGTGGCTCGGATGAATCCCGAAAATCTGCCCGAAAGGGATCTGGATTGGAATTTGATGATTGTTGTTGTTGAAATAGGGTCCTATCGACTTGTGCTGATTGTGATTGTCCTGATGGTGGTAGTTGTGATGATGATGATGATGATGGTGTTGATTTCCCTCTTGATGGATAAGGAGATGGACGATTCGTCGAACTTTTGCCATTTCTTTCTTCGGGAGACGAACCTCTAGGTCGGTTATTGTATAGTATTGTAGTCGGTACTTGTCGTGGTCGATGGTATGGATTGGATATCCCATTCCGATCCCATCGTGTCATACTGGCTGTCGTACTTCTTCTTGTGATACCACGGATACCGATACCACTAAAGGCAAGTAGGACTGTCGGAAGGGATGCTCCGAACAATACGGACAATAGAAACCGCCGATATCTCCAACAACAACGATTCATCTGTTTTTTCTTTGGCGTAAGGGAAATCAGAACGAGTCGAAGGTAGGGAACAAAGACCTTATATGCTTCCTTCAAAGAAGAGAAGCGTCGACTCTACACCCGATGAGACAATAGACCGACGGTTTCGGGTCCCAGTCAGTCTGGGAGAACCAGAAATAGCTTTGACAGTAAAAACATGAAACCGTACTAGCTGGCGACTTGCAAAAAATAGACCACAAGCCCGCATGACGTCGAGACGTGAGCTGGAACCCCCCACTGGTTCGGAGGAGACATACTATGACATCGTATGTATGAAATCCTTGCACACGGGATACAGTATACAGTACTACCGTATGTAGACGAAAGTGACGCTATCTTATATAGTATACATAGATATATGTTCGTATATCTGCACTCGGAAGAATTGTGGATGGCAGGTTGTTTTCGGACATGGTGTCAATCGTGCGGCTGTCTTCATCTCTGACGTCAGCCTCTCTTGCTGAGGCAAGCTCAATCGTTCCATATCTTCTCTATGGCAATTCTACATTTTCATTGGTTGGATGATACGACACCCTCTGTCACCCTTCAGGCTGCTTTTGCGTTCTTTGCGTTTTCATTTTCGTAGAACCAAGGGGGTTCGCCTTTGACTTGCACCCTCCTTACACGCCCCATACGCGTGGCAACAGGGTTTCGCTGACTATGGACTGCGTGGGCAACATAGGGTGGGGGTTGAGTGAATCATTGTATCGGTGGCTATCGGTGTACACAGTTCTGCCAAATCGGAATTTTCTCCTCTCTCTCTCTTCTCTCCTCGCTGAGAGAAAGACACTTGTTTGCAACAACCTTTGTACCAAAAAAAAGCCAACAATGATGACTGAGACAACACCAACAGTTTCCTCTCCTATTACAGGACGAGACATCCCTCGACGACGAAGACGACAACAATCTATGAATCCTCCGAGATTGCCTATGTTGGCGATGACATCGAAACAGTTATTTCTAGTAGTCGTATTAACTTGGAGTGCACTCTCGTTCACCTCTACGACGACGACGACAGTCTGGGGTGTTGTGGGATTTTCTAATGGGAGACGAATCACATTGAAGACGAATTTAGGATTCATTTCGAATCATCATCATCATGAATCCTATGTCCCAGCAAGACCCTTTGCTTCAACGAGTAGTCGGATCCGAAGGAATACGGCCTACTTCCGGAATAATCGTCATGTGGCAAGAGCATCACTTTCGATTGATCGGCTAGAGAATAATACACCACGAAAGCAATCGCCAGAGGGAGGTGTCCCACCAGGATCACCCTTGGATATGATTTGTAAAGATCAACATGAATTTGAACTTTCTGTCGGACGTGCGATGGATACATTACGAACAGATTATCCCCATATCTTGACTCACAATCCAGGTACGTGTTTTCCTTCATGGGTTCATCCATGTCGGATAGTACTTCCCAGAACCAACACCACCACCACACCTCACACTTGGAACCATGATTTTGATTCTTTGTCACTGTTGTTATTGTTGAAATACCCCCCTGTAGATTTCTCCATTTATGATCCCGATTTAGAAATCATTGATCCATCCGGTGTCCGATTACACGGTGTGAAGAATTATAAGTCTGCCTTTCGTCTATTACATGTGTTGGTGGGACTCTTTTATTGTCCTGATCAATCAAGATTGACCTTTCGGATGTGTTTTGATAAGGCTAGGCAACATATTCGTATCCATTGGAATGCCCAAGTGATACCAAAACCTTTCTTTGGTGGGTACAAGACAACCTTGTATGCCGATGGGATTTCCGTTTATGAATTATGTCGTAATTCTGGTAATATTACACAACATCGGATTGAACGTTTGATTATTAATGATAATGCGATTGCACCTGAATTGGGTGTCTTTGCTGCCATGAGAGGATATGCTGCCAATGCGGAAGTCGCGGGGAATATCCCCTATTACCATTCAGATCTACCGAGTATCGGAGGAGAGGAGGAAGAATATTACCAAACGGGTACCATGTCGGCTGGGGATTCCATGGGAAGTCTTGGCAACAGTCCGACGACTTCTTCCTTGTCGTCACTTCCGTCCTACTTGTCCTTTCAAAACTTTCGACCCACGACGAGATCTGTCTTGTTTAGTCAGGGGAAGGAGGATGGAGAACGTTCTTCCTCTTCTTTGTCGCCTTCTTCTTCTCCATACAGTGGACAATATCGGACGACAGTCATGATGGAGTCTTCAAGTTCGACTACTAGTAGTTCTTTTGATGGGAATGATTTGGAAGCCTTGGAACGAAAAAATTTAGCCAGGAAGAAATTTGGATTAAAACCTTTAACACCTGAAGAATTTATGGATTTACAGAAAAAGGTACAAGAATTGGATGTCCAACAACAACAACGTGCGGCTGCTGCCGCTGCCGAAATGGCACAAAAGAAGAGTAAACAAGAAAATCCTGGTTTCTTTAAGAAATTATTTGGTGAAGCTATGAAGGATACATGTGATTCCAATTATGATTGTCAACGACCAGAAGTCTGTTGTGATTTTGGATTTAAGAAAATGTGTTGTAGTAGTGGGATGCGTATCATGGATGGTGCACCTCAAAGTCGTCAAGGACAATTGGCAGAAATCCCTGTCATTGCCAATCCTGGACCATACCCTCCTGACGATTATGATCCTCGTCAAGGAAACCGATACTAAAGAGCAACAAAACAACAATCTTTTGGACTTGCCCAAAGAAATTTTTTCTCTCGAAAATCTTGTACCAAAAAAAAAGAGCAGTCCGCCGGTACAAGACTCGCATAAAGGTATAACAAAGAATATATAATCATACCAACCATGTACCGCCATGCAAACATTTCCCTTCATTGTAAACCTTGATCATCATCCGACGGGAACCTTCGTCCCTACCGATCTTCCCAGAAGACTGGTGTAAGTTTGCCGGCCGTTACTACATATTGCTTCGCCATAGACTCTCATAGCTCTTTCCCCTATGATAACTGAATAGATTCAACACTATGATCTACAAACAACTTATGATTCGTTCAAAGTGGAATCTTCCTTCTTCGTCTCGCTGGCTGTAGTACTCGTCGATGGTGGTGGAATGCTAGGATCACTTTCGATGAGGATCGTTACGGGGCCATCATTGATTAATGAAACATCCATCATCGCACCGAAAACACCATCCTTAATTTTATTTTCTTCATAGGATGATTTTAAGAGATTTAAAAAGTTTTGATATAATTCCTGTGCTGGGATAGTCTTCATGGCAAGTTTATAATCGGGTTGTTGTTTCTTCGTTAATGTCCCATATAAGGTAAATTGTGACACACATAGGACTTCCATCCCCTTTGCCTTTACACTTTGTCTCCAACCAGCTCCTGCATCATTCGACCATAACTTACAAGCCAGTAACCGTTTACAGCAATATTCGACATCCTCCATCGTATCATATTGATGAATTCCAACCAAGGCCATAATTCCTGGTCCAATTGATGAGACAATTTCCCCCTCGACCGTGACGGATGCCGATTTGACTCGTTGGACGACTAATCGCATCGGAAAGGACTTATGAAATAGAGATAACAACAAAAAAAGGGAATGATAGAAAAAGAAGAGAATGAATCTTGGATTTAGTATCATCTCGTTGGCAATCCCCTTCGTGAACTAGTATGCATTTGGCACAAGTCTCCAAGAAGAGGTTGGAAGCAAAGGTTGGCTTCTACATCTCGACCACTACGATTACTATTCGGTTACTTCGCTGTCTGTACATTTTATACGGTATCAGTCTGTATACATGTACGGCCAATTCAAGAAGTGATGGGTCGTGACATACTTCGTCGATACTTTTGTGTCACTTAGGCAAAATTCTTTCTGCGACCGTCGTAATGGCAGGAACTTGACTTTGTAAGGTATTCATGGAACTTCCAATAGCTGACAAACAATAGTCACAATCACCCGCTGAAAAAACCGATATCCACAACCAATCCAGTCCTTTTGCAAGTTTCGTGATTTGGAGAGTCCTTTGTTTTTTGTTTTTGTTTTTCTTGGCAACGAAGATTGACGCGCACCATGTTCCCCATTTGGATCCCACATGTTCCGGATAGTATCGATGGAGAACCATTGGCGACGCAAATCTCAGAATTGTATTCTACCTTTCCCTATCATCGTCTTCCAAAGAATATATGGTTACAAATCTTTCTCCGTCCAGAGGGGATGTTAGCGATGTTAGTCTTCTATCTACTTGTGTCGAAACCCGTCTTTAAATGGATCCATCGTTCTATCAATCCCAAGGCATCATGGTTCATTACGACGATTGCACTACATAATTTAGGTCTTGCCATCTTTTCTGCCATTGTGGCATGGAATGTATGGCCGATCCTTTTTGGACACCTCAAACAGGAAGGTTTCTTTAAGACCTATTGTGATCCAGATGATACACTATGGGATTCAGGATTAGGATCATGGACGTTTATCTTTTACATTAGCAAGTATTATGAATTTGTCGATACTTGGATCTTGGTCCTTAAGGGGAAACCACCCTCCTTTTTACAGGTCTATCATCATACTGGGATTGCCTTTTGTATGTGGATTGGAGTATTGTCCCATAGTCCATGGCTGAAGTATGTCACCCTACTGAACAGTATCATTCATACTCTCATGTATACCTATTTTCTCATCAAGACCATTGATCCTACGGTCGAAATCAAGGCCACCAAGAATCTGACGAGTGCACAAATTGGACAATTCTTTACTGGAATTATTGCATCCTTCCCTATATTGATGATGGGAGGCTCCTGTGATACAGCAAGCTCTCGCTTCGGCCTAGGATGTTTGCAATTGTACGGGTACGGATTGGTGGGACTATTCATGGCATTCGCCAAGAGAAAATACAAAAAGAAATAGATTCTGAAAAAGACATTTGTGATTCACAATTTCAATTTCGGCATTACTATATGTTGGAACGGAAGGGAAGGATTTTAAATTGAATGTCGAGAAGATATTGATATCAAATGATGGGGACTCTGTAGGAAATGGAGATCGTCTTCATTCTCGTTTCCACCGTCCTTGGTATGACTGGCGTCCCAATTCTGCTCAAAAGAATGGTCCATTTCCTTCAAAAATCGCTTATTCAAATCCCGGCGCTCAAGTGACGAGGTCACCACTTGCATTCGTTCAGCGGTCTGTAATGGACTCTCCGAGACCACGTGATCAATAATCTTGGCTCCTTTGTTCGTGGTCGGTGACTGGCTTCGTGTACTACTAGAAGAGGAAGATCTATCTTCATCTTCTTCCATCGGGGAAGACTTGATCGAATAGGGACTATGCCGATCATCGTTTCCGTCCAGTGGCCTCAGCCACTCACTGACTGAACTTGGATTGCATGGAGAAAAGTATCCACTCAATGACTCCATGCTATCCAATGGATTTTCCGAGTCGTTCCTGCCGAGGTCTTCACTAGTACAATTCGAGAATCCCATGGACAAGTGAATCTCTGATCGATCATCGAGCATCGACCTTACTTGTGATCCACTGAAGATAGGATCTTCGCTGGAACTGTCATGACGACGACCAAAGCTTTCCTCCTCACTTTGTATAGGGCTTATGGGACTTCCTTCGACGGGTGTCGGAAAAAGGATCATGGTATGTATTCCATAATCCGAATCGAGAATTCGTTTCGACGGAGCCTTCAGACAAACTAGAAGGATGCTGAAGAAGAAGATAACCCAGGCGGTGATACAGCAGTAACTTGTTGAGCCCATGGAGCATGACTCAGCCGCTTGCGGTAGTGTATTACTTCCAGCCGATATCCAAACTGTATCGCGACATACAGACCCATCGAACAGGAGGAACTTGGAACTTTCGGAAAGAAATGCGACTACGAGTGATGGCATTAGGACACCTGGCCAAAAGAACGATGCTGGAAGAGGGCTGATGACGAAGAGAATGGATGTTGCCTATGCATGTATGCGCATCAAACAAAAAAATTAGGGTTCATGGCAACTCCCATGCGTTCATGAACCTCAACAAACAACAACGTACCGATCCCACAATACCGGCAATCCCAGAAATGTACGACATGATCCTTGCGACTCTCCACGCTCGATCTTCATCGATGAATACATCCGAAAATTGATCTGAGTAGATCCGACATCCATCCAAAAGGGATTGTGGAGAGTTGTTTGTTTCAAGAAGGACTCTCCTGCTTTGATACGAAAAAATTCCAAACTCAATAGAGGAACCGGCCTGATTGAGGATTCCATTCGACGGTATGAAACCAATCTCGACTCGAAGAAAGTCGCATCCATATGCGGAATAGATAGACAAAAGACATCCTGTAATGACCATGGTCGCTATAAGTAGCGGATACCAACCGTATCGACAGCAACAGTGTCGCCAGAGCCGCCAGGTAAATTGTAGGCCAGAATATTCTTCCCATGTGATGATCTTCAAATCCTGCTGATTCGTGGTAGTGGGGCCTGGAATCACACTCTCTGACAACGATGATGACAGTAAACGAGACTGGGACCAAGAGGAACTCAAGGTAGAGCATCCGAAACGGTTTCTACCCGTATGTCTTGATGTGTTCATGATAGATTTGCGACGAACAACAGTGGCCACAACCACGAAGAGGAGTGATGATGACGTCTACCACGGACAAGATTCTTTGCACCTTGCTTGGGAACGAGCGACTCTTCGATTATGCCTAGTCGAAAGAATGATTTTTGAATTTTCACTGGCGATGGATGATGAAGACTATGCCGTTGCATAGATGAAGTTTTAGTGAACCAGAAGAAGGCAGTTGGTTATGTTTTGTTTGCAAAACAGAAATGTGAGCAAACAGATCATACCTTGCGTCGCACCGGCGGGCGCGTTCTATGGAGATTTATAAGTAGATAATTATGAATATATTAGGACACGTATAAAAGAACACGACTGTCGGAGCGACATCCGGGTAAAGCAATCCACCTTGTTGTGTTTTGTTGCTCACAGTAAATAACTGCGAAACGTGCCACTTCAAATGCTAGAGAAAGAGAAGGACTTCGTCAAATGCAGTATCAATCCTGGTGTCAAGTTCTTCAATATGTTAAGGCGCGTACGACAGGAGGAACTTGCTGCCACAGGACTGCCCATTCAGAGACGAGCATCTACCTCGGAATTCGAACTTGAATTTGTACTTGAAACAGCATGAGTTTCGTGCCGGGTATTTCGTCAAGATCGAATCCACCTTCAGTCTGTACCTTGGTACGGAAACGACAATTATCCGAATGTGGTTCGTTGTTATTTCGACGTCAGATATCGAAATTCCTACAGGGGAATAAGGAACTCCTTATGGATCAAGAAATTATATCCCCCCATCAGAATACGATATCAACATTAGCCGTTGACACGATATTGGGTCGATTCGTATTGGCAGGATCTGCCGATGCGACGATTAGTATATATGATTTAAGTCATTGGGGATCAGAAGGATTTATTCGGAAATTGACCCATTCTAGTAGCTTTACACGATACCGTCCAGTCGCACGATCACTGAAGGTCCCCGTTGGAATCCAATCCGACAATGAACGTGCACTCCTAAATATCCCATCTGGTCATTCTGCGGCAGTGACACATGTCCAATGGTATCCAGTCGATACGGGAGTCTTTGTCTCAACTGCGACAGATGGTTGTTTATTACTTTGGGATACGAATCGGATGGAACCCGTCTTAAAGGTCACACCCTTTTTGGAATCGTTGGAATGGAGAGATGAAGGTGGTTCGATGATGTGGTCCTCCGCACATTGGCAACCTCGGGGGGATCATTCCCTCGTCGCGACTGGATCATGGTTCGATTCTAGTCTTCGCCTTGTGGATATCCGATCAGGAGCATCCTCACATCAACTTATTGGTCATTCAGAGGGTATCACAGCAGTCCAATGGAGTCCGACCAATCCCTGTATCGTAGCTTCAGGATCGAAAGATCAATCCATTCGATTATGGGATATTCGTAAATCTGGAAGTGGTGCATGTATTTCAATTTTGGGACGTGATAGGATGATCTTTGATGATTTGCCTGACCCACCCTATCAGGGAGATTATTCGCATTTGAGAACGTACGCTGCCGCAGTCGAAAGACGAAGAAAGAGGAAACGACATGGCGGACTGAGGTCAGAAGAGAATGCCTTGGCTACGACTAGAACTGCTCCAAATAATTTCAATCATATCCAACGACAACGGATTATATCTCATCATTCTCATGTCGCAGGAATTTCCTTCCTCCCCGGTGGACAAAGGTTGGCAAGTGTGGGGGGGAAAGATGGTGAAGTCCTATTGTGGGATTTACGACATGGACCGACTTTATTGGATCGAAGATTTGTTTCTCCAGGAGGGAAAGCTGCCGCGACGAAGAATCAAAGACGGACGGCCTTGTGTACAGACGCTGATGAGGGGATTTTATGGGTCGGTCATGATCATGATTTAATGGGATTTTCCTTTGATGGTGGGACACCGAAACATATCCTACGGGGTCATTTGGGATGTATCACCAGTCTAGATCGAATCCAACCTGAGATGACATTACTTTCAGGATCGACAGATGGGATGATTTTATCTTGGGGGAAACCCAAAGGTTCACTCTTCGTATCCGGGCGAGCTATTGTGAAAGAGGATCGGGATAACTGGTGACTACTTCAAAAAGGGAAGATAGGTGCTACAGTAGTTGCAACCGATCCAATGGCATTAATTATTTGCACAAGTGATAGTGCTAGTAGATTTCGTTTTTCAACGCCATAATCAATAAGAGACTCCCGTCTGATCTTGACAGTATTGGTCCAACTGATAAAGATTCAGCAAGATAGCTTCTCCGGGCCACAACTGTCCTACCGGAACGCCTGCTCGGATGCACAAGACAACGACGTTGTTTTGGAGTAGTTGCAAGGCGATCGCAAAGTCTTGTTGATGAATGACTTCCGAACTGAGAGCAAATTTCGAAGATGAGGGACTATGATCTTCGGCTAGGACTGCTGCCGTCGCATATTGGATTCGTAATGATAATTGACTACTCGAATCCATTGAAGGTGTCATGGCGTCTTCGCCTATTGTCGGATGTTGTGCGAACGTCGAAGAAGTACTTGGAAGCATATTCAAGGATGACTTGTTATGTCCCGTTGCTAGAGCCAACGCCTTTTTTGCTGATTTCTTCCAATAGGAAGTATCTACCAAAGACATTATAGATCCCGATATGGAACTGGGAATGGCGGTTGTCGAGGTCGTCGTTGTCGTGGTTGTCGTATGATCTTCGTCACGATCTGCTGGACCATGATGAGTCTCACGTAATCGACGTTGTAACTCGTGATCCGATACTGTGTTGGTAATATCGGCACCACCCGTTGCCATGCCTGTCATGGAACTTCCTGACGACGACGAGGCGGATGGGACTGTCAACAAGATGGGAT
>Ga0194115_10006375_pt1 | contig 11968 bp, 12 predicted proteins | sample TA2MahsurfametaG_3_FD_148656 | JGI IMG/M metagenome (GOLD analysis project Ga0194115, IMG submission 148656) | Freshwater microbial communities from Lake Tanganyika, Tanzania - TA2015002 Mahale S4 surface | ecosystem: Environmental > Aquatic > Freshwater > Lake | place: Tanzania: Lake... | reverse complement strand
GACACGAAAAAAGACATCGGCAGTACGCCGATACCCGAGACGCGTCTAATGAAAGCAATGCGCCCCGAAAACCTGAAATTCACAGCATTCTGTTCCATTAAAACACTCACAGTCCGACCACACGGGGAGCTGTCTTCTGTGCAAGAGTTCGAAGAGGCACCATGGTGATAGATGATATGCTTCGAGACCTTGATTAAAAAGGAAACTGGAAACACCGATCTGGTGGGATGGTCCGAATGGGCGATGATACGTTAAAAACTGTATATGCGCCTTCGCCCTGAGAAAGAAGCTAACGCAGTGCCCAACGACCCAATACAAGCTGGACGTCGCCCTATGTTTGTATGTCCGGGGTATTTTGGTCGGCCGATGTCGGATTTTTTGCTCGTAGAAAATAACCGAACTAAACGGTAAAGAGGTCAGTCAGGCAACTACGGGAGACGGTTGAGTACAGTAGTATCGTTTAGGCTGCTACTAAAACTCGAACCGACGGGAATATGTTCCTTCGCGAGTTCATGTTCATTGAATGGTCTTCCTTTTATGATATAAACTTTGTTTGTGGAATAGGCCTACCCTGACATCAAGGCAACGCTGTCTGTTGTTGAGGAAGGTATATGAGCTCACTTATGGGTAGTGATATGACGAAAACTGGCAGCTCTTCCATCGACTAGACAATGAGCGGAACGATAACTGACCTTACGTGATATGGTACTACGAGGACATATACAAGTGCTTGTAAGGAAGGTTCTCTAAGTGTACCCATTCTATGAGGTAAAAACAAAATGCTGAAACAGCAAGGTACGGATGCGGTCGCTTGTCGACTCCGTTGGCGAGAGGTGTTTCCTGGTAGATTCCTGTTGTTGGCGGATGATGTCCAACTCATCGGTAGACGTTCCCCCCCAAGCTTCAATGTGGTGATCGACCCCCACTCAAGTAGCTGTTCACCGCGCCACCACCACGAAAAGCACCAGCAGTTTCGTTGACACATCGATCCTTTTCTTCTCGAGACCATTGTGCTACCATATCCTCAATATCATTCTTAACCCGATCCTTAATCTTGTTTAAATCACCATCCCACTTCATACAATACGGGATATAGTGTCAGAGATAGGGTGGAGATCGCAACGAGTACACGCTTGTCATTGTAAGTTTAGTGCCGTTCCGATACTCGATCCGAACGTACCTTGTAGAATTCAAGAGTCTTCTTCTCGAGGAGTAATGCACTCATCTGCTTCCCAATCATTCTCCCTCCAGCGGTATGTGCAAAGTAAAAGTTGTAATAGTGGCATAGGAATTCTGGGATTAATCCCTGTGAACCCAACCGACGCATTTCTTCAGCATACATCAATCCGGGGTGACCAACTTTAGGCCGTTGTAGATTGTATTCCTTGACCATGTATTCGATATCCGTTTCAAGTGGAATCACACGTTCTAGACCATTATTTCGGAAAACAGAAAGTGAGTCATGATCGTTGACGACATCTTCTAATGCCTTGTAGATATGCTGAGAGTCCACTAGGAATTTGAGATAATCGTCTCTTGTGGGGATATATGGTTCCATCTTTTTCTCCTGTGCTTGTCCCTCCTTTGGTGCCTGTGATCGTGTGTGAAGTTTCATCGCTTGACCTCTAAGTTCTGTTTCAATGAATCCCCCCGTCGTTGTCTTTGTTTCGACAGAGGATGATGACGATGACAATCCCCATGTTGAAGGAACAATTCGTCCACCTCGTGAAGTTGCACTTTGGCTAATCGTCACGGAAAATCCAGAACCAAACTCTGAAAGGAATCCAGTCACTGAAGTTGCTACTAAAATGATAGTATGTGAAATCTTCATCGTTCTGTGTGTGTCTGCGTTGCAGCGATGCACTGGAGTTGTGTCGGAAGAGAATCTTATGCTACTTTTACAGGTATTCTGTTCCTTGTCGGTGAGGTCGGATGCACGGCGAATTGTGACGTATTGTTTTGGCAGAAACGACGCATGTTCCGCGGCGAGTGCTGGGCATGCGATTCCCACGGGGGATATCACCGTACACCGTACCACCCAATCATACATACAAAAATGCGCCGTGGAGAGATTTGAGCTTCTTCAACATACAGAAAATCGGGCGGCGAACTCCAATAGAATGTAAGCACAGCTATGCATAGTAGTGGCGAACAACATCAAGAAAGAATATCGCATATCATACCTATCATCTAGTATCTAGAGCAATACCTACAGTCTATAACACTGTACACTGTACTAATCCAGGGCATGTGACATTGACTGGGACGAAAAATGCAGTTCTGCGTTCTGCAGTCCAAGAGATGCATGTCACTGTCAACAATCAAGGATTCCTAAAAGTAGATCGAACGAAAGTCTCCTGCTGTGGACGACCTGTACAGGAAACTCTCAGTCAAGATGGAGGAAGAACTACAAGCAACGTTTTTTGATTATGTTGATCAGAATACGCCACTTTACATAGAGCGCTTAGCGGAAGCAGTGGCGTAAGTTTGCTGTTCAATCCACAAACCATAGGCCTTATCTCGTCGTTGATTTTGTTTCTAACTCTAAATGTGACTTCCGATGAGACAGGATTCCTTCGATCTCAGCTGAGTTGGATGAACATCTTGAGGATGTTATTCGGATGATTGAATGGACTCAGACACATATTGAACGTTTGGGGGGGACTGTGACACTTCAGCCCAATCCGGTAGGGACTGTCGAACGGCCCCTCCCACCAATCCTTATGGGTGAATTCCATGTCGATCCTAAACTCAAGACGGTATGTGTCTACGGTCATTTGGATGTCCAACCTGCGAAGAAGGAAGATGGTTGGGATACAGATCCCTTCGTATTGACTGAAAAAGATGGGAAGTTATTTGGTCGAGGGAGTACCGATGATAAAGGTCCAGCCTTGTCGTGGCTTTGGATTGTCGAAGCTCATCAACAGTTGGGGATCGATCTACCTGTCAATATTAAGATTCTGTATGAAGGAATGGAAGAATATGGTAGTGACGGACTCTTTGAGACGATTGCCAGCGAGGCCAAGCAAGGGAAATTCCTATATGATGTTGTACGTACAAGCTTGCTCAGGTTCTTTTCACGAATGGATATCATATACGGTGTTCTGTCAACTCATTCCCAGACCAACCCCCCTTCCCTGTAGGATTTTTTCTGTATCAGTGACAACTATTGGTTAGGAACTACCAAGCCATGTATCACCTACGGTTTACGAGGGTTGGCATATTTCGAAGTCTCCATTCAAGGGTGTCAGCAAGATTTACACTCGGGAGTATTGGGTGGCGCCGTCCATGAAGGGATGGTCGATCTTGTCTGCCTGATGAGTACCTTGGTCGATTCGCATGGAAAGATATTGGTAGACGGTGTCATGGATAGTGTCCGGCCTGTTACGAAGGAAGAGGAAGCATTTGTATGAAACAATCGATTTCGATGTTCAACAGTTCACCGAAGAACAAAAGGTAAATCCCCTACAGACGGACAAGATGGCACTATTGATGGCTCGGTGGCGGTACCCCACGCTTAGTTTACATGGCATCGAAGGAGCGTTCGCAGGGAAGGGTGCCAAGACTGTCATTCCTGCCAAGGTGATTGGAAAGTTCAGTATGCGGCTAGTTCCGGACCAAGACCCGAAGGAAATTGAGAAGCTGGTCGTTGCTCATGTTGAGAAGGAATTCGCAAAGGTAAGATGAGACCGCGTCGTTCGTCAAGAGTAGAGTATTGCAGCACGATCTTAGACTTGTCCATACGCTGTTTCAGATGAAGTCGCCAAATATCATGGAGATCTCCATGGTACATGGAGCAAAAGCATGGCTTTCTGACACCAAGCATCCCAACTACAATGCGGCTGCTAAGGCGATCGAGAAAACATATGGCATACTGCCAGACTTTACACGGGAGGGTGGATCTATCCCGATTACCTCAGCTCTGGAAGATGCTACGGGCATGAATGTTGTTTTGCTGCCTATTGGTGCCAGTGATGATATGGCACATTCACAGAATGAGAAATATAACATCACAAATTTGGTGAAAGGAATCAAGGTACGTAAGATTTGTCGTGCTGTACGCGCATAGCTGGCATGAAACCTAACCTGGCACTAAACGCACTTTTTCCATGCCATTCTTCTCCAGGTTCTTGGTTTGTACCTCCACGAGCTGGGTCAGATCGAAGGCCCTAAGCCGTCCTCCTGTCGATGTTCTCCCTTGACCGAGGCAGATTTAATGATTCCAGGCGCATTCGTTCGAGGATTCCAGTGCAAGTGTGCAATATGATCGAATGCCTGTGCCCCGTCTCGCCACGTCCTATCGTCTTTGAACTCCCGCACCGTAGTAGCAAACAGTTGTCCGACTACGTAACGCGCTGGGTATTTTCGTCGCTAGCATCGTCCCGATATTGAGAGAGGTCCGGAGACTCAATGTGGTCGTTTTCGTCACCCAATAAGTCAGCGCTAGATCCATCTTCCGCCAGAATCTAGACAAGTATCGTTTTAGAGGCCATAAAGCATGATTCGACGCGTCAAACAAATCCGTTCGACGGGGTTTCGCTTGACTTACCATCTCTAGTTCTCGTTTGGAGTAATAAGACGCAACCGCGACTCCACTCACGGCGAAGGCCACACCCGCAACTATGGTCACGATCTTCATTGTCATGTTCTCTGAGCTTGAGCCATCTGTGAGACTTGATGCACTGGCTCCAATAAAGCACAAGGAGATGGTCCCTGGTAAGAGGCCAATCAAGGCCAATGAGTACGCCCAAAGAGGTATCGCCGTAATTCCGCTCATGTAGTCTAACGCGTTGTACGGTATCAATGGTGAAAGTCGAAGTAATACCATGATCTTAAGTCCATTGCTCTGTAATGCTGAAAGAGAAGAAGTCAGTTTCTAGCCTCCATGAATCTGAAACGATGATGTAAATTCGCATGCGTACCTCTGTCAATCGCCTGAAAGATGGGATATGACGATGCCATCTGAACGACGCAGCTGCGAAAAAGGTATCTTCCCAATAGGAAGGTACAGATAGAACCCAACGAGGCCCCAATGAATACGACTGTCGATGCAACTAGTACACCTTCTACCTTGCTATCATATGCCGATCCGAAGGCATAACCTGTTCCAAAGGTAAGGATTGAACCAGGGACGAATAGAATCGTAGCGATGATGTAGACAAGGATGACTGTCAACATTCCTTGATGTGGATTTTGTTCTACCCATCCCATAAATTTGAGAATCGTTGATTCGACATGTCGATCCCGAAGAGAATCGACTATAATGAACAACAAGAAACACACAAGCAAGATTACGACAACGATTCTCATCCTGTCCGGAGAAGCCGACGAAGAATTCCTTGGATCAGAGTATGATGTTGGTCTTGCCGAAGTACTGCTACCTTCTTCTATGGACAACGAACCTGCACTATCATTGTCAGCTCGCGTCGCTGCAAGACCGTTCAGGGAGGACATATTTTTGAAAGGCTTGGTCGGGAGGACGTGTGACGGGAATGGATGGAAGTGTTCTTTGAATACGCGCTTCCTCCGGGATTGTACCGGTAGATGAAGGCTCGTAAATGTATGCAAACCGAAAACCATCACACGGAAAAACCTGACAAGGAAATGATGACTCGAATACAACGGATCGACATGAGTCACGTTCGGGAACCAAGTTTTCTGCCAGGAGCGCGGACGAAGAAGTCTCTACTGTGACAGTGAAGGGGAAACTGAGAGTGACTGTGAGAACCTAGCCGAAGCCCTGTGTCCTAGACAACTGTCCTTCAGAGGAAGAGCGGGTTCAAAGGCCAGGGAAACCTTTTCAATAATGGCTTCATCTGACTGAACTAAGGCTAATGGGAGGAATAAATCAACTCTCCCTGCGCGTACGACTCGACACTATAGCTTACAGTTTACTTGTTACTGATAAATAGTAGTAGGAAAGTCTAGAGTCTTTGACCAAATCGTGTAGCATCGACGTTTCCTCTTTGTCTCAATGGGGTTGATTCTTGAAAAAGAGCAACAGGCGATCATTCATGGTGCCTCCTTTCTGAGCACAAGTTTGGTACCGTACTGCCTTGGACAACTCCATTCCAGTGTGTTTTCAATCGCGATTGTGTTTCGTTTGTGCTTATCGCACGTCCACAAGGATAATCGATCTACCGTGCTGATATTCCCCTTGACCGCGTCCACAGTCGCATCGATGTCCTCTTTGAGCTCCTTGTGTTTTCAAAGCGCTTCATCGGCAGATCGAAGTCGACTAGGCTTATCCCCTTGATTGTGAAAAGAAAGGAGACTCTCTAACGACCCAGTTCATTGGTTTGTAGTAGAGAGGAGCAATACAGTAGTACCATGAAAGTTCCCCGGTTCCATTGCTAGTTCGTATGTCTAGATGCCTACTGCGGACATCTAATTTCCATCGTTATTTTCTCCCAGTATGCCGCGCACCCATTCCCGCCACAAGAGATCTTCGGCCGGGGTATTTGTTCCTCTGGATGAATCTTCGTCCTTTTGTATCCATTCCAAGTGATGAGAAAAGTAATCGAGAGTGGTCTTCTTCATGGGATCGCTGTTTGCCCGCTGTACGAGTTTAGATGTTGGGAATTCCCATATAGTCTGATTGCCTCCCTTCCAAGAGGTAGGTGCTCGTATGAAGCTGGATGAGATATACCAACGATCTGATAAATATTCAATTCTCTCGTCGTCAAGTTGCCATCGAGATTCCTGTAAAGCCTGATAAAGGTGCATGAGATTCCTAGGTCGAGAGTTCGTTGGTTGGACAATTAGATGATGACAGTTAAGACGATCCACGTCTAGAATCCCATCGTCCGTTGATGCATGTAATATCTTCTTCATGACGTGGACTCCCATCCCAGCAATGCATACAGAATCAGCCTCTCCAGATTGAACATCCTTGAGCCCATCGCTCAAGCGGAAATCGAGAGGCAGAACTGTCGTTCTTCGGTTGGTACTCAATCCCCCTTCAAACGCGACCTCATCATCGGCGAAGATAGCCTGAGTTTTCTGCAACAACTCAAAACCTCCACTCTCTAAAGCTTTCGAGGAGACATCGACTCCAAGTACGTTCTCGAAGCACCCAGTCGCCGCCAGGCCGACTGCCAATAGGCCATGATCGGTACCCACATCTACGATACTCTTGACCACTTCGTTCTTGGCCTGATACTCGACCGCCATATCGACCATGTGTTGGAATCGTTGCCAACTCTTGTCTCTTCGTGCAAGCATGGAAAATGCAAACGAGGCTCGAAGACGAGGCTCGTCTGGAATTTCTGGAGCCTCAATACTTTGTGTCGAAAAGATTCTCGTCGACGACAGGAATCCGTAGCGGAACGAATCCACTCGGAAACGTGGAAGGTATGCAATAGCCGTTGATCTGAAACATAGCTGCAGTATCGCAGAAGTGCCAAAGAACTTCATGGTGATTGGTTTCATCAAAACAAGATATGACTTTTGCCAGACTTACGAAGAGCAAGTCAGTTGAACTCAACGAACAACCAGTTCGGAAGATGTTCTCGAACGTCGCATTCGCTTCTCGAAACTTCGGAAAGGGATGGAGAAGACTCGTCTTCGCGTTTGTGTTTGACGATGTTGTCGATGAGAGGTTACCAGAAGCTCGCTGTGCCATCCAATCTCGTTTCGAAAAGGCAAATCTATGCGCCCTTGCACATCACTGCCATCCTCTATATCGACTATATTCATATGTAGCTATACATATGGTCATAGAAGCGTCGATATTGCAGAAGCAATCTGACCAATCAAAAGACGTTTGCCGGGTCTTCGTATTCGACATCTACAGTTATATTCGGGGGGTGCCAACTGCGCTAGACATCAAGCAGGCATTCGCTCGCTGGAAAACGGAGAATCACGGAGGGAATTGTGTCCGCATGACAAGCGAGCTACGTGCTCTCTTCAAGAAAGACTGTCCTGTCAACGCCGAGACTAGGGGTAGAATCAAGAGGTGTTGCCTTAGACGAAGTGCTGTTGCAGTTCTGGAACTATACCCAGAAGGAGATATTGCTTGTCATTGTGCAACTTGGAGGTTGCGAAAGTAGCCAATTTCCGGAGCCTGAAGGTTTGATTGCAGCGAGATGAGCGCGGAAATGAAGGCGGCGTCTTTTGAGGATGGTTACTTTGACAAAAAGTACAAGATAATGCGTGATATTGCCAAAGGCAGCTATGGTTTGGTGAAGACAGCATGTCTTCTCTCTGATCCGAGTAATGTATATGCGGTGAAGATTATTGACCGGACGAAACTGAAGAAGAAAGATTCGGATGCGGTGTTCAAAGAGGTTGAGATTCTTCGTGAATTAGGAGAACTACCACATGTAATTCCCATGGTCGATTTCGTCGATGAACCCAAAACACTCTACGTTATTCAGACTTATGCTAGAGGCGGTGACTTGTTTCGCCGGTTGACAGAATGCTCAACGTACACCGAGAAGAATGCCCGAGATATTGCGATCGTGTTATTCGAGACTCTGGAGGTCATGCATAACAAACACAATATCGTTCACAGAGATCTCAAGCCTGAGAATCTCCTTCTGGAGAAACCTGGTCAGGATAAGATTTATTTCGCTGACTTTGGTTTTGCGCGGAAGGTCTGTCACGAGGGGTTGGCCACGCGTTGTGGGACGCCGGCCTTTGTTGCTCCTGAGATTATCCTAGGAAAGCGGTACGGAGTCTCGGTGGACATGTGGAGTATAGGATGCATCTTGTTCATGATGTTAGGAGGGTATCCACCTTTCCACGTTTCTGATGGAAAAGATGGAAAGAATCTTAAGAACTTGTTCCGCAAGATTCGAGCAGGTGATTTTACCTTCCATGAATCACAATGGAAAAATGTCAGTCCGCCGGCCAAGACGTTGATTGCCCGACTGTTGACTGTCAGCCCAGACTTTCGCTACACGGCGAAGGAGGCGTTGGAAAGTGAATGGATATCCAAGGTCGACGATGTTTCCCTTAGCCGTCGCGATCTCACGGCTTGTATAAGTTCTTTGAAGAAATTCGATGGCCGAATGACTTTCAAGGGTGCGATCAATGCCATCAAATTCGCCGTCGGGGCTGGTTTCTGGAATTCAGAATCCATCACCTTCGCACGACATGCCAGGAAGGTGGCCGTGAATGATCAATTAGTGAAGGATGCGTTATACACCCCCGGAAGAGTCAAGTTTGATGACGAGTATGAGGTCAAACGAAAGATTCGTAAGGGGTCCTGTGCCACAGTTTATGAGTGTATTCACAAATCGACGAAACAAACATTTGCTGTGAAAATCATTCGAAGGGCAAAGTTGCGAGCTAGTGAAGATGAGTTTGTGATGAATGAAGTGTCTATCATGCAATCACTCTCAGGGTATGGACAGTATATCGTTCAACTTCTCGATTTTTATGAAGAAGAACAGTACTTCTACATGGTCATGGATTACATGGGAGGTGGGGACGTCTTTGATCGTGTACTAGAGCGAACAAAGTACTCTGAAGACGACGCTTCGAACTTGACGAAAGTCCTGTTGAAGGCTACCGGCTGTATGCATGCAGCTGGCGTTGCACATCGGGACTTGAAACCTCAAAACCTGTTGCTTGTCGTAAGTGTTTGTATTGTATTGTATACGAACAAAGACCGAATTGTTTTGTCGGTGACATAGAACAAAACAATTCAACTCACCCTGTGCTCTCTTTAGTCGAAGGAAAATAATTCGCGCATGAAGGTAACCGACTTTGGTTTCTCCCGACGTGTGCATTCCCCGAGGTCATTGACAAGCAGATGTGGAACGGTACGGACCCAGTGCCTCGCCGACGGAACAAATGAACCTCCTTGGGTGGATCTAACCTTGCCTTCTGCTTTCACCATTTTCGTCTACAGCCCACTTTTGTTGCTCCTGAAATCTTGAAGAACATCCCACACGACCAAAGTGCGGACCTTTGGAGTATCGGAGTAGTGGTGTATATCTTATTGGTCGGATACCCACCCTTTATGAAAGATACACAAGCCGAATTGTTCCAACAGATCCGAACAGGATCATGGGATTTTTTGGAAGAAGATTGGGAAAATGTTTCACCCGCCGCACAAGAACTCGTCCGGAACCTGTTGGTCGTCGACCCAGAACAACGATGGACGGTAAAGCAGGCACTGAATTGTTCCTGGCTAAAAGATTTCTACATAGACAAGAGTATTAATGGTGACCTCGTTGAGATAGTCGATGATTTACGTGAACGACGAGCTCGACTGCGTGGAGCTGAGAGGTTCAATAAGGCTGTGTATTGGGAGGGAACTGGTAACGATGAACAACCCATTGTGGCCGGACTCAAGGCAGAAGATAATGACGATTCCAGTGTCATTTCATTGATGGTCCAAGACTAAAAGAACAAAACAATGAGATGATGATGGACGGGGACCCCCGATCATCGCCCGCGCGTCGGTGGCTGCTGTGTTATTTTTGTCTTGGGTTCATGAACATTGGATCATCCCCGCGGTCAAGCTCACAAGGTAGAGGTGTAGTTAATCAGGTTTAATCGTTTTATTAATTTGTCTTTATAAAGAGAAAAAACAACATCTTTTCTTTATACGACTCCAGGAATAATCTTGTAGGGGACCTGGCTACAATATTCCTCCCAATACTTGCCATACTTTTTGCGGCAACGATCATCATCACGAAAGGCACGATCCGTCAAGAGGATGGATAGGAAAATAACATAAAAGTATGGACCAATCAAGCCAGTATTCCAAGCCGGGAGTGACCAACACAAGGATCCAAGGACTTCTGGGACGTAGTGAAAATGACGAGAAACCTTCCAATAACCGTCCAATAGTAATAAGGATTGCTTCGTTTTCCCACCCGATTGGTATTCTGCAACGATCTTATTGGGGGTCTTACCCCAAATTTTGCAGGCACCATTCGTTTGACGGAAAACATAACGTTGATTGTCTGAATCGTAGTTGATAAAGACACAGGTGAACCCACACAAGAAAAGAGTGGCAGCCGCCAAGGGTGACCATTCTGGACAATTCTCAACAAGGTAAAAGGTGTGTGAGGTGTATACGGCAGGTACCCAAACGAGGCATCCCCAACAAAGATAGTATCCAGCACGGTCATGTTGGATATCCATAGAACACATGTATCCCATTTCCCAGTAGTAGAATTTGGTCAAGTATACGAGTTGAATAGCGACATTGACTGCCATCCCCAGTTGCAGATTTCCGCCATGCAATTCTTGATTTTTAAGTGCGAAACACAAGATTCCTACTACCCAAAACATCATCCCCGCACGGCAATTGGTAAACATCTTGACATCCCAACCTAAAATGTTCGGGTATAGATCCATACCCCAATAAAAGTCATAGATCCAACTTCCGGTCGTACCACTATCTGTAGTTGAAGGTGCGACATGACCCTTGATCAACAAAATAGTACACAAGATCCAAGCAAACAAGTTCATGCTCGAAAGGATATTCCCAAATTTATCATACACCGAAGATGCCTGGATGACTCCAATGTGATTCAATGTCAATAGGGTAACAATCGTAATAAAGTACGATTGTAGACCATTCGCAGTATAGACTGGGACATTCCCCGCAGGTGTCATGGTGGCATAAAATTTCTTGGCAGGGAAAAATCGTTGTAACAAGAGTTCAAAGATTAAGAATGAACCAATCATTTTCCATGTATCACCATCCAAGGCATTGGGCCAGATGGTGTACAATACATGAAAAAATCCTTGATCAAAACAAAGTTTAGCAAAGGCTAAGAAATTTCCATTCATCTGTGTCACCACATGATAATAGATGATACTAAAGCATGGTGTCGACATCATCAAGAAGAGTGGAGCCACGAAGTCCCGTCCGGGAAGACATCCAATCCCCTCCGACCAGTCCTTTGATTTGTCCACCGTCACCTTCGATGCCTTCGTCGTCATGATGTTGACAAATGATGATGATACCCAAGTGCAAACGAAAAAGTTGACCAAAAGTATG
>Ga0194115_10006374_pt1 | contig 11969 bp, 12 predicted proteins | sample TA2MahsurfametaG_3_FD_148656 | JGI IMG/M metagenome (GOLD analysis project Ga0194115, IMG submission 148656) | Freshwater microbial communities from Lake Tanganyika, Tanzania - TA2015002 Mahale S4 surface | ecosystem: Environmental > Aquatic > Freshwater > Lake | place: Tanzania: Lake... | reverse complement strand
TGCTCAAAGCTCTGCAATCAACCCCCTGATGACGTCGCCTTTAGCGTCCGCGTTTTCCGATCATGTTCTCTCTCAAGTTGTGAGGGGATACGTCCTTCCAGCATTCCTTTTGCCAACATCCATCGTCTGCGGATTTTTTCTTAAACCGGTACAAAGAGGACCAATCTATTTGTTAAAAAATCTTTGTACCGACATTGGGTCTGCTTGCGTCGTTGCGCAGAGTTCATCATGGATTCTCGTCACCTCCGGTTCTCCCGAGGATGCCACGACACCCAAAATATTCCCAACTAGCCGATCAGGGGAATGATCTAATGGAGAACCGAAGAGATCTGTTACCTTCCCTCCATTACTCTCAATCAATGCCTGTGGCGCACAGGTATCCCATAGTTGTGTCTTGAAATGTAAAATAGCAAGACTATTCGGTTGTGTCGCAACGATACGTAACTTTGCAGCTGTCCCACCAATCAAGAGATGATTTGGATTTCCAGCTAACGACTTGGCATGATTCGTCGCATTGATGAGGACGGGATCCCGAGAATCACCCGTCAAGATAGTAATCGTATCTGTAGATACTGAAGGCATATCGACCTCATCGTCGATCTGTACAGGCCAAGATCCGGCATTTCCCAATTGATCTCCAATAGCATAATAGACCCGAACAGGTTTGTTTTGACTCCCCTCCGGGAAGGGTAGACCAATGACACCCGCAATCGGCCGACTGTTTCGTGTAATCCCAATAAGACAGGCTACATTCTCTAACCGTCCCTCAACGAACTCACGTGTCCCATCGAGGGGATCGATAAAGAGAGCAAGTTCATTGATTGGGATTTCTTCATCTAACAATTTCTCACTGAATGAATCCAATAATAGAGTCCTATCCAATAACCCATCACCAACCAAAGTCGTCGTCGGCGGAGCATCGTCCTCATCTTCCTCTCCAATCATCCGTAAGTCATCCCCCCACGTCTGACGAAGACCACCAATAATCCTAGCTTGTGCATCGAAATCAGCCTGCGTCACAACACTCTTAATTTCTCCACCCTCCTTCAAAGTCCCTGTAATTCCTCCCCCGACAGTGGCTGCTCTATGAAATTCTTGAATAATCTTTGTTGGGAGGGTTGTTGTTGGTGTTGGTAGTTTTTTGGTTGATACCGTGTGATGATTGTTCATTTCGCAAAGAAACCACAAGAACATCCGGATGAGTTTTCATGATCTGCATATGACTAGTGTGCTCGTTGCTCGGAGGATAGCATGGTTTATCGTTGCTGGTTATAGCGTACTACCTACCTCACATCCTTGACGACTCGCATCCATACAACTAGACAACAGTTGGGCTAATGAGATTCTCTTCATAGCAGCTGCAAGTATCATAATCAGATACACGCCACGCCCCAAAAAAATCCAAAAATCGACAAGCTGTGGGATGATGCTATCCTGATCGTATCCAACCTCTTGGGCACGGGGTGAAATGGTCGTTGTTCGGGAGTGGGTAAAACCGTAAAACAACAAACATAAGTCATCACAAACACGCGTTGTGTGAAGCGGCTGTCGGCATCAAGCGAACTTGAGTCGATCGAGTCAAATGTCGACCGAGTGAGAAATCGATTGTTGGACGGGCAAAGGAAGGACGAATTGAAACGACGACAAACAGGAACCAACCAAGTTCGAAGCAAATGAATTTGATGCCGAGCTCGAAAAACACTGGTGTCGTCGGGGAGTTATCTGGTTCTACGACCTTTTGATTTTTTGAGATCACCTCTCTCTCTTCTAACTCAGATCTATACCTACAAGATGGGAAGTCAAAAACTTGGTAAGAAACGAGACAATACGTCCGTCTTTGATACGATTGAGGACCTTGAGTTAGAAGATGCTCAGTTTGGTGCACTACGAAGAAAGAAGAGTAACAAGCAAGCCCGTCGAGGACAGGCTGCACAAAGTCAAACGAAGATTTACAATCATTTAGTCGAATGTCGGATATTACTTCAGCGAGCAGTGACTGCGACCAACATCCAAGAGGATGAACAGGAATCCTTCCAGGATGGGTGTAATGCTCTGTTGGAGAATTTATTAAAGGCTCGTCAAAATTTGACTGTCGGATCCATACCAGATCAAGAAGAAGAAGAGGAAGGGAATGAATACTCCGACATGGTACGGATGACTTCTTCCGGACAAGAACTCCAAGAGACTCTTCAACAAGAATATGAACAATGTCGTGAACAATGGAAACAGGTCCTTGATCAACGTCATAAGGATTTAAAGCTCCATGCGGGGTTGACGGCCAAGTCACAATTCCGTGTCTTAGATTCCTCCTTTTGGGAACAAGTCGATGCTGCTGTCGAATATGAAGGTCTACGGAAAAAGAAGGGAACAAATGAAAATGATGACCCAGAAGATAGTATACTGGATGATTCCAAAGTATATCAACATTTATTGAAGGATTTCGTTGCCCATTCGACGACCAAAGATGGTACGACGACGACGGGGGGGACAGATCGACTTAAGAAACTATCTAAATCACCCCAGAATATGAAGAAGGAGAATGTTGATCGACGAGCAAGTAAGGGACGTAAAATCAGATACAAGGAAATCCCCAAACTCGTGAATTTCACATTCCCATTGTCTCGACCAAATAGTACTTCCGGTCTTGATCAAGACGAATGGTTCAAGAGTCTATTCGGGGGGGCGGGAAAGATTTAAGATGGATGCAAAAACTCTATGTTATCCAAGCCCTCAGTATGCAGCCCACTACTATACTATCTTGACGTAGGTCGCTGGGATCGGAACCTGACAACCCCCGGAGGGTCACGGACAGGGATGCATCCCTTGCATAGACTGAAGTATTAGGTAAACAAGGTCAGGATGACGAGCAAGGCGTTGGAACAAGTACGGATAGATGACCGGGGGGAGACAAACTTCTTGAATGCCATCAGGGTTGGCTTGTAATAATTGGAACACTCCTGAATGCCATAACCGTCCAGCCTGAATCGCCACCGATATAGGTAATTGCTGATGCTGATTGAAGGTACATGCTGCTCCCGGATAGAAATCTGAAACTCTTTGTAAAAAATCACCTTCATCGTCATCATGTCTACTCGTCTCTTCATTCTCACCCCGACTATCGTCTAACACTGGCACGATTCGTGGTGGGATCCGAGAAACTAGATGCAATGGAAGATCACCATTCCTATCTGGTATGGACAACTGTTCCATGTTGTTTTTCATAGCTCGCTCAGTCAAGGCAAAGGGGACGTCTCTACTCTGAATGCAGGCATGGACTAGCAGGGTCGAATTCTCGTTCGGTCGGATGGAATCAGTGGCATGACTCTCCTTACTCCCGGCTACCGCGGCTCCCACTAATACAGACGCACTGGCCCATAACGAGTCGAGTTTTTGCTCGTATATCATTCTATCATCATTGGGAGTGTATTTCAATACTTCTTCCATCATGATGATTTTCGTTGTAATTTCATCGATTGGCCGAAGCTGTCTATCATCTCGTATAAGGGCAGTTTCATGATCGGCATCATACAGACATTGAATCACATCGGATCGAGTGGGAATATTCATCACAGCGACATGGAGAGGTGTCTGATGACAACGATTCTGTATGGATGTCATATTTCGGGTTGATCTGTCTGAGTCGTCCTCTGAAGTCATTTCTAAAATACCCTGGATGACTGTCAACGGGACATCGTCGCCATATACCGCAGCATGTAAGATACTATCGCCAGACTCCAACGGGTCCCATGTCCTTGCGGTATCCCGTATTTCTGCAGGGTCGAGACGTTCCAAATGGGATAAGAATTCATCCCAATTCCCTATCTGCGCCAATACGAACAATAGAGAACTTGGTCTGACGACACTTCGTTCCTCTAGGGTTGCATTGTCCACCGTCGGTAGTGGCCTTGTATCTTCTCCTACTCGGTCCTGATTTTCATCCGTCCAATAGATGACCATCTTGAAGTATTTCAACGGCCTAGTTCGGTTACAACTATTGTCTCTCTAGTACCCTAGTAGGGACCCAATGATGGGTCGATCCTTCCTCACTGTCAGCGATCGAATATCTCCAGAGTTCGGGAATCCTTCCATCGGGGGCGTGTGCTCGTGTCTCGTGTGTCGCAAAGCACATCCCAGTCTACCCCAGTCTGTCTGTCGCTCGAATTCTTGGCAATATCCGTTTGAAAGCGGGCGAAACAAATACCGGTAGCGCAAGTGTCGGTTCTTTGAGAAGGTTTTCATATTTGTTGCCAAGAAGGAATCTAGTAGCATAAAGGCTGGAGCAATGTGGATAATCGGGCTTCGAGGCACTGTGATTGTTGGACTCCTAGTACTAGTGAAGGCGAAAGAGATCTTCTATCCAGGAGATGGCGAGTTGGAAAGAGTCTTAAGTCCTTTACCGTCAACCTACATTGATCGGAGTGAACTTCCAAAGTCCTTTTTCTGGGGAAATGTTTCTGGGATTTCTTACCTAACTCGCCCATTGAATCAGCATCTACCGCAATATTGTGGATCATGTTGGGCTCATGCTGCTGTATCGGTTCTCGGTGATAGAATCAAAATTGCTCGAAGGGCAGCTAGTCCAGAAATTAACTTGTCCGTTCAATTCCTTCTCAATTGTGGAGCGGGGAAGGCTGGTAGTTGTCATGGTGGATCATCAATTCGGGCATTTGACTTTATTTTCAATATGGGGTATATCCCCTTTGAATCTTGTGCTCCCTACATTGCATGTTCATCCGACTCGACGGATGGCTTTTGTCCCCACGTCGATACGACATGTAACGCCATGAACATTTGTAGGACGTGTACGAACCCTGACAATAACGGAACATGTTCCGCGATTGGTAAATTTCCAAATGCTACGGTAGAGGAGTATGGGTCCTATGGTATCGGTCAAGTGAATGACATTATGGCGGAAATTTTTGCTCGTGGACCCGTAAAGGCATCTGTGAATGCTGGACCCCTCCTCGATTATCACGGAGGAATCCTCGTGGATAGTCCAGTCAATCGAAATACTACTCACAATCATGGTGTTAGTATCGTAGGGTGGGGGTACGACGAAGAAATGGACTTGCAATACTGGTAAGTCTGAGATGATTGAGATCTTGTTCTATACCTCGCTTGCCTACTTTGCGGTCATCTACGGAACAACTAAAGACTCACCGATGCCTTTAGGATTGTGAGGAACAGTTGGGGGACTGCTTATGGCGAACTTGGTTTCTTTCGGATCGAGCTTGGGAAGAACTTACTGGGAATTGAAGAGCGTGTAGCTTGGGTAACTCCAGGTTCCTTCACGGTTGTGAACTACCCCTGCAACGAGGATGGGTCCAACTGTCTACCGGAAGAGCAAACTATTCGTTTCAAAGATCCATCAATGAACATTCGTTCTGCGTTAGATCGCAGAAGACTCCATGGTGGGTGAGACTCACATCGATTACCGTAGTTAGGATAAACGAATGAGAGGAGACGGTTCTATCTCTTTCCTTTAGGTCATATTAGTCGTAGATTTTGTACGTATGATATGTACGTACATGTCCCCAGAACAAATTTGTGCTTGCTTCCACGTGGCAGAACTTTGGAATCCGGGTCCAGAGGAATCTCAGATGTCATTTGAGTCGCCGAGGGTGCATTACGTCACGCGCTTTTCGTCTGGGCTTCGTCAATCCTCAAATGTTGAACTTGACTTGCGTATCCTTGGGGTGCGTTGTGGTGCCGAAGACGCTAGAAGATGATGGTAGACCTATCTTACACTTCCTACCGTAAAGCAGAATTAAAATCACCATGAAGCTCGCCACCCTTGCTGTCTTGTGCGGATCTGCCGCTGCTTTCGCCCCTTCTCAGAGCTCCAAGGTCTGTGTTGTGTGAGATGTAGTAGTTTCGTAGGAAGTTATTGCAGATCTAAAGTCTCACCGATGCTTGTCTCTGGCGTTGTTTTCCGTTCTCTTTTCTTCGACCTTTCCAGGCCTCCACGGCCTTGAAGGTGAATGAGCTCGAGATTGGTGCCACCGAGCCCCTTGGTGTTTTCGATCCTCTTGGTTGGATCACGACTCAACCGGAGTCCTTCGAACGTCGCCGAGCTGTGGAACGCAAGCACGGACGTATTGCGATGGCTGCCGTCGTTGGATGCATCGTCCACAACAACCACATTGTGTTCGATGGATACATTTCTCCTTCCAACAACTTGAAGTTCTCTGATATTCCTACCGGAATTGATGGCCTCTTCAGTGTCCCAAATGCCGGACTTGCCCAAATCCTTGCATTCATCGGATTCATTGAGATCGCATGGTTGCCTGCATCCCAATACGATGGAGACTACGGAATCGGTTACTTCGGAGGAGATATCTTTGACCCCGCTGAAAAGGCACGCAAGTTGAATGCTGAGATCAACAACGGACGTGCTGCCATGATGGGCATCATGGGAAACATGGTTGCTGAAAAGATCACAGGACAAACCATGTACGAGCAATACGCCGCAGGTCACTTCAACCCCTTCAACGATGGTGAAGGAGTTTTTTTCAACTAAGTTCCCCACCTTGTAACCAATTCTTATAGATTCCGGGAAGCTAGTCGACTGCGAAGGGTTGCGCGACACGTTAGCCACGAACGCACCGATTTGCTATTAGGTGCAGAGCTAGTTTAGTCCGTTTCACATCTTCAGCTACTTTGGTTCACTTGTTAACTTCTAGTTTACGCGTATGGCATCTCCTTATGCTGGACTCTTCACTTTGGCAATGTACTGTTTCACTAGCTCCTCTAGGACGTCGAGTGGTACTGCGCCGCATAGAAGGACCACATCGTAGAAGTCTCGAGGGTCGAAGGCATCGCCAAGCTCTGTCTCGGCTAGGGTACGCATTTTTCGAATGAAGCGTTCGCCCACCTTGTACGCACAGGCTTGTCCAGGCCATGTAATGTAGCGAGCCACTTCCGTCCTGGCATCGTGCTCCCCCATTGCAGTATTTTTCAACATGAAGTCCACCGCCTGTTCTTGAGTCCAACCGAGGGCATGCATTCCACTGTCGACTACAAGGCGACAGCACCGTATAGCCTCCATGGATAGCTGTCCAAACTGATCTGTTGGTCGTTCGTAAAGTCCCACTTCCTTTCCAAGAGTCTCTGTGGTGACAAAGGTTCGAGAATGAGTAGGCTCCCGGCACAACGCAGAACATACACATAATGGAACTCACCAGAATGTAGGCCCCATCCTTCGATGTATCCTGTGTAAAAAGGAAATCGACATGGCGCCTCAAAATATCGTCGATCTTCCTGGAAACGACGAAATTCAGGAAGAGGTGTTTCACCCTGAATCGCGCCCTGAATATGATGTCCAGGAATAGCCTCATGCAGAGTGAGAGCTTCACACTCGTAGGTTCGGCGGGTGGGCAATTCCGAGGTGTTCACATAAAACGTGCCAGGCCTCGGAGCTGTTGAGTCGGTGGAACCAGCTAGGTAATAGGCGGCTGGGGCCATACTTGCGGATGCAGCTGGAGTCTCCGTGATTAGGAGTGGCTGACGCGGTAGGATATTTAGATGAAACAGATTCAAAAGAGCTGGATATAGGCGCCCCGCAATGTCGCGGTAGTGAGCCAACAACCAAGGCGCCGATTCTGGCTCAAAATCAGGTGAAGTCCGTAGATGCACCAAGTACTCATCCAGCCTTCCCTCGTATCCATCACTGGCCGCAATAGCTTCCATTTCGTTTCTGACACGATTGATCTCATCAAGCCCGAGTTGATGAATTTCATCCGGCGTCATTGTGGTGGTTGTATGAAACCGTAGGCAGTCAGCGTAGTACTTTACTCCGTCTGGATATCCCTTCTCGGCACTGATCTCCGTACGAAGGTTCGGAATGTACTTCTTTTCCAGGAAATCTGAGAAGGTGGAAAAGGCAAATTGAACTGGCCCAGCAATCAAATCATCACATTCCTGCTTTAGGTCCTGCTCATCGGGGAGCGGAAAGCAGTCCTGGATAGGCCCAGAAAACGATGTCAAACCTCCACTGATCATACCACTGATCTGCTCTACCACACCACCCAAACTGACTTGAGCAGGTGTCCGATGTTCTTTCAAACCTTCAATAAGGAGTCCTTCCACTTCGCTCAATTGAACAGGGATCGATTTGAGAAAATCCCGATAAAACTCACGATTTGCACGAGTCTTAAGAGGCAAATACCGAGCATAGAGGGCCAAATCAGTCTGTGGCCCCTCCAGTCGGTTAACACAGCAGAGATATGTCTTGTGCAGTTTAGTGTACTGAATGTATTCGCTAAGTTGCTTCACGTAGAGTTCGTAACTTAAACGCTCTTCGTTGGTCAAGTCTTTCTCTACTTGTTCGGGCTTTATTCCATCTTGAATGCGTTTGAGGGCACTTTCTACCCACTGTAAACGCGTTTGAAAGGACTGAAGGGACCTAGGATCTAATGCATGCGTCGATGTTCGTCTGGCCAACATCCCCATTGAGGCCGCTAACTCTGGATCCGTATCGATACGCCATTGCCACGAAGTACGAAACTCGTTCTCAATGAATTCCGAGGGTGTCATGACGAGTATCCAGTCTGTTGACATTCCATCCATCGACCCGTATGCCGGTAAGTCAAGTGAGAACGGTCACATGTCATGATGATGTTATCGAAAGGTATCGTTGATGGATTCGACTACTCTAGACAAATGTCCTTGACAGACGTACGTACGAAGTCAGAAGTCCAACGTGTCATCAACGTTCATTTTCCATTGACAGTAAATATAGACAACCTTTCAACCACTCTAGATTAATCGTTTCTCCAACACTGAACTATTCCATTTTTCTCTAGGTCCTCAATGATTTCCAATTCTAGGCCCAGCACTTGGCTAAGCACATCTTCTGTATGCTGGCCATGCATCGGTGGAGCCGTATCGTGGTCTTTGAAGAGTCTGTCCATCCCCGGAGGGTCATTACCATCCTGTTGTATCCCTTCTGTGGAGACTGAAGTAAAGGATATCGGAGAACGTGGTAGCCGTATCTGACCAACGACCGGATGCTGCATCTCTTCAATCATCCCCATGGCAGCTACCTGTTCACATTCAAAGGCCTCCTTGACAGACCGCAGTGGACCCCGTGGAACCCCTTTCCCATCCAGCAGCGATACCCATTCATCTCGAAATTTGGTGGAAAAGATCTTTTCGAGGATCTGGATCAAGTTGGAACGGTTTAGTACTCTATCGTAGTTTGTCCGAAATAGAGGATCATGAGGCAGGTCTTCGATGCCCAGAACGCCACAAAGTTTCTGAAACTGCAAATCGTTTCCGGCTCCTACCATTAAATATTCGACCTTATTTCCTCTTGGCTTACACTTGAAAGCTTGATATGGTACGATGCTTTCGTGTGCAGACCCCCAGCGCTTCGGTTCGGGTGTTCCATCTGGACCATTCAATACGTTCGATGCAATATTGACTAGGCCACTCAATTGAGTCTCCATCAACGATACATCGACTTTCATACCAAGTCCCGTACGCTCTCGTTGATATAAGGCCGAAAGGATCCCACTTTGTGCTAGTGTTCCAGTCAAGATGTCAGTCGAAGCCACCCCAACTTTAGCGGGGTCGCCATCTTCGTCACCAGTGATTGACATCAGTCCATACATCCCACTGATGACGACATCGTACCCGGGTCGATCTGCAAAAGGGCCTTTCGATCCAAATCCGGATATACTACAGTAGATGAGTCCAGGATTTTCTTTGGAGAGACTTTCATGATCCAGCCCCAATCTCTCTGTCGTTCCTCTCTTGAAATTTTCAACGAATACATCCGCCCATTCGGTGGCCAATCTTCGACAAATATCCAATCCTTCCTTCTGTTTAATGTTCACAGCAATTGACCTTTTTCTTCTATTTACCGCCAAGAAATATGTGGAGATAGGTGGTTGTGTTTCATTGATCCGAAGAAATGGTGGACCCCATGACCGAGTATCATCCCCCGTACCCGTCCGTTCGACTTTAATGACATGAGCCCCGGCATCAGCCAATAGCATGGTGCACCATGGTCCTGCAAGGATTCTTGATAAGTCTAGGACTCGTACACCTCGAAGTGGTAGGCTCATCGTCATGGAATGACGATTCAAACGCATCGTATGATATTCCTGACGTTGCCCAGCCATCACACGATCTTTGATGCTTGATGCACGACCGAATATCGTCGACTGATTGGATCTAGGCAACTCGTCCGATCAGCGATCCTGCGATCAGACTTTTTTCTGCCTTCGATAAACGGTCGAAGTAGTCCTTTCGGGTGCTTCGTTCGAAAAGGCTTTCGAAGGCATTTTGCTTCCCCTGTACACTTCGTTTCACACCGAGATATCATAGATATTGCTTCGATAGGGCTTCATCAGGATGGGATCTGTATCTTCAAAACATTCTAACAACGATTTCGAGCTTTGTGTCAGAGCTTCGAAGGAATTGGAGTATCTTTTGGCGAATGAATTCGGTGCTATCGGGTCAGGATTACATGAGAAGATTTCTTCGGTGGAACATCACCTAACGCCAGAGATGGTGAGGAATATGAGATACCTAGCAACGATTCGGAACAAGTTAGTTCATGAACATGATTTTAATGAAATTCCTGATCGAACAAAATTTATACGGAACTTTGAATTATCCCGTCAGGAACTTGGAGGTATACTACAAGCACGAAAAAGCAAGTATTCCAAGAAGGATGCCTGTATTATGATGTAGTAGCGATAAATCGATGACTTTTTATTCACCTGGATGAACTTATTGTACAATTAAGAATCATTATCTTCGTTGCACGTAAGCGTAGGTTCCTACCACGCCACACCCAATACCGACAATAAAGGTAACAGCAACATACGACCATCCTGGGGAGGATTCTTCTATGGCAAAGGAGGAGGCATGAGAAAGTCGTTCCCAAATTCCCATTTTTTCGGAAGACATAAAGGAGGAACGATTCACAGTCAATGCCAAATTCCTCTTCTTCTCAAGGATTTCTGTCCGTGTCGATGACGTAGGAGTAGTCGTCGTCGCCATCATGGTCTTTTCATTTTCGATCCATCGTACAGCCTCTTCGGCTGTATCAGTGAAATGAACGATTCGTTCTGGTGGTAACTTGGTCAATTCATCTTTATGGGCACGTTGTAACATTTCACGGAATGGTTCATAATATCCATTAACATTGACACAAACAATGGGTAGGTCAATTAATCCTAAATGACGTGCACAGGACATCTCCCAAAGTTCATCCCATGTTCCTGGTCCACCGGGTAAGACAATTAATCCATCGGCATTTTGTACTAATAATTTCTTTCGTTCCTGTAAATCCTTCCCCCCCGCGACTTGAATTTCACGTATCGGCCTTGTTCGTTCCTTTACAGGAATATCAGTGGATGATGATGATGATGATTGTCGATCATCGTCGTTAGAGTTTGTGGAAAGGAAGGCTTCATGGGTACCTCCATCACGTTCTATTGACTTCCCACCCACGGCATATCCATTATCGACGATGAACATTTCATGCATAACACCAACAATATGTCCATTCCCTGCCATGGCACCATCATTCATAGCTGCCATACAACCAAAACTTCCAGCACCATTCACACATATATGTCCCCGTTTGGCAAGGATGTATCCCAAGGAACGTGCTTCTACCAAATATGCTTCAGGAGTCTTGGAAGAACTTGATCCATAACATGTAATTCGAAGTGATCGATCGGCTTGTGACGATAGAAACGGATTATTGATAAGGGACGGATCAATCGAAAGAGTAGGATTACCTTCACCCATTTTTTTCTGCTTCGTGTGACGACTGTTTACGTAGAGTGAATAAGGAAGTGATCCAGACTCTCGTTCAACAGACCCAGATAAGCTATGGAAGAGAGCACCGATATACCATCGTCTATCATGCTAGTAGAGGGAGAATAAACGCACAACTGCACTAACAGTAAGACGATGACGACGGATTGAGGGGAGCTTTTTGGGGGGGG
>Ga0194115_10006372_pt1 | contig 11971 bp, 22 predicted proteins | sample TA2MahsurfametaG_3_FD_148656 | JGI IMG/M metagenome (GOLD analysis project Ga0194115, IMG submission 148656) | Freshwater microbial communities from Lake Tanganyika, Tanzania - TA2015002 Mahale S4 surface | ecosystem: Environmental > Aquatic > Freshwater > Lake | place: Tanzania: Lake... | reverse complement strand
CAAGTTTTGAAGGTAAGAAGAAACAACCAAAAGTTGCTGCTGGTAAAACAACTGGTGTAAAAGAAATGCCAGAAAGTGTTGAGCAGATTGATGAACGTGAACTGTCAAAAGATGAAATGAATAAAAAAGAAGAATATGTAAAAGGTATGAAGAAAAAACTTTCTGGTTTTAAAGAACGTTATGGTGATCGTGCTAAATCGGTAATGTATGCAACGGCAACAAATATGGCTAAGAAAGATTAATCATGTCAATTGCAGATAAACTTCATCAACGACAAATGGCTCTGCGTAAGAAGTCGGGATTACCACATCCTGACTATTACAAAGAGTTGGGTCACTCATACAGTATTTCTGATGACAAAGAAAGACTTGCAAAACAATCTGAAATTAAAAAGAAATATAAAGTAGAAGAAACGGAAGTGAACGAACAATTACACAAGAAAGGACGATTTGTGTCTGGACCAGTCAAAAAACCATATAAATCTTCTACGATTGCAACACCGATTAGAGAGGCAAAAGATCCACGTGAGTATGACTACGAAGGTGACATGGCAGTTTCACAACTTCGTGCTATGATTTTTAATGCAGAAGATTTAATTGACATGATGGATGATGATACAAATTTGCCAGAATGGGTACAATCAAAGATTACACTTGCTGAAGACTATATTTCTACAGCAGCAAACTATCTGCGTGGTGAATTGAATGAAGAAGTAAAAGTTGGACAAAAAGTTCATCTTGGACTAAAACAAAAAGGCGCATCGGGAATGAGAGGAACAGTTCATAAAGTTGAAGGGAATACTGTTCATGTAAAAGTTGGAAGTGGAATTTTCGGTGATAGAATCGTAAAAGGTTCCATGAAAAATGTTACAAAAGAAGAAGTTGAACTTTCAGAAGGTCGCTCATCACAACGTCATCCATTAGAAGGTCATGATAAATTGAAGAAAGAAGAGACTGAATATCTTGAAGAAAAGAACGAACCAACCAACCCGGCACTCTGGTCAAAAGCAAAGTCATTAGCTCGTTCTAAATTTGATGTGTATCCATCAGCTTATGCAAATGGTTGGGCAGCAAAATGGTACAAATCAAAAGGTGGTGGTTGGAAGTCTGTGAACGAAGACACCGACGAACCAAGCGCAGCAGCAAGAACTCTGTCACGTAAAGCGCAAATTGTGAAAGATGCAGCGAAAAGTAAAAAAAGAGAACAAGAAGAGGCATCGGACAAGTTTCAAAAAGACCCCGAATTGTCTAGCGATATGCAGAAAACATAAATAAACAATCAAAGATTTATAGGAGAAAAACATGTCACTTTGGGGAAACTTAGATGCTGCTAACAACGCACCAATTTTCGGTCCTACTGGTGGCATCGGCATGACTGCTAATACCCAGCAGCTATATGGTAACACAACAATTGCAACAACAGATAGTGAATTAGGACGTTCTGGTCAAGCAATTGGTGTATTCGGTGTCGATGCAACAGAAGCAGCAAACACAGTAAGCACTGCAAACACAGCAGGCGCACATGCTGGTTGGATTTTGAGAAAAGAAGGAACAGGTGGTCGTGCTGGACGCATTCAAACTGAAACTTTAGTTGCTATGGGTTCCATGTACGGTGATCCTGATACAACTGGAGCTGGTGATGGTGGTGAAGACGCTACACTTGAGCCTTAATTGAAATAGAGGCTGTCTTTGAGCAGCCTCATTGATTATGTCCTTTGAGAATCTAACTGATGATAATATAATGTTGTATGCCGTAAAGGCGTATGATAAGCCTAACTGTATCATGAGTGAGTTCACTGAAGATATGAAGCGATTGAATTATCTCAAACGATTGTTCAGGCGATATCATAAACACGGTGAAATGCGTGAACACCTGATACTCAATCATATTGTAGTTCTATACAATCTTTTTGGACCCGAAGCAGTCGCAAGAATATTGTTCTATAACACAAGTAAGAGTGATTATAGTGTTTTAAAAACTTATCTAACTTTTTTAAATTTAATGCCAGAAAAAATTCGTGGAATTAACGGCACAGATATATTTTCATCGGACATTTTAATTGACATGAAAATTGCAGATGTTTTAAGAAATCTAAAATGATTATTGGACAAGGAGTATCGGTTGGTGGAGGAATTTATGTTGATGTGAAGAGTGACAATTTTCCACCACAAGGTGTAAATAAATTATATTATGGAGATTTAGGTAATCTTTTTGACGCTTCAACGTACAGCGGAAGTGGCAATCAATGGGTTGATACTCAGAGTGGTAATATTGCAACACTGATTAATTCTCCAACGTACAGTACAGATTTTACAGGATATTTTGAATTTAACGGCACCAATCAGAGAGCTACTGTTTCTGGAACTCCGTTAAATCCTACAAGTTACACTAAGTGTGTTTGGTTTTATCTCAACGGCACTCAGTCGAATCATTTGATCAGTTTCAATGACGGTACGGGAACTGGTCACTATATGGCGTTTAATAATACGAACAAATTATATTGTGGACATGCTTCTTGGCCAGGGTTTCCACTTTCCTTTGAGTCTGTAACAACTTTCGATAATTTTGTTTGGTATTTTGTCGCATTAACATTCGACACAACATCGGGAATGACACTTTTCGTAAATGGAAGAGAAGATAGTAAATATACGTTATATAAAACTCCTCCTGTTGCAAGTCAAATAGGTATCGCAAGCTATGATACTTTTGGATATTTCAAAGGAAGAATCGGCAGAGTTTATATCTATAATCGTGCATTGACCGCTGAAGAGGTGCGTTGGACTTTTAATGGAACTAGATACATTTACTCAATTTAACTAAATAGAATCATGTCTAACGAATTCAAAAAACAATGTGGCAAAGGAATGTATTGGTGTAATACTGATAAAAAGTGTAAACCACTTCAGGAAGCCCCGGAAACTTCAAAGTTTTGCCCCGCATGTAACAAGATGGAAAAACGTTCCGAATGTGCGTTTGGTCCAGAGTATTTTGACAAGAACGCAAAGAGCATGAAAGAAGATATGGGTGCACCTACTAATGCAGTAGGCGGTGGTGCAGTTGCAGGTTTAGGCGTTGGTTCACAAGGCGAACCTGGTGTCAAGAAACGTAAAATAGCAACATTCATTTCATTCATAAAGAGAAAGTCAAATGTGGCTTCTTAGTTTTTTACCATCTGATTTTCTTTTATTCATCATCAATGTAATTCTAATTGGTGGTGTAATAGGTGCAGTAATTGGATTTTTAGGTAGTAGATTGCCAGTTGTGGGCAATTACGCGAACGTAATCAAATACGTTTCAATACTATTACTCTGTATTGGTATATACTGGAAAGGAGGCTATAGCGTAGAACAAGAATGGCGTCAACGTGTAGCAGAATTAGAGGAGAAAGTGAAAGATGCAGAAGCGAAATCACAGCAGACAAATGTTGTTATTGAAACGAAGATCAGAGAGAGAGTCAAGAGAGTCGTTGAAAAACGAGAGGTTGTTGTTGAAAAGATTAAAGAAGTGGAAAAAGTCGTTGATGCGAAATGTGAACTTGATCCAAGTGTAGTGGATATTTTGAACGAAGCAGCCAAAAAGCCATGAAAAAATTACTTATACTTTTATTGCTGACTGGCTGTAGTACGACAGTGCCAGTGGCGCGTAAGTTTCCTGAAATGCCAGAATCATTAGGTAAACCTTGCGCTCCACTGATACAAATTAAAGAAGATACAACCAAACTGAGTGAAGTGATTACGGTTGTTGTTGATAATTATACAGAATATCATCTGTGTAGTGATAGAGTTGATATGTGGATAGAATGGTATAAATTACAAAAAGAGCATTTTGATTCTGTAAAATAAAACCTGAGGATACGCATGGAACTTACAAAAGAACAATTAAAACAACTACTACCTAAAAATCCTTACATCGATAATTGGCACAAGGCACTAAGTCAATTGCTTCCAGATTATGAAATCAATACACCACAGCGCATCGCATCATTCATCGCACAATGCGCTCATGAATCAGGTAATTTTGTTTTTCTTACCGAAAACTTGAATTACAAAGCGGAAAGTTTGATGAAAACTTTTCCGAAATACTTCAAAGATTTAGCAACAGCAAAAGCATACGAGAAACAACCGCAAAAGATTGCAAATAAAATCTATGCTGATCGCATGGGTAACGGTAATGAAGCATCTGGTGATGGTTGGAAATATCGCGGTCGTGGGCTTATTCAACTGACTGGTAAAACAAACTATACATGGTTTGCTGCATCATTAGAAATTAGCCCTGAAGAAGCAGCAAAGTATACACAAACATTTGAGGGTGCTGCACAATCAGCATGTTGGTTCTGGGAAACAAATAAACTGAATCAATATGCCGATACGGGTGACATTCTCACGATGACAAAGAGAATTAATGGCGGTACCATAGGACTTGAAGATCGCAAAAAACATTATGCTCATGCGCTTCACGTTCTAGGAGTTCACTGATGAAATATCTAGCACTTCTACTGTTACCGTTACTGGCTGCTTGTTCGGAAAACTTTCGTTATCCTTGCCAAGATCCAGAAAACTGGGACAAAAAACAATGTAAAAAACCATACTGTAGTGCAAACGGAACTTGTCCTGAAGATTTGACTCATTATGATAAAAATAAAATAGGTCAACCTTCACAACAATTACAACAAGTTCCAAGTAAAGGAGAATGTAAATGATAAAAGATTTATGGTCAGGAGAAAGATACACAACTGAAGAACTCAACGCACGACTGAAGTTTTTCATCGGTATCGTTTTAGGTTTGACATTATTTGGTATTGTGTTCGTTGTTCTGTATAGTTTGATTTTTGTTACTCAGCCAATGAATGGTATGAGTCCTGTTGACAACAAGTTTTTTGAATTGATTATTCCAATCGCAACATTCTTGACTGGTACACTGTCAGGTATTATGCTTGCGGGTGATGACAAAGACTTGAGAGCAAAAGCACTTGATGCTGCAAACAAGCCTTATACACCACCGCCTGAGCCACCATCAGTGGCAAGATCAACCGCGTCATCTGCACCAAATATGTTTGATTCGGCACCAGTTGCGGCTGTAGCAGCATTTACACCAGCAGTAGCAACAGGTTTTGGTGGCAAAGAAGCACCAGCACAACCACAACATCCAGAACTATGATTACTTTTCTAGTCAAAGCACTTTCTGGTGAAGGTGAGAGCAACCCCAGTAGCAAGAGACTGATTACCCTTTTGGCGTTTCTTTTACTTGCTATTGGTTTTATTACCGAGTTGTTTTTTGAAAAAAAGTTGAACCCACAGACACTTGATGCTATAATGTATATTGTGCTTGGTGGATTGGGATTTACTACTGCCGAAAAATTCACATCAAAGGAAAAGAAATGAAAAAAGAAATTATATTTTTATCTATGATTTTGGCTCTGCTTTTTGCACCACTCACGAATGCTGCTTTTGCTGCTGAAGAAAAGAAAGTCTGTGTCAAAGAGTATGACAACAAAACTAAAAAAGAAAAAGAAGTTTGCAAGACAATCAAAGTTCACAAAAAGCTAGAGGGAACTAAAATTCCTGAGAAGAAATAATGGACGGAGATGTGGCACTCAAAGTAGAAGTTGGGGTTCTCAAAGAGAAAGTAAATATTATTGCCGATCTTTGCGAAAAGATGGATCGTGCTATTGAAAAGTTTGCGGACAATAACACGATCATGGTCAATCAAATATACAAAGACATGGACAAACGTAAAGAAGACACCGTAAGTGATATTAAAGAACTTCATTCAAGAATTACTACCACGGACAGAAATCTATCGGACAAGATTGAACTGACTGAACGCAGAATTATGGATGAAATCAAATCCCTTCGTGATCACATTACAGAACACAACCAAAAAGAAGACGATAATCTAAAGTCACTCATGCAATGGAAGTGGATGATAGCTGGTGGTGTGGTCGTTGTCGCATGGCTTATTTCTAACATCAATCTAGAACTTTTGGCAAAGATATTTGGATAGTTGATTTACTTGAGAAGTAGTGTTATAATGAATGCATGGCTCTATACATTGACGCAAAATATGTGAGATTGGTATCTTCACGCTTGCGTAACTTCAAGCAGAAAGATACCAATCTTTTCAACATGAGTTGCCCATTCTGTGGTGACTCACAAACAAACAAACTTAAAGCACGAGGTTATATCTTTGCAAAAGAGAATAATCTCATCTTCAAGTGCCATAACTGTGGAGTGGGTACAAATGTCGGAAATTTCATCAAACATGTCGATCCATCACTACACGGAGAATATGTACTTGAGAAATACAAATCGGGTACAGGAACAGCCAACACATATCACAGAAAAAGTGGTAATACACCAAGAATCGTCACCAGCCCACCCAAATTTGGTCACATCAAAAAGCGCAGTATATTTGAACATGGGTCCTGGCTCAACGATCTATCAAGTGGACATTTTTGTTTAAACTATGTAGAAAATCGACTGATACCCAAAGAACATTATGATAAGTTGTTGTTTACTTCAAACTATAAAGCATTTTGTGATGCACTAATTTCAAATCACGATAAAAATTTAATTGAAGATGCACGATTAGTCATACCGTTTTTCAATTATCAAAACGAACTTGTTGCAGTATCAGGTCGTGCATTAGAAACAAGTGATCGCACACTACGTTATGTTACACTGCGTACAAACGATTCCGACAATAAATTGATCTATGGTATGGATCGTGTTGACTTGAATGAACGTGTGTATCTTGTCGAAGGTCCGATTGATAGTTTGTTTCTAAAGAATTGTGTTGCATCTGGTGATGCAAATCTTTCATTGACTGCGAAGAATATTCAAGCAAAAAAGATTACGCTTGTATTTGACAATGAAAAGCGCAACAAAGAAGTCTGCAAGTTGATAGAAAATGCAATCAAATCAAATCATGATGTCGTTATTTGGCCAGATAACATAGAGGGCAAAGACATCAATGAGATGATACTCAATGGATTTTCATCTAGCGAAATTCAAGAAATCATAGATAGTAATACATTTTTTGGTTTAGAAGCAATAGCGAAGTTTACATTCTGGAAGAAATTATGAACGTGAAACTAATTGGTGTGACAAGAACGATAACATTGGAGAAGAAATGGTAGATGTCAGTAGCATTCAAATAAATTTAGAGAGAGATAAATTATTCGATGAACTCGGAATCAAAAGACTCAAAGAATCGTACATGCGTGAGAGTGAAGTTAGCCCTCAAGAAAGATTTGCATTTGTATCCGCAGCCTTTGCAACTGATATTTCTCATGCTCAGAGGCTTTATGATTACAGTTCTAAGCATTGGCTTTCTTATTCTACTCCTATTCTTTCTTTTGGTCGCAGTAAGCGTGGTCTGCCTATCAGTTGTTTTCTTCCCTATTTGGATGATTCAGCAGAAGGTCTTGTCAATACTTTATCGGAAGTAAACTGGTTATCAATGTTAGGAGGCGGTGTTGGAATTGGATTGGGTATTCGTTCTGCTGATGATAAGTCCGTTGGTATTATGCCTCACTTACGCACTTACGATGCATCTTCATTGGCATATAGGCAAGGTAGAACGCGCCGCGGCTCTTATGCTGCCTATCTTGACATATCTCACCCTGATATTCTTTTATTTCTGGAAATGAGAAAGTCAACTGGCGATCAAAACATGCGCTGTTTGAATTTACATCACGGAATTAACATTACAGATGATTTCATGCATTTAATCGAAACATGCATGTTAGATCATGATGCTGATGATACATGGGAACTTAAAGATCCACACAGCGGTAAAGTCAAAGATAAAGTATCTGCACGTGAACTCTGGCAACGTATACTTGAAACACGTATGCTCACTGGTGAACCATACATTCATTTTATTGACACAAGCAATCGTGCAATGCCAGAATTTCAAAAGCAAAAAGGTCTGAGCATCAAGCAATCAAATCTGTGTTCTGAAATTATTTTACCTACAGATAAACAACGCACAGCAGTTTGTTGCTTGTCCTCTGTAAACTTGGAGTATTACGATGATTGGAAAAATAATAAACTTTTTCTACGGGACGTGGCGGAGATGCTTGATAATGTACTTCAGTATTTTATCGACAATGCTCCTAATGCTATTCACAGAGCCAGGTTCTCTGCTCAACAAGAGCGCAGCATTGGTGTGGGGGCTCTTGGCTATCATGCTCTTCTACAGAAAAAAAATGTTGCGTTTGAATCAGCGATTGCAAAATCACTGAACAATCAGATATTCAAACACATTCGTGAAGGGTTAGATAATGCAAGTCTTGAACTTGGCAAAATTTGTGGTGAAGCACCCGATGCTGCTGGCACTGGTAAGCGGTTCTCTCATCTTATGGCAATTGCACCAAACGCATCTTCCTCTATCATCATGGGCAACACATCACCATCTGTTGAACCTTATAGAGCGAATGCATATCGCCAAGACACTCTTTCTGGTGCACATCTAAACAAGAATAAATTTCTAGATAAAATTATTCAGGAGAAATGTGATGCAGACAAATCATTGGAGTATCAAGAAATCTGGTCATCTATCATTGCAAACGACGGTTCCGTCCAACACTTGGACTTTTTGGATGAATACACCAAAGATGTCTACAAAACTAGTATGGAAATTGACCAAAGATGGGTTGTGGACCACGCATCTGACAGACAACATCACATTGACCAAGCGCAATCCATTAACCTTTTTTTCAGACCTAATGTGAATGTTAAATATTTACATGCAGTTCATTTTCAAGCATGGAAACAAGGATTGAAAACTTTATATTATTGTCGTTCAGAAAAACTAGCAAAGGCTGACAAAGTATCCAAAAAAATCGAACGTGAGATTATACAAGAAATTGATTTGAAGCAATTGGCTACTGAGGAGGTCTGTTTAGCGTGTGAGGGCTAAATGACTTTTGAATTAAATTCAAGAAAACCAAAACCACATCCAAAAAGACCAAATTACAAAGAAAAAACTCCTGTTCAATCAAAAGAGCAAGAGAAAAAAGACAATGATAAGAACAAACAAAAGTGAAAACTATAGCACTCTTTTTACATCAACCAAAATGTTCGGTTCAATCTGGTAATGGAATAATCAAAGCGTTACACCCTTCCTATAAATTTAAAATATTTACAAAACATGAAGTTGAAGATAATTTTTTTGATGATGTTGATATGGTTTGTTTTCCTGGCGGCGTTGGTGATTCCGATAGCTGGAATTATTTACTTAAATCTCATCGCAGCCGCATCCGTGAGTTCATTGATCGTGGTGGGTATTACTTAGGTGTATGCATGGGAGCTTATTGGGCGGCATCTGATTACTTCGACATACTTAATGATACGAAAGTAGAACAGTACATAGTTAGACCAAATACAGACACTAGAAGACCTCACGCAAAACAAATGAAAATTACATGGGGAAATAAACTTGAAGAACTTTTCTTTTATGATGGCTGTGCAATGTTTGGTGATGAATCTAAGTATGATGTTGTTGCAAGATATTCAAACGGTGATGCGATGGCTATAATGCAAAATAGAATTGGTTTGATTGGTTGCCATCCAGAAGCAGAGCAACACTGGTATAATGAATATTCGTGGATGAGAAAACGATGGATTGGTAGCAAAGGTTATCTGTTATTAGACTTTGTAAACAAGATGATGGAAAAATAAAATGATAGGCGAAATGATCGTGTGGGGTTTTTTCTCCGCAATGGGTTGGATGTTAGCGAATTGGACAGTAGATAAAGTAATGCCTTTTAAACCACCAGCGATTGAATGTAAAAAAGAAGAAGAGAAAAAGAATGGCTCATCTTGTAGCTAATATACCACCAGTACATTGTTATATTCGCAAAGAGTTTTTATATGACTTTGAAAAAGGTTATGATGAATACGAACCTTGTATCTGGGTATCAATCAAAAGTATTCGTGGTCAAGCATTTCGAATAGAATCATATTTACCAAACTACGGCGCACTTTATGACAAACTACCTTTACATGCGTATGTATCACGCACAGAGAATATTGACCCTAAGAAGTTTTTATCTCTAGACACCCTTCAAATTTGGGATTGTTTTAGTTATGATTTTACAGTAATACAAAAAGCATTTCTAAGAAATCTTACTTGCAAATTTTATGCCAAGGATAAAAACTTTTATGAAGGTGAGTATCTATTTACGGTCGATCACTCAGCACCAGATTTGAATATTATTGATACAAGTTATGCAGAATGGCCAGAAGATCACAAAAGTTTTAATTTTATGCAACTAGATAATGGTCAGTATGCAGCACAACCAAACAATCGTTGTTTATTTTTAGACGCAGCAAGTAATCCAAAAGAATTAAAGTTTCCAGATTTTAAAGTATGTACAAAAAAATACGTTGTAGAGCAAAAACCAAAATGGGCATTAGGTGATACTAATACCGTCATGTATGAATAGGAGATAATATGGCAAAGCAAACAGGTGTGACTAAACACAAAAAAGTTCATAAATTGACTAAGCAAGGTGGTCATCAAAAAACATCAAGTATGAGTAAATCAGAAAAGAATTCACATAAAAAATATAGAGGTCAAGGTAGATGAAGAAGATTGTACGATTCACAGCATCATGGTGTGGACCATGTAAGATGCTTGCAAAAACATTAGAAGAAGTAGATTTAAAATTACCAATTGAAGTTGTAGACATTGATGTATATCCAGATGTAGCAGCGGAGTTTGGCATTCGTAGTGTGCCAACATTGGTCATTGTAGAAGATAATATACCATCAAAAAGAATCGTAGGTAACAAAACAAAACAAGAACTAGAGGCATTCATCAATGATTAAAAAGCACGATACAAAACTAACAGACGAAAGAACAGCGTTCAAACCTTTCGCATATCCATGGGCATACGAAAGTTGGCTCAAACACGAACAGAGCCACTGGCTTCATACCGAAGTTCCAATGCTTGAAGATGTGAAAGATTGGAAAAACAAACTAACACAAGAAGAAAAGAATTTTCTTACACACATCTTTAGATTCTTTACACAGGGTGACATTGACGTTGCTGGTGGTTATGTAAAGAACTATCTGCCATATTTTCCACAACCAGAAGTAAGAATGATGTTGTTGGGTTTTGCAGCACGTGAAGCACTGCACATTGCAGCATATTCACATTTGATTGAAACACTTGGTATGCCAGATACTACTTACACGGAATTTTTAGAATATGAAGAGATGCGTTCAAAACACGATTATGTTCTTGGTATTAGCACACAAAATGGTAATCGCGCTTCTACTGCTGCTCACATTGCAGTATTCTCTGCTTTTACCGAAGGAATGCAATTATTCAGTTCCTTTATCATGTTACTTAATTTCCCACGCACGGGCAAAATGAGAGGTATGGGGCAGATCATTACATGGTCAATTGTAGACGAAACACAACACGCGGAGTCGATGATCAAATTATTCCGTACATACATCGAAGAGAACAAGGAAATCTGGAACGATGAACTCAAGTCAAAGATTTACACTATTGCAGAAAAAATGGTAGAACTTGAAGACAAGTTTATCGATCTTGCTTTTGATATGGGAGGCGTTTCTGGTTTATCTTCCGATGAAGTTAAATCATACATTCGTTACATTGCCGATCGTAGGCTTATAAGTCTTGGTCTCAAAGGTGTATTCAAAGTTAAGAAGAACCCGTTACCTTGGGTTGAAGAAATGATTAACGCACCAACACACACAAACTTTTTTGAGAATCGTGCCACAGATTATTCAAAGGGTGCTTTGTCGGGTAACTGGGAAACTGTATGGGGTAAAGCCGCTTGAGTTTACCTTTCTGGACATTTTTCAACATAGTATTCGGTATTACGGCAGCTATCATTATAATTTGTTATTTTTGGGATAGATACGATGAGCGCAAAGCAAAGAGGATGATAGAAAAAATACGCTCTAAATAATAGTTTAAAGGAGAATA
>Ga0194115_10006370_pt1 | contig 11972 bp, 14 predicted proteins | sample TA2MahsurfametaG_3_FD_148656 | JGI IMG/M metagenome (GOLD analysis project Ga0194115, IMG submission 148656) | Freshwater microbial communities from Lake Tanganyika, Tanzania - TA2015002 Mahale S4 surface | ecosystem: Environmental > Aquatic > Freshwater > Lake | place: Tanzania: Lake... | reverse complement strand
AAGACTATACTCCAAAATCGATCACGAAGGAGTAACGACTCAAAAATTGATACCGCAAACAAAGTCTCTGATGGAGTAGAGAAAACGTATGACAGTAGTTGCACAGCAGTACTGCGACAAGGAACACAACAACACGAAACGAGGCCCTTACATCCTCTCCCTTCCACACTCGCATGCGCTCCGCGCAATGGAAGTCATCATTCCACCCCTATATCCCCGCCCGCGTATCGCTCCGCGCCCGCGAAATCACCGAGCGAAGCGCTTCTACAGAAACTCCGCGTTCACACAAAAACACGACCAAAACGCGCTGCCATGTCACGTCAGCACTACCTTTCTTAGCAGGACCAAACGTGCCGGGACATGTACGATCGGTACTGGTTCACTCAGTACCGCAATGACTACGGACACTTGAACTAAAACACGAAGAGACAAGCTTGACGCCTTCCAACGGAAAACACATGGTTCTCCCAGGGGTTTGTACCACTTGATAGGGTACCCGGAAGTGAATGCGATGTATATATATGAACATCGTATACAGGCTTTGGTTATGCGTAGAATCTGGAATTTTAAATTTCGATCACTTCACCCAAAAAGCACCAGATGACGTCGATAATTTTGAAGTCTGTCCAATTTTCCTTTTTTTCCAATGACTGTGGTTGGTTGCATGGCGCGAAGACATGTCATGAAAAGCAGTTGAATCACGACGATAGTCGTCGTCACGGTTTGTTGTCAACACCTTGGATGAATATACGGTAAGAATACACCGGTTTCCATCACAGACCCAAAAACGTAAAACCCCATATCATACAAACAATAGAAAAAAGTATGGCACTCATCGTCACACCCACTCATCTTTCCCAACAACTATGGCGGGATGAACAACCCGAGGATTTGATCAATGTATTTCTCAAAATGTGGGATGGAAAGGTAAGGATCTTTTTCAGGAGGGGAATGTCGAATGACGCTTGTGTTTTTTCTCGGATCATGATGATGAACATATTATGCACTCATGATCTTTTTTTGAAACGTAAGACTTTATGTTGTTTGATCAATCCTCGACAGGCAGCGATTACAAGTATGGGGATCCTAGAGGGCAAGGTGTTCGAATCGTATCCAGACGGAAGTCGACAAGATTTTTTCTTTGAATGTCAATCAAAGCCTCTGAATGAACGTACCTTCAACCTACTGACATGGAAGGATGGGACGACCATCTTTGTACAATCTCGACAAAAGGGTGGTTGCTTCATCTTCTCCTTTACGATCCTATGTATCATCTTTATGGCGATTATTGGAAGTTTCTGTACCTGTGGTTCTTCTCTATTGATCATCCCCATCTTGCTTCCATTCCTTTTCATCCTACCACTCTTCTGTATGTAAGTAAGTAACGTTCTTCTTTAAGGAATGGTACAAAAGTAAGATCTTTGGGGCATGTATTCTGCTGTCGGGGGGTTGTTGTCCCCGATGTTGTCATTTTAGGTTGCCCCATTACCACGTTGTGACTTCCACAAGTCGCAGATTCATTTTTCCGGAACCGGCGCCAGTGAGAGCTAGGCAAGGTGAAAATAAGGCTTGCAACTACTAATAATGACACACACAGTAAAGTGAACCTTTCTTTGCTTCTCTCCAGTAGCACCCGTTTCTCTCTCTATAGCGTCACGAGTCGATTGACTTGATCCTATTAGTCAAACCGCCGTCGGCTGGGACTCATCTACCGTATGTGATACCAGTACTCGGAAGATCGGTGAGACGTTCCTTCCATCCCATTTTGACCCATTTCACGTACGAACCGTCTTGTTTCTTCGTAACACACAGAATACTATATGGAATCCATGACTGTACCAGTGATGGTACCACCTTTGTTGCAACTATTAGACGAACAATATATATGTATGGAAGCATTTGCAAATACTCAAAGTCGGTTATGGAATGTATCTTCCTTTACGGTGACGACGACGAATAAAACGTCGTCGTCATCCTCATCCTCATTGCGTCGACGACAGGATGATCCAACAGAGGAAATAGTAGAACAGATGACAGCGGTAATGGGAGATTGGGAATCCTGTCGACAAAGGGTACAAATGAATTTGAAACAATTATTGGATGATGAATTTTGTAGGAAACACAAAGACCATATCGATCTTAGTATACGAGTCATCAAGACAATTGCCAAGAACCCGACCTGGGGGACGATGGGTATACCCACCCATACCACCGGAATACTAGAGACGAATACCATAGCTTTAGTCGCTCTTCGAGCTTCCATCGCCAAGGTCAAAGAATCATATGGAATCTAGACATATTTTGGATAAAGATAGAAAGTTTATTAAATGGAAAACCAACAAAAAGGACCTACTTTGTCTCTTCCGTATCCATTTTTTCTGCACCTCCGTCCGTGTCCATGGGGTCACCGTCCTTTTCTGGTTCTTCTGGCTTCTTTTCCTCCTTCGGAGGATCGACCTTTGGTAGTGGCTTTGGTTTAGGCTTGTGCATGATAGGTCCGCACCAAGTTGTCACTTCCTGGCTCTTTGCTCTACATTGAGCCACTGTAAAGGCAGGATTCACATTCGTCGGAAGGGCGCCTTGCTTGTCCATCATTTCATACACCCAGCCCGAGGTCTCATCGCACTTGGCATGGCATTTCTGAAATTCTTCCTCAGTAATGTGCGAATAATTCTCGTTGCCCTGAGCCTCGGCAAGCCATGTCTTGTACTTCTCAATATTCTGTTGTAGAGCGCTCACGGCAGCTGGACGATTGAGAGCTTCCGACGCCCTTGCTTCAACGGGACCTCCCAATTTCTTGAGCTCCTCCAGTTTGGCAGCATAGACCGACTTGGTGGCGTCAAAGCCGTCCTCATACAGCCAGTTCTCCATCTCCTCGTTCTTCTTCGTGAAGGCATCCTTCTCCGCATCAGTCGCATAGCTTCCAAGTTGAGAATCTGAAACGATCTTGTCGCGCATGTCGTAGATGTAAGATTCCAGTTCATTTCGCATGTCAGACGTCTCGCGGACGATGCGATCCTTATTGGCCATTTCAACCTCGACTTCGTGGAACTTGTTGATTTCTTCCTTCGACCATTCCAGAGGCTTGATCACTGAATATTCCAAGTTGGTCTTCTTTACTTTCTTCTTCTCGCCCTCCTTGGCTTCTTCTTCTTTGGTTTCCCCTTCAATGTCCTCAACCATCTGAGCCGTACTCATCTGGACAATCCCATGGATGTCGGCCTTCACGTTTACTCTCACCTTCTGTTCGCTGTCTGCCGGACCCTTGATAATCCACGATGCCACAGCCTCTGTCGAACCCGGCTCAAGGCCAAAGTTGACAGCTGACTTGTCATAGCTAGCATGAACTCGAAATTCCCCTTTTCGCTTCAGAGTCACACGTCGGACAATAGGGAAGTTCAGACCGCGCGTGAACATTACGACAGAGTTCGGGTCAGTCCCGTCGTCGCTCTTGTCTCCTTCCCAAGAAAGAGAGATCGGGAGAGGTTGATGTTCGATGATCTCGTATGGAAGGACCTTAAATCTGGGCGACAAAATAGCAGACTGCAAGGCGGCTCCACGAGCTACCGCCTCATCTGCGTTCATAGTTGTGGAGAGCGTGGCCATGCCCAAGATTTCCATCAGTCTGGTTTTGACGAATCCGATACGAGTACTTCCTCCGACGATTTCAACAGAGCTCAAGTCACTTGCAGCAAGTCCGGCTTCGGCGAGAGTTTTCTTTACTGGGTCTTCCAAACGAGCGATCAAAGGAGCGCACATTGCTTCGTACTCGTCGGCCTTGAGTTTGATGTTGAAATCCAAGTCTTCCATAAGACATTCAAGATTGATAGGTGCCTCCTTCACTCCCGTTGGACTTAGGGTTTTCTTCGCCTTCTCGGCGGCAGCCAAAATCTTGACCATGACCTTGGGCTTCTTTTGTGGTTTCGATGACAATTTCTTCGAGTATTTCTCCACGAATTTGTCCGCAATCCAGTTAGCAATCGTATCATCAAAGCAGCGGCCTCCCAAATCAGCGTCATAGTATGACGACTTAATTGTTAACTTTCCAGGCTCAAAGGCTGCGATAGTGACGGTGTAGCATGAAGCACCGAGGTCGATGAACATGACATTGGTCGGCTTTTCTTTTTCAAATTCCTTCCGAATGTCCTTGAAGATACCATAGGCTAGGGCGACCGCTGTATTCTCATGCATCAAACGTTGGATGGGGGGGATGCCAACAATCTCACAACCTGCCAACAATGCCCGACGTTGTGCGTCAGTGTAATACGATGGGATGGCCAAGACCCAATCTTGTGGGAAGAATTGGGCCGGATCCATCGTCGCATTCCCAGAAGTCTCAGCTGCCTTATTCGCTACAATCATCCCCATATGTTGAATAATCATCCCACAAACGGCTTCGACAGGAATAATCTTATCATCCCCGTCGACTGTCACCTTCACAGCAATCGAGTCTGGACCGCCAAGAGAATGTTTCATCGGTACGCATTTGAACGGTAGGAATTCCATCTCCTTCTTAGCTCGTGGATCATCGAATGCCAGACCGACCAAACGTTTCATGTTCTTGATGGTACTTTCAAATTGAGAAACGGCCCCTGTTCCAGCTTCTTCACCCATTTTTCTTGCTTGATCGAAACCAACCATGGTTCTGGAAATATACGTGAAAACAAAACAAGGTAAGCCAATCATTTGGAGAGTTTTTTCATTGATCTTTCCCACCATGACCTCATCAAGACAGATTTCAATCGAAAATCACGTCATTGGAAGCAATGTCATTTACCACCACGAATGCCAATCGATGGTCGTTAACTTACGGGTTAAGTCGATTCGCGTTTCCATTCAGGACGACATCGACACCACCACGTCCGGCAGCGGCAATGACAGAGTTTTGAAGACCAAGATCTAACCCTACAACACTACTCATGGTATGAGTTTTTGTTTCTTGGGAATCGTATGATATGATAGGAAATAAATGTGACGATCGCGAGACTCTCTCGCACGGCGTGTATAAATCCACTCGTAACGGCCACCCACGTCCACGCGAAGGAAAAAACCCCACACACCAACCGCCCCCCCCAAACCACTGTCCCCGAATGAAAAACGAAGATTTCTTCCCGCCTCGATTGAGTTCGATCGAAATCTGGGGGGGAGTGACAGACGCTGTCGTCGACTGTATGTATGGTACGGTGGTATGTATGTACATTGCGAGAAGCGACCAAGGCATATATAAGGGAGTGACGTCACTCGCCCAGCAATGTAATGTTTCCGTTCAAGATACTGTACTGCACTCTCCCAAGAGCGAGAGAGTGTCAAACAAACACCTAGCCCTGTAAACACAACTTCTGTCTTGTCTTTCTTGAAACCGACTTCACATTCAGGGCTTTCATCGCTCTCTGTCACACAAAAAACATACTTGACTTCCCCAAATGCTTCGCTGGATTTGCACCGTATCAATTCTATGGAGTACGAGGTCCATTACAACGACTACTACTGCCCTATCGACACCATATGGACAAACGACACGAAATATTGCCACTCAAATCCTTCAAGGTGCAGGACCGGCAACGGTAGACCTTAATCGGTATAATCTCCCCCAAGATCAGATCGAGGAGGAATGGTCGGCACAGGCCGTACAGAAGACGACAGAACAGGCAGCTGGTGTCTTCCTCCGTCCAAAAGATGATCGAAACAATTTTGTGGACACAGTACTGGTCGGCTTTCCTCGGATCGTGGGTAAAGGGCTTGGAATCGAGTTAAAGGAATTAGCGGGTGGTCGGGACGATGGACTAGGAATCACGTTAGTAACGGGTTTAGTCCCAGGTGGAACAGCGAAGGACTCTGGAATTATATTTGGTGATTCCATCGCTGAGGTTGCAGTTGTTAGGACAAAGACTACGACAGCCGCCGTCGGACTAGAAGAAACTCAACAAATATATACAGTAAAGACGGAATGTCTTTCGTATGATGCGACTGTCCAAGCTATTCAATCATTACCACCCATGCAACCTGGTTTCGAAGATAATTTTAGACTTACAATCAAACGACTTCGAAGGAAGCCAAAGGTAAAGGTGAATCTACAATACCCCCCTGGACAGAATGAACCTGATATGCAAATCGAAATGTTTGCTGGAGAAAATCTACGTCAGGGGATGCTTGTTCGGGGGGTGAAATTAAATGATCCATTGGCAAAACGATTTGATACGAAATCGGGTGGGAACTGTGGTGCAGGCGGTCTGTGTCGGACGTGTGCCGTCTCAATGTTAGCCGGTGAAGATCTTTTGAATCCTCAACGAATGGCCGAAAAACAAATGTTACAAGACAACCCCCGATGGAGACTAGCATGTAAGGCGATTGTGGGATTTGGAATGAAAGAAGGTGAAATGACTGTCCGAGTCAATCCCCGTCAATGGTAATAATGCTTTGTGTGTAAGAGGAAGCGCCCCCTTGCGGCATCCATGACCACAAAGTAAGACTAGGCCACTTTTTTGCGTGACGTACTGCCGTTGTCCCCTCATAATAGGCTTTTCCGTTAGTGAAAGCGCTGGGTAGAGTAGACTTCGGAAGGCAAAAACTCTTCATCCAACGATTCATCAGATATCGTATCCTTCAGGGCTTGCCGGATGATATACCCTGGTCCACATTCTCCACGGTCACGTCCCAAGACATCTAAACGATGATTGAATTGTCGACTTTTCGGTAGACCATAGAACATTCCACGAATGGGGATAATCGCTCGTCGGATGATTCGGGGTGCAATTTTGGATTTGTAGGATGACGACTTTTTCATTTCAGCTCCACCGTCGAGTTCCTCAATATTTGAATCTGGAAGGTAGATCGGACGGCATACCGAACAATATTTGCCTGGCTCTGGTCGTACATCAGGGATTGGTAATTTGTGTGTGATTTCTGGATCATCATCGGAACATCTTCGGGGATAGATCTCTTCTAAATACGTACAATAGGCCTCAAAGACCTCCCGACGAGTACGGCAGGGATTTTTTTCCAATCCATAAAAGTATCTATCCGTATCGGCAAAGATTGCTGGATTCTCCATCGCTGCTCGGCCTAACATACATCCTCGTAAATTGATTGGTGCTATCGGTGTTGGAGGTTCTGTCCCATTCGGATAGGTGTAAGAAGAACAACGGACAGATGGAACAACTTCTTCCTGGCATGATGATGTACCAACTGGTGGTGGTAAAGGAACATCATCATCATCGTCATTGCGACGACCAAAACAAACAGATTTGGCATGTTCCAAGGTACGGATTCCACCATTAATCCAAAAGTCACAATCAGGAAATTGATTACAGATAGTGTAAACACGAGGAAAATTCAATGGGGGGACATTCCGATTCTGATAGGGTGTCATCAACCCCGTAAGGATACATTTCCTTGCATGTAAATAAAAGTTTTTACATACCGGCCGAAGACGTTCCACAAAGTCTGCAATAAATTCTAGACTATCCCAATCATCGACACCGACTCGACACTTGATGGAGATTGGTACACCAGGTGGTGCATTCTTCTTCATCGCCTCCACGACGGCAAAGGCTGTATCAGCCTTCTTCATTAAGATCGCACCGAATTCACGTTCTAAACTAACTCGATCACTTGGACAATCAATATTCAAATTGACTTCATGGTATCCGTATTGTTCCACAACGATCCGTGTCGCTTCTCCGCACATTTCGGGTGAATTTCCACCAATTTGACAAACTTGTATGTTTGGGACGATATCTCCCTCCAAGATATCTTCTAGTTTTTCCGAATATGCAATCGTCGAATCTACGACCATATCAGTCCAAAGAATAGCCTTCGTCGACAGGATCGAGAAAAGTTTTCGAAACTCACGTTTTGAAACATTCAACATCGGGGCGATATGAAGTTCCTTCTGGTGGAGAGGACGACGTTCTTCGAACGGAATTTCGCTACTACCAGGTAGTAACCGGGAGGGTGGTGGCTCCTCCTCTTCAGCTCTGCTGTAGGACTCTTGCGGTGACATGATTCCACGGCAACAAGGTCACCTCATAGTCAGGAAAATAGAAGACAGAATTGTAAACTGGTATGAACCATCTGCTACGGTATGTGTAGTTTTCGTTGTATCTTCTTCGAGGCGCTTTTTTGCTGGACAAACAGCAAGAAACAATCGACTTCGTCGAATACAAAATTCGTGAGATGAGCATACGCCATGGCGAATCGTGGGAACCGCCATCGTCTTCGTACCTCGTACCGTATACGTCGAACACGTGGAAGGTGCCTAGCCACGTGGAAACATCAACGGTCGAGAACGGCAACTTGTTGAATCGGACACGAACGTTCGTCCATGTCTTTGTGTGTTGTTCTCAACCACATCGGTCTCTATACATAGATTGAAGTTCACAAACAAAAAATTGAAATACCATGGCTCGTGGAGTAGAGGGAAAGCTGCGTCGTCGTAATCGCAAACAGGAAGATAAGGATATCGCTGATCGTTTCTTCGCTGGGACTGAGGAAGAAGGACAGAATGGGACTGCTGAGTTTGATGCTGCCGAGATCCCGTTACCACCCGGTATGGGCAATGCTGATATAGAGGACGATGATTCCGAGGAAGAGAAACCTGCTGAGCCGACTATGAAAAAGAAAAAGAGTAAATCTCGAAGTGCTGGTGCAGATATGGGTGAAATGCCGATGCCACCACAGAAAAAATCGGGTGGTATCAAGACGCTACCTCTTGTCTTCCTAATCCTGATGACCGGGACGACTCTCCTTCCTGTGATGTTATATGCTAGTGATTATATTGGTAACTTCATGGCCAAGAATAATGTCATCGGTCAACTCGGTTTCCGTTTAGGAATGGGTGCGGTACCGAAGAAACGAGTGTTGAGTTTCTATGAGAAGCATGATCCGTCCAAAATCAATGACGTTCCCGATATCCTCTCCAAGTACTATGGAGACTATCCCAATTTGGTGAAGAAACTGGAGCGGAAGTATCAAGATTATGGTTACTTTTTGGGTTGGGAAGAGGATGAAGCCCCACTGACCTTGGCACTTGAAAAACTTCAGGATACCTATCAAGTTTGGCTTACAGATTACTGGAATGTGTATGCACCACAGACACTCAAAACTGCAGCAAGGAATATTCGACATAATTTACTATTTTTGCGGAAGAAATTCCTTCGAGTATGGAAGAAGAATCTTTGGCCGGTATTGGAACCCATCTTTGGTGTACCGAAGGGTGCAGAGAAACAGAAGCGTCAAGATGCAGCCGATGCACGTAAAAGGAAGCAGAAGACATCCTCATCGTCAGGTGGTGCAGGAACACGAAGGCGAAGTACTGAATTCCGTGATGATGAGGATAGTGACCATTAAGTTGTACGGAAGGAAGGTGATCGCGCCGTCCCTCGAGATGCTTCCAACTCCCCTCGTCTGCACACAAATAAAGTAAAGGATTTCATCTACGTTAGACTAGTACATGAAAGGCCCACAGTCGCTTGCATAGCCTGTCGCCGAACCGGATACAGCTGGTACCCGTCATAATGACATGGAGCGACAAGTGCTTCTCCTGGCCATCGGGTTCGAGGGTAATCGGGATTCACGTGATTGTGACGACTGACGACTGAGTCACCAGTGGATCGTGACTAGTGCGTGATTGAAGGATTTACGAAGCTCATTACACCACAGTGTTTGTATTTCAACATACACCAGGAAACAGACAATAACATCCACATCCCACAATCTGAAGTGGCTCATACATATTCCTCCCCATGGTGAGTGCTTCCATAGGTGCAGTTGCCCCGAGAATCTTCGAAGGAATCGGTGAATTGTTACCAACGAAATATAATGGACGGCGCAGAGATTGTGACTGATTCTTCCGACTGTGAAGTGCCGACAGTAATCCTGATGGGTGGACTTCCTGCAAGTGGGAAAACCACGTTGGCACGGCAACTGGTAGAACGTTACACGAAGACTCATCATTGTGTGGTACATTTGGAATACGATGCAATTGAAGATTCGTTATCATCCACGGCGGCAATATCTGACGACGATGATCCTCGTCGACAGGTTTGGAACGAAACACGGCACATCGTAATGAAGCGACTAGAAGAATACCTTAGTGACAGACCCAACAATGTATCTCCCCGTATCTTTCTTATTGATGATAATTTTCATTTACGAGGAATGCGAAAGAAGATTCACAGACTTCTACTGGGGTATAAACCCATCCGGTTTGGTATTCTTTGGATGGAAACCCCCCTTGAAGAATGTGTACGGAGAAATCATAACCGCATACGTCCGATTCCGTCTCATGTGATGGAAAAGATGAATCAAATCATTGAAGTACCACGTTCGGCTTGGGAAGAATACTGTCTCAAGGTAGATCAAAGAACATCCTTCGATGCCATTATTGCTTTCGTTGACGAATGTGCTGACATCTCAGACCTACCGGTCACGATTATTGACGAAAGAAAACAGGAAGCCGATCGTCAAGGTACCCTTGGAAACCAGAGCCATAATTGGGATAATCTTTTGCGAGGATGGGTACGAAAGGTCGCACTCTATGATAAAACCCTGGCAGTCCAAGCAAATGTGGCGAGGAAAGAAATGATACGAGAGATGAAACAGGCCACAATAGATCTTTGTGAGGAGGACCAATGTCTTCGATTTGTATCTCTCATCATTCCAAACGACGAAAGTGGAAATCAGTCGAGGTTGCTACAACTATTAAAGACGTGAAAGTATAATCATGCAAAAGTCGGTCGGTTCAATCTAGCTTAGCGATTTGATTTCACGACGACGAGGTCAATTAAGCCGACTGCTGGGCCTTATGCCATGCTACGACCTCATCATAGCTCAAGGATCCACCGAAGCAGTCAAGGGCACTACCAATGGTCGCATCGACCTTGTCATTTCCGACCTTACGGACCAATTCCATATCCTCTAGAGATCGAACACCGCCTGCGTATGTTACGGGTATTGGGGAGTGTTCTCCTAACAGTTCGACTAAGTCTTCTAGAATCCCACATTGTTTCCCCTCTACATCCACCCCATGGACCAGGAATTCATCACAATATTTGGCTAACTCTTGCAGATTTTCAGGTGTCACCTTGTACTCGGTAAAGGTCTGCCATCGGTTCGTTACGACATAGTATGCCATATCCGTGGAATCTGGTTTTCGTCGGCACGATAAATCCAAGACTAAACGATCTTTGCCACAAATCTCCACCAGCTTCTGAAGCCTTTCCATGTGGATATTCCCCTCCGAAAAAACAAAGGATGTTACAATCACATGCGAAGCACCGGCATCCAACCATTCCATCGCATTGCTATCCGTCACCCCACCACCCACTTGCAATCCTTTGGGATATGCCCGAAGTGCTGAGGTAGCCGCCTCTGTATTTCCAGGACCCAACATGATAACATGCCCTCCTGTTAACTGATCACGCTCATACATTTTGGCGTAATCAGCCGCAGGCCGATCCGTCTCAAAATTCGTATTGAGAGACGATGATTCCTTTTCGTCTGTTAGTGTCGAACCGACGATCTGCTTAACTTGTCCATTGTGCAAATCGATACAAGGTCGAAACTTCATTCTGATCTACTTCGCATAGGATGCACAGAAGGAATCTGTAGGGACAAGACTTCGGCCTTACCCCATCACTTTCAGCCGGAGGTACATGGCGTAGTGTCCTCTGTCCTGTCGATCCCCTCCCTCCAAGAGGAGCTTGGCCAAACGCGCGGTCGCCAGTTCGCGCTGGAGTGACGTCATCCAGTATGTATGTATCGTATATAAGATATCGTATAGGATGAGAATTGAGAATCGAGTAATGTAACTGTAATACATTCGTATGCACATAGCCTGTGATCATTGAGGATATGTATGAGCCTAGGAAGTCACGGAGTCGTTTTCTCATATACTTTCGAAATAAATAAGAGTGTCATATTGATGTCACGGCCTTAAACGAAAAAGGTAGCTTATCACTTTTTCGCAGAAT
>Ga0194115_10006362_pt1 | contig 11987 bp, 23 predicted proteins | sample TA2MahsurfametaG_3_FD_148656 | JGI IMG/M metagenome (GOLD analysis project Ga0194115, IMG submission 148656) | Freshwater microbial communities from Lake Tanganyika, Tanzania - TA2015002 Mahale S4 surface | ecosystem: Environmental > Aquatic > Freshwater > Lake | place: Tanzania: Lake... | reverse complement strand
TTCTTTTATTACAAACAACGGATCTCCGTCGTTCTCTGCCGTCATGTCTACTACCCTGTGGTTCCACATCATTTCACACCTCCCTTTTCTCAAACTTAAACTCAAGCACCCACTCGTCAGTCGTATACTCCTCGGGGTCGTAGCCCTCCAACTTCAGAGCATCTTTGAAAATGCCAAGGACATACTCATAATCCGCGTCACTCAGCGTCCCAACATCTACCCGCATCGTGTTTTCAACACTCATTTCACTTCCCCTTCCAATGTGTTAATTAAGTCATTGCGTATGCGGTTGAGTTCTTCATCGGACAAGTCCAACTCTTCACCAATCTCATCAAAGTTCATGGCTAACCCAACCCTCGCTATCTCCAGCACAGTCACTAGATCTTTTTGACTAATCATTTGTCGATCCCTCGTTCAAAAGCGTGTAGAAGTTTGTTGTAGTCCATGGCTTACCTCATTACAGGAATTGTGGAAATGGCCTCGTTGCTCGAAAACAAGGCCCCGGCATTGTTGCCCTCATCATCCGCACTCGGAAACAAAAGACTGCCATCGTCTAACTCCAAGACGGCAGCCCGGTGCGACCAATAGCAATCGTCAGCTTCCCGCTGGGTCATGTATCGAAACCCAACGATCCGGCGGCCAACCAAGTGGGCGGAAATGTTCTTAATCCAGTCGGCCTCGTTCATTCGTCCCCCGTATTTATTTCATGGTTGCCAAATTTCAAGACTCCCTCGTAGCAAGAGCAAATTGTCTCCTCGGTAAACTCCACCAGCAGGGCCCCGAATGGTTCCTCTTTGCACAATTCCATTGGGGTGAGACCGATCAAACCAGCGTCAACGGGGAATGCGTTGCTGAACTGGTCGTGATAGAGGCCATCCCCGTAGGCGGTCCCGAAACCCAGGACTTGGTGAACCTTGCCCTCGGACTCCACCTTGCCAATTGGACGCTCGAAGAACTCGCAACTATTGAGCAGATCCATCCATATCTCGCTCGGGACCGCATAACAGGGGTCACATAGCCAATACTTTCCGGCCGGGACCGCCACCTCATACTCCACATTTATCACTCGCATTTTTCCGCCTCCTTGTGGTGACGATAAGCCGCAACGCGGTCGGCAAATAGCACCGGGTTTGATTCGATTGATTCGATGGTTTCCTCCTCGATGCCTCGCCAAATGCCTTGCATCAGGCCTACGCACATATAAACACCATAGGCATCCGTTGGAAATGGTTGGTCTATACGATGAGCCCATGTCTGGGCGGTGGCCTCGTAATTCTCGGCAGGATCTATTTCTCTAATGCTGGTCATGTCAAAACCTCCGCACAATAGGGGGCCAAGGACCGCACCCAAGAATCGCTCTCTGTGACCGATAATTTCCAATCGAACTGCATCCCGGCCTCTTTCATGGCCTTAGAAAAAAGGGAATAGTCGCAATCCTCCTCCAAAAAAACATCGTCCAGCCGCTGGTATGAATACGCGCTAACCTTGCCGGATATTCCAAGCTGATCGAGGAGGGCCCGGGGGACCATGAGCCAACCATGGCCGGGGTCTGAATAGAAAATAAAATGCTTCACTTTGATTCTCCTAGCAGTAAGACGGGAAACCCCCGCCCCGTTGGGCCCTGAGACAAGGCCCAACAGGTCGCGGTCTACCGACAGAGGGCCGCATAGTCCTCGGGAGTATCGAAGCGGTCATGTATTGACACGGCCCCATAAAAAGGGGACCCCGTAATCTTGCGGACGGCCTCGGACCATCTAGAATCGCAGGAATAACCGAAGTTTCCCCCGTCCATCGGGCCAACTTGCCCTGATTTCGCCTCCACCGGGCAAAGGACCGCATGGCCTCGGCCTCCTGGCCCTTGGATTAACTGGAAAGCTGGATGCCCTGGCCCTGGCTCGAATGGCCCCGGGACATTGACCACGCAGATCGACCCGACCTCGGATGATGCGCCGCCGTTTGTGCAGTCACCCAAGCCCCATCTGTAAATGCTGATAGATAGGCCCATGATCAAGCCTCCACTTTTTCAATGTAGCCCATGCCCACCAGTTCGGAATGCTCAGCTTCCCATTGCTCCCGGGTGAGGTTTCTAAAGGCCCAACAAACGAAGTCGTGGAGGTCCGAAAAGTCTCCGCGACTCAATGCCTCGGCCTGGGCCCTTGTCACTTCTTCCTTAATTTGTATCAAATCCATAATTTTTTCTCCTAGAAAGACGCGAAACCCGCGCCCCGGAACCCTCCTCGAAGGGCTCCAGGTCGAAGGCTTAGCTAGAGGCAGACCCCCACCGGGCAATCGTGATTTTTAGGTGTATCTCGTTCACTGTGCTATCGGCGGGCGCGATCATTTCCCAGTAGCGTTCTCGGCTGCCCTCTTTCATCCGGGCGCACCATACATAGAGATCATCGGTTTGACACTCGTCCACCATGAAGCAATCGAACGCCTTTAACCGGGTCCAATTGGCCGGGGGTAGGACCTCCAGCATTTCATAGAATCGGGCCTCGTCAATCTCCCGGGCGGGCTCGCCTCGGTTTTTCCTCATGTCTTCATAACGCTGGGCCCAATCGGTCGTTTTGTAGTCTTGGCTCATTCTTCGGTCTCCTCGTCAAAGCGGGGGCTTAATTCGTTCATGTCCAGCATTTCCCGAACATCATCGTGGCTCATGTATTTGAGGGCGCACAGAAGCAAATGGTCCGCGCTGACCATGCCCAAATCGACTAATTCGAGGGCGAAGTCCCGGGGCTTGGTGTTGAAAAGTTCCTTGTCCATATCGTGGGTCTCCTAAAGGGTGATTCGGTCGGCAGCGCGGTCGGTGATCTGCCCGGCGCGGTGTAGCTGGTCGATAAAGTTAACGAAGGCGCACCGGGTGTCCACATGGTGGACAAGTTCGGCACTTTTGTCGGATGTACTCCAGCCATAACGATGACGGCGGCGCGGAAGATCGGGATGCGTCTCCCAAAAGAGGGCGCGGATCTGTTTAAAAGTCATTTTTCATTCTCCTCGGTCGGTGCGGCCAATCCAATCGGCCCCAATTACATTCGGGAAATACTCGGCAAAGTTTCCACGCTCGCACATTGAGCGAACATGGACCCGGCCTGTGGAGGCGGGCTTATGGGGCTCGGCCCAGCCCGTGACGACATGGGGCCGGCCTCGTAGATGGACAACATCACCGACCCTCACGGGTTCGCGTGTTTTCTCGTAAATCAAAGTAGGCATTTCAAAGTCTCCAAAGAGCGGCCCGGTCTCCCGGGCCTGGGGTTTATCGGGCTAAATCGGTCCATGGTGTCATGGTCCAAAACTCGGAGCGCGGTACGCATTCGTAGCCCTTGGCGGCCAATTCGGCCCGGGCCTCGTCGTCCCAAGCTTCGGGTATTTCGTTTTCTATGGTGTAGGCCCACTCGGTTTGAGCTTCGTCTTCATCGTCAAAAACGGCCTCGACAGATAAATATGTCCCGGCATCATAGGGGTTGGAGCGGATGCGGAAGTAAACCCCGGCAGCCAAAGCATCGGGGAATGCTCGTTCAAGCTGGGCCACGAAGGCCTTGCACTCTGCCCGCATTCGGGGCATATAGTTGTCCGGGCTCACCTGGGCACAGGGCTCATCGATGGGGACGGGGGAAAGATCGAGATAATCTCGCATGGTTGGATCTCCTAGCAAAGGGAACCGGGGAACCGCCCCGGCGGCGGGTTTACTTGTTGTGATAAGGCAGAAGGGCCAGGAAGACCCAAACCCCGACCACCAGCGCGAAAAACGCACGGGCGAGGAATGGATGGATGGCCCCGGTGTAGCCGAGAGTGAAGACCACCACCACAAGGGTGACGGCCACAAGAGAGAAAACAAGCTGAGCGGTTTTCATTTGGTGCGAATCTCCTAGCGTTGATTGAGTGGTAGACGGCCACAGAGGAATTTTGCTCCCCTTTAGCCTTGACTGTCAACTGTTGATCGAGTTCCCGGCCTGGGGCTACAATCTCAACAATTTTTAAACCCCGGGGAAATCATGCGGCTCACTCGAAAACAGGTCAAGGAAGCACTCGAACAAACACCCATCGAACAAATAATCCTGGGTAGCGTAGGAGCAAAGGAAATCACCCTTACACCAAAGCAGAGGGAATTCGCTAGGCAGATCGCACTTGGGGAGACGAAGGCCGGGGCCTACAGGAAAAGCCGGGACAGTAAGGCCAAGCCCAGCACCGCGAGCCGGAAGGGAGTAGCCCTCGCAAGCCAAGACCACATTCGGGCACAAGTGGAGGCATTCAAGGCGGCATTCGAGGCGCAGAAGTATCAAACCCCCGCTCATCTTCGGGCACTCGCCATCCACGAGCTAACCAAACACGCGCTGGATGCGGCCTGTCCACCAGCGCAGAGGATCAAGGCCCTGGAGTTGATTGGCAAGATGACCGAGGTCGCCTTGTTTACTGAGCGGCGAGAGATCGTCCAGGTGGTCGACTCGGACTCGATCCGGGCCCGCCTCATGGACACGCTCCGCACAATCACCCAGGCCGAGGCGGTGGATGTAGAGGACACGGCGGCGGAATCGCTCCTGGCAGAATTGGCCGAGTCAATCCCCCAGGCCGAAGATGATTCCCTGGTGATCGAGGCCCAGGACCCCGAGGCCCTGGCGGATGAGCCTCCGGCGGCGGACCCCGAGCCAATTCTTATCAGCACCCCCCCGGCGGTCCCCCACCCCCCGGCCGCGTGACTTTTGCCGGGTCCCCCCCCTACATAGTATTTTGCACACCCGATGACTAATTTTTTCGCCCCCACCTTGCTTACTGCCTACAGAAACACCCCCCCTTGTCTTTTTGGGTCCCATTGTATTTGTACAAAACTAGTTGTTGCATATCAACAAGTTTATTTGTACAAAACTAGTTGTTGCATATCAACAAGTTCATTTAGATAAATATAAATGACTCCAGCTCAAAGAGAGGTGTTTTTGATCATTGATGAGTGGTGGAAGATGTATGGATATGGGCCGTCGTTAGAGGAGATCAGGGACAAGGTGGAGCGTCCTCAGAGTATTGCGGCGGTGCAGAAGAAGGTGAAGGCGTTGATTAGGTTGGGTATTTGTAAGGGGCAGAAGAGTCGGGCGAGGTCGGTGAGGCCTTCGGGGTTGAGGGTGCATAAGATCGTATGAATTTAGCTGATTTGATCTCTAAGCTGCCTGAGGGGGAGAGAGCCGGGCTTTTGGAAATGGCCCAGCAGTATCAGGATGCGTTGACCCGGGAGAAGTGTCAGAAGAGTTTTTTGGAGTTTGTGCGGGCGATGTGGCCTGGGTTTATACATGGGAGACATCACGCTGTTATGGCAAAGAAGTTTGAGGCCATAGCCCAGGGGAAGTTAAAGAGGTTGATCATCAACATGCCTCCTAGACATACAAAGTCGGAGTTCGCTTCTTACTTATTGCCGGCTTGGTTTTTAGGGAAGTATCCGGGGAAGAAGATCATTCAGAGTTCGAACACGGCAGAACTTGCTGTTGGATTTGGTAGAAAGGTAAGGAACCTTGTAGATGGGGAGGCGTATGCAAAGATATTTCCGAATGTTGCGCTACGACACGATTCGAAGGCGGCGGGCCGTTGGTCTACTAACGCTAACGGCGAGTATTTCGCTATTGGTGTTGGCGGCACTGTTACTGGAAAAGGTGCAGATCTACTGATAATTGACGACCCTCATTCAGAGCAAGAGGCCGCCCTGGCTTCAAACGACCCGAGTATTTATGACAAGGTCTATGAGTGGTTTACTTCTGGTCCGAGACAGCGACTTCAGCCTGGGGGGTCCATCGTCATCGTTATGACCAGGTGGGGAAAGAGAGACTTAACCGGACAAGTTTTAAAAGCGGAGATGCAAAGAGGGGGAGAGGAGTGGGAGGTTATTGAATTTCCTGCGATCCTCCCATCTGGGAACTCGTTGTGGCCCGAATTTTGGTCTTTAAATGAGTTAGAAGCCTTAAGAAATGAGCTTCCCAACTCGAAATGGCAGGCCCAATACCAACAAATTCCTACTTCAGACACCTCAGCGATCATCAAAAGAGAGTGGTGGAACATTTGGGATGAGGAAACGCCCCCTCAGTGTGAGTACACCCTGATGTCTTGGGACACCGCTTTTGAGAAAACCAACCGGGCGGACTACTCGGCGTGTACTTTGTGGGGAGTTTTTGACTATCCAGACGACACAGGGACTCCGCAGTCGAATTTGATCCTTTTAAACGCTTTTAGAGACCGAATGGAATTTCCAGAATTAAAAAAACGAGCGGTCGAGGAGTGGAAAGAATGGAATCCAGACTCGGTGATCATTGAGAAAAAAGCCTCTGGCGCTCCGCTGATCTATGAATTAAGGGCGATGGGCATTCCAGTCCAGGAATACACCCCGGTTCGTGGAAATGACAAGATTACCCGGCTTAATTCGGTCTCTGATCTCTTCGCCTCTGGAAGAGTTTGGGCGCCTGGAACCCGATGGGCCGATGAAGTGATTGACGAGGTTGCAAGTTTCCCGGCAGGCGAGCATGATGACTATGTTGACTCTGTTTCTTTAGCGCTTATGCGCTTCCGTAGAGGCGGGTTTATTCGCACGCTTCTCGACGAAGAAGATGAACCGCAGCAGTTTAGACGCAGACAACCTGCGTATTACTAAGGATTAAACATGGACCTTCCGGGCTATGACCCCTTTTACGAGTTGCCCGACGCTGAGCGTTTATACAGAACAGCGCGTGGGTCGACGTACGCGCACTTTACGGATCAGACATCTCAAAGAAACAGAAGTGGGGAAGGGCATCAGGACAAGACTACTGGGTTGCAAAAACGGTCAGTAAAGACCGTCTACATGAAGCCAGAAGCACTAAATGCTGTGGGCACGTGGTTTCAAAATCCAGACGTATCTACTAAGCTTGATCCAGTTTTAGACAAAGATGGTAAACAAACTGGAAGGGCACAAGTTAAATTAGTAGAACCTTATACATATCAACCAACAAAGCTGGTAAACGGAAAATTTGTAAAAGTTGGAGAACCGGTAACGATGCAAGCAGGGCGTGTGGTAGCTGAGGTGCCATACGATAGAACTCCGGCAAAAGGTTTGCACCCAGTTGAAATTTATCAATCACAAAGTCCAAAAGGAACAAAAGGTGAAGGTGTTCATTTTGGATCGCGCATTACTGAAATTCTACAAAGAACCGGCGGCAGAGGTGGTGGTGGGGGTGGCGGTGCAATGCCTGACATAGATAGACTTGGCAAAAACCCTTTAAACATGGCAAAAGGTGGGTTTGTTGAAAAAGCAGTCCCAAACGCAGGAAATTGGAAATTTATTTAAGGACGAAAAATGGCAATTGAGAAATCACTAAATCAAGCCCCATTAGGACTAGCGGATGAGGACTTGATGGTTGCTGAGCCAGACATTGAGATTGAGATCGAGGATCCAGAGTCGGTCAACATCCGAATGGATGGTTTAGAGATTGGGATTGAGAAAAAAGAAGAGACAGCAGAGGACTTCAACGCCAACCTGGCTGAGTTTTTGGGGGATGAGGAGCTCTCTTACATCGCCTCTGAACTGATTGGTGACTTTGATGAGGACATTGGATCTAGGAAGGACTGGATCCAGACTTATGTAGACGGCCTTGAACTTTTGGGTTTGAAGATTGAAGAAAGAGCGGAGCCTTGGGAAGGAGCGTGTGGTGTATACCATCCGCTATTGGCAGAGGCTTTGGTCAAATTCCAGGCCGAGACCATGATGTCCACCTTTCCTGCCGGCGGTCCTGTAAAAACACACATTATTGGTAAAGAGACCCAGGAAAAAAAAGAATCCGCCAAACGGGTCCAGCTGGATATGAACTATCAGCTGACCGATGTCATGAAAGAGTACAGACCCGAGCATGAAAGAATGCTTTGGGGCCTTGGACTTTCAGGAAATGCGTTTAAAAAGGTCTACTTTGACCCCAATCTAGACCGGCAAGTCTCTGTTTTCATCCCAGCCGAAGACATGGTGGTTCCTTACGGGGCTTCAGACCTTGAGTCGGCTGAGCGGGTAACTCATGTAATGAGGAAGACTGAGAACGAGCTTAGAAAACTACAGGTTTCTGGGTTTTATGTAGACGTAGACCTTGGTCCTCCAAATAACAATTTGGATGAGGTCGAGAAGAAGATCGCTGAGAAGCTTGGTTTCCGTGCAACAACGGACAGCCGGTACAAATTGTTGGAGATGCACGTTAATTTGGACATCCCCGGCCATGAACACAGGGATTCGAATGGGGAATTGACTGGAATTGCTCTTCCCTATGTTGTGACCCTGGAAAAGGGTTCTTCTACAGTCCTGGCTATTAGAAGGAACTGGGAGGAAGGGGATGAGACGTATCAAAAACGGCAGCATTTTGTGCATTACGGGTACGTTCCAGGCTTTGGATTCTATTGTTTTGGTCTGATCCACCTGGTTGGAGCTTTTGCCAAGTCTGGAACCTCAATCATTCGGCAGCTTGTAGATTCTGGAACGCTTGCCAATCTTCCTGGAGGATTCAAGACCAAGGGTCTAAGAGTCAAAGGTGATGACACGCCGATCTCTCCGGGAGAGTTTAGAGATGTAGATGTCGCATCGGGGGCCTTAAAAGACAACCTTCTCCCCCTTCCCTATAAAGAGCCAAGCCAGACTCTTTATCAGCTATTTAATACAGTGGTGGAGGAGGGCAGGCGTTTTGCCAATACGGCAGATCTTCAAATCTCGGATATGTCCTCCCAGGCCCCGGTTGGAACGACCCTGGCTATTTTGGAGAGGACTCTCAAGACGATGTCTGCGGTTCAAGCTCGGATTCATTATTCGATGAAACAAGAGCTGGGGCTTTTGAAGAAGATCATCGCGGCGTTTACCCCAGAGGAGTACAACTACGAACCGGTCGATGGCCATCGGTATGCAAAGCGGGCCGACTACGACAACGTGGATGTCATCCCGGTCTCAGATCCAAACGCTTCAACGATGGCCCAGAGGATTGTTCAGTATCAGGCCGTCTTCCAACTAGCCCAACAGGCACCCAATCTATTTAATATGCCGCTCCTTTATCGGCAGATGTTAGATGTCCTGGGGATTAAAGAAGCTCAGAAGCTGGTTCCGATGGATGAGGACCAGAAACCGACCGATCCGGTGACTGAGAACCAAAATGTCCTGTCTGGTAAACCTGTAAAAGCCTTTGACTACCAGGACCACAAAGCTCATATCACGGTCCACATGTCAGCCATGCAAGATCCAAAGATCATCCAATTGTTGCAGGGCAACCCAATGGCCCAGCAGATGCAAGCTGTGATGATGAACCATATCAACGAACACCTGGGAATGGAGTACAGAAAGCAGATCGAGCTCCAGCTTGGATTCAATCTCCCGCCAAACAAAGACGAGGCTGGGGGAGAGGTTCATATCAATCCAGAGGTTGAGTCGCTTCTTTCTCCAATCCTGGCCCAGGCTGCCCAAAGACTCCTCCAACAAAACACGGCAGAAGCGGCGCAACAAAAAGCAGCCGCAGAAGCCCAAGACCCTGTTATTCAAATGCAGCAACAAGAGCTGGCGATTAAACAGGCCGAAGTCCAGAGAAAGGCTCAGAAAGACCAGATTGATGCCGCTCTCAGGATGAAACAGCAACAAATCGAGGTGGGCCGGATCATGTCTCAACAGGAGACTGAGAAGGAAAAGCTCTTTGCAGAGAAACAGCTTGAGATGTTAAAGCTGGCCGCCGAGATGAGAAATGAGAAAGAGCGGGATGTTGTCAAGATGGGAGTGGACATTGCAAAACAGTTGTCCTCCCAATCCCACCAGAAGGATATTTCCGGGAAGACTAAATGACAGAACTCGAAATAGTCGCTAAGAACATCGAAGAGAAGGTCCAACAACTAAAGGACTACATGTCTGATGGGCGGTGCGAAAACTTTGAGGAGTATTCAAGAATTAGCGGTGAGATAAGAGGTCTGCTTATCGCTAAAGGTTATGCCTTAGACCTCAAACAAACGATGGAGAAAGCGGATGAGTGAGCTGTTAATCGGTACAAACCCCGATAACCCGGCGATAGTTGGTTCGATAAACCTAGAGGCAACAAATGAGGAGAAGGCTAAACAGTTGCCAACACCCTCTGGATACCGCATTTTGTGTGCGATACCGGAGATTGATAAAGAGTATGAAAGCGGCGTATTAAAGTCTGACCTTACCCTGCATTACGAGGAGCTGTTAACAACAGTCCTTTGGGTGATAGAACTTGGCCCAGACTGCTACAAGGATACTTCCCGCTTCCCCAGTGGCCCATGGTGCAAGAAAGGCGACTTTGTGTTGGTCCGCCCAAATGCTGGCACCCGGGTCGTAATCCATGGCCGTGAATTTAGGTTAATTAATGACGACTCAGTTGAGGCCGTTGTTCAAGAACCTCGCGGCATTCGGCGTAAATAACAGGAGGACAAAATGCCTGAATTTGAGAAATCAGAGTTTAAGTTTCCAGACGAAGTAAAAGCTGATGAGCCTGGTGCGCAAATTGAACTAGAGATTGAAGACGACACCCCAGAGGAAGACCGGGGTCGCCAGCCTCTTCCGCTTTCATTAAAAGAGGAATTGGAAAAAGATGACCTAGAGTCTTATGACGACGAGGTCAAGCAAAAGCTCAAACAGATGAGGAAGGTGTATCACGATGAGCGCCGGGAGAAGGAGCAGGCGTTTCGTGAACAGCAGGAAGCCATCCGTTTGGCCCAATCCTTGGTCGAGGAAAACAAACGTATCCGCTCAATTCTCCAGACCGGCAGCCAAGAGTACGCAAGTACCCTTCAGACTGCGGCCCGGTATGAATTAGATGCGGCCCGTCGAGCTTACAAAGATGCATACGATTCTGGGGATTCTGACCAGGTCATGGAGGCCCAGGAGAAACTCAACGAGGCCAACATGCGGATGAAGCAGGCAGAAAACTTTAAGATGCCTGCTTTACAACAAGAAGAATATGTAGTACAAAATACCCCATCAGAGCCTGAGCGTCCGGCTAACCCAAGGTTACAAGCGTGGCAAGAGCGCAATCCTTGGTACGGCGAAGACGATGAAATGACAGCAGCAGCTTTGGGTTTGCACGAAAAACTCAAAAAATCTGGTGATGTCGAGATCGGGTCTGACGAGTATTACGCGATTTTGGACAAAACAATTCGCAGACGTTTCCCTGAGAATTTTGAAGGGGAAGCGGGTTCAAAGGCAAAAACTGAGACTCGTACAAAACCGAGCACGGTGGTAGCCCCAGCAATGCGAAGCACAGCTCCGCAGAGAATCAAGCTAAAAGCGAGTCAAGTCGCCTTGGCTAAGAAGTTGGGTTTAACACCGCAGCAGTACGCCCTTGAACTAAGCAAATTGGAGAATCAAAATGGCTGAACAAAACCGAGCATCACGCGAAGTAGCAACCCGAGAAACTTTTGAGCGTCCGAAGCAGTGGATGCCGCCAGAGTTACTCCCGGAGCCTGACAAGCAGGCTGGGTATGCTTATCGTTGGATTCGTGTCTCAATGTTGAATCAATCGGACCCCCGCAATCTTTCGTCCAAGATGCGAGAGGGGTGGGAGCCTGTGCGCATTGAGGAACAACCTAAATTCAAACTGCTACTCGATCCTAATAGTCGTTTTAAAGACAACATTGAGATCGGTGGATTGTTGCTCTGCAAAACCCCGGAAGAGTTTGTTGATCAGCGCAATGAGCACTATCAGAAGCAGACTTCAGCTCAGACCGAGGCTGTGGACAATAACTTAATGCGCCAAAGTGATCCGAGGATGCCAATCTTCAAAGAGCGGAAGTCTTCGACAAGTTTTGGTAACGGAACTTAATTTTTAGGAGTTTAACATGGCTTATCCCACTGTAGATAAACCGTACGGACTCAAGCCAATTAACCTAATTGGTGGTCAAGTCTTTGCGGGTGCGACTCGCCAAATGCAAATTGCAACGACGGCTAACGTCGGTTATGGAACAAGCATTTTTTATGGCGATTTAGTAAAGCGTGTAACTGATGGCACGATTGA
>Ga0194115_10006361_pt1 | contig 11989 bp, 4 predicted proteins | sample TA2MahsurfametaG_3_FD_148656 | JGI IMG/M metagenome (GOLD analysis project Ga0194115, IMG submission 148656) | Freshwater microbial communities from Lake Tanganyika, Tanzania - TA2015002 Mahale S4 surface | ecosystem: Environmental > Aquatic > Freshwater > Lake | place: Tanzania: Lake Tanganyika... | reverse complement strand
TTGCCCATTTGATGGATCGCTATTCCTTAACGATCTTTACTGTTTTAAGCCCGAGTGTAGCATCTTTGAGCCTAGTTTCCTTTTCCCATCTTTTAATAACAACATCCCATCGCATTCCACATTCTTGAGTCTTTAGGCCTTGATAAGACTGCCCTCGAATAGTAATACAATGCATAGTTATTCATGTTTTGCAGCTAATAGGTTTGTCCCAGTCCATACCAAGCCCTGAAATCTTTGGAATCAATTTAAACTGCATTCCTGTAGGCTTATATAGCGCCTGGTATATTTTTCATTTCTAAATATTCATGTCCCATCAGGGTCCAGGCAGCCAAACAAGTTCTATCTAACTTCAAAGCTTTTCTAAAGTATACGATAGCCTTAAGATGCTAACCCATAAGTGAGTAGTAATTTCCTATGACGCAACAAGTCTAGGGATTATATTTGTTATTGTAAAACTCTTTCAAGGCTAAGTTGGCAAGTTAGCCCTGGTTTTATTTGATATACAAAATGTTTGAGTAGGTGTCCATATTTTAAAATCTAAAGGGGTCAATATCCAGAAGCTTCTGAAACCACTCTAAACTGATGTCAAATTCTATAATATTTTTCTAGTTACCTTGATTGTTGTAGAAAGAGTGGGCTATTTGGTTCATAATATAATTTGAGTGTTTGAAGAAACATAAAATGCCGTAGTTAAGTTAGATACTCATGTCGTTTCGATACTTTTCAAGACAAAAAGAGCTGAAATAAAAGTTTTTCAACCAATGATCGTTCAATTATTTCGTAATTGTACTCTATATTATCACTGAAGTACCAGTTATTCTGATTATATGATCTTGCACAGTTAAATCCAGGCTGACCATAAGTAGGGAAATTAATTTAGACACTCTATTAAAATTTTTCTGGCATCCTTTAGTCTTTCTTGCTCTTTCAAGACTAAACCATACAAGTAGAGATTTATGCCATGAAGTGAGTTTTAGTTATATAAGTTTTTCAAGTCTCGCTAAAGGTTGTGAATCTCAGAGTGCTGAGCTGGCTTATTAGTGCCCTCTAAATGATTAAATATGTACCGTTCTAATAAATTTACTCTTCTTTTCGGATCAAACCATTCATCCAAAGTGAGTAGTAGTAATAGAAAATCAGGCTTTGGTTGCCAGGATAAAGGTTCCTATAATCCTTCAAAATATGTGAACATTTTTTGTATTATCTCAACTCAAATAGGTTTTTGGCCAAAATAAGAACGGTTTATAGGGCAGGTTATCTGTGTTCAATCCTGACATGATACTCTTTGTATTAATCAGAATTGCTCTTGATGAAATTTTTGATTAGGAAGCTTTCAGAAATATCATTGTTGGTGGTGATGCCGAGTAGGAGTTCACCGATCCTAAATTAGCGATGGATTACCATTTGGCACTATTAGTCAAGGAGTGTTCGGTGAGATACTTGAGTGCATCTAGCAATTAGATCTTGATGGCTGCGAGTCTGGGCATCTTGACAAGCAGCTTATCGTTCTGGAGTAAGTTGGGGAACTAGCCCAAGCCTATGTTGTGATTCATTTAATTTTTAAATTGAAATCAAAAGCAAATTATTAATGTTGCACTTGATTACATATAAACATAATATCTATTTATATTAATCAATTGATCTATTTAAGATGGACAAAGGTATCGATAAATCTAACGCAATTAACGTCTATGAGCTCAAAGCCATCCGACGATAGTTCAACTATAAATTCTCAGCCGCAGATGTTTTCAATTAATTTCTATACATCGGTGATTAAAAAGGTACTATATTGATTCATTTCAGGAAATATTTATTCGTATCCTATCCGGGCTAACTAATCATAGATCATTGCAAAGACTACGAATTAACAGGTTAAAAATATCAGCAAGTATAAAATAGAAAAAATACAATGCTATCAAAGCTTATCTTCGCTTTTTGTGCTGTCCGACTAGAAACTGTATCAAGTCGACTCTGCCTTTAGAAAAATTGATAAGGTTGCTTAAAAAGTAGAGAGATTTATAACTATAGGTACATGATTTTGCAGTCAATTAGTGGTCTGCTAAAAAGGAAGGAAATTTGCATTCTATTGCCATAATCACTAAAAAGAAATAGGGATACATCATTTTCATGAATAATCAAACAAAACAGTTCTAAGAATCTAAAAAATTTGCGATTGCAGATTTAACAACCCATCTCGGATACAATGGCAATCACATAGTTTGTTCTTTCAAAAAATAATATGAGACTTATAATGTTGAAAAGAATTTCGCGTTAGCCAAAGGACCGATTCAGGCTAAGTTTCCATATTTCAAGGTGACAGGACCAAATGAGATAGTCTTTTTCATGGACGACGTAGGACTATTCATGGACGCTTCTTTCATGCCGAGGCAAAAGGACAACATTACTCTAAATTTCAACAAGCCAGTTCTAGATATCGCTATTACAGGAAACTATTGCTTGATTTTATGTTAAGGAATCCTCCAAATATACACAATATGTATAAATCTAAGTATTTAGTCGACCCCAAGAAATGCACCTTTGTCCAAGAAATCAATATTTTGCCGACAGTAAGAAGCATCACTTCTATAAGACCCTTCATCTTCGGCAAGGACTAATTATTTTACTTGTATGAAATACCTTACTAAACACAAATAAAGTCTCTACTTTAAAAATGCAAAGTAGATTAAGCTATATCATTATTGATCCAAAACGTTGGTCCTGATAATGACCAAAAGATTGAGTAAGTCAAGATAAATTCTATATGGCCCTTGCTAAAAAGAATGCAGTTCTAAAAGGCTAAATAAATATTTAAGTCCATCAATTTTGATATCCGATAAATCATACTGCTTTACCCTGAGTTATCAAGTGTTCAGATATAAAGCCTACAAAATGTCAGGCCTGAAAAATTTATAAATACTTTAATCAACGATTTTGTTAGCGAAAAGGCTACAAAGAACAAAGATGACGAGATAGATCTGAGGAAGAAATCTAAATATTTTCTGAAGGATATTTTATAATTCAAAAGAGATCAATATTTATCAAAGTCAAATATGTTCAAGGTCAAGATCTCATTCAATACTTCTAAAAATTCTTTAGTGAAACAAAAGTTACCATCAGCAACTCCCTAGGAATTATTGTAGATCATAGACTTTTATTTGATTAGATGGTACTTGGACATGAATATGTATGAAGCTTTATAGGTATTCTTTTCTAATAATACGACCATTTATTGTAAGAAAATATTCAATGAATTTTAAACCTTGATTAAAAATAATGCTAAGTTAATAGATTATCCAACACTCAAGCCTCGATTTTTTGCGGTTTTCGATAAATATGATGATGCCTATGACAGTTGGAAATATGTAGCTGAGAACAATTCTAACCCTGCTACCATAAATAAGGCCTGCTAAGAATGTGTAATTATCTTGACCCAGCTTTAAGACAAACAGTAGATTTTTAAAAAATTGATTTGGATATTGAAGAAAAAACCTGAAATAGGCATGAGTTTCTTCAGCAAAGTCGATATGAATTTTCTACCTCCTGATGAAATTATTCGATCTTTTGAAAATTAGAACAATAAAAGATATCTTGAACTTTATCTTGAGACTATCGTTCTCTAGAAAAAGACCTAAGTCTAGATTTATCATACGAAACTTTTGCTTTTGTACTTGGAGTCAGTGTTTGACTTGAACAAAAAGTAGAACAAATAATAATCTAAAGAACCTTAATTTGTGGCTAAAATTGATAAGATGAGAAAGCTGTTAAGAAATCCCAACGCTCGATATGCATCTTAGCCAATTTTGAAAAAGATAGAGAAATGCTAATGGCTCCTATAAGATGAGATATATCTGTACTCTCGTGAAAGGAGGCACGAATAGGCCTTGAAAAAGTATATAAACAAAAGTATGAACGATAAAGCCGAAGCTTATTGCATCAAGAATAAAGATGGAACTCTTACTGTATATTTTAAACTGCTGATCGCTATGTATAAGTCATATTAATCTTCAAAAAACACGACCTATACGCTGTTCAAAAAAGACATAATAAGTTTGATAAAAAGATATGCGAGCGACCCTGAGCTAGACCCTGTTGTAGTACTCGAGTTAGTGCCAGACAACTGGCTGTTGAGCTAACATGACGGTGGTATTCATCAATTTTTGTAATCTGCGATCATACTGACTCTTCATGAGAAAAGATCGACTTACACCTCAAAGCATCTATCCTAGATGGATTTACTGAATACATAATATAACTTGATTCAGGCAAAGAAATCCTATTTAAGGTTTACTTACAAGAAGAAATGCTGCATTTGTGACACTCCAATATCTGATAAGGTACATTATCTTTAATTTAGTACTTCGTGGTTTATCCGAACGCCAATGTGTGCCACCAAGCCTGCGTCAAAAAGTAAAAAAATACCATATGCCCGGTAACTAAACAAGATTTTTAAAAGACCTTCAAATATTGATGCTTTCTATACATATTTATTATCATAATTTAAATAAATATCATAAATTATTGAGCTAGCTCATCAAATCTTCAAGGCTTTCCTACTATTTGAGCTATACTTTATTGGGCTTTCTTTACTATTATTTCGTTCCTTTCTCAACGATCTATATACCCCACTCATTTGCCTTATGCTCAACCGCCTTTTTCTACTTCTTTGGTCTTTAAATTTTATTAATCAAGATCTAGGATTATCCATTTTTCTTTTTTTGTTGAATGACTTGACACGTGGGTTATTTACATTCAGGATTGATGGCTATTTTATAGCTGCTGAAGAAATCACTTTGAGCGTTATAAGAGAGACAGTGAGATAGAGAACCAAAGTTGAGTAAGAATTTGAGAGTAGCCTGTGACAAAAACCCTGCAATGATTCCCATGGTTGTTGGTAAGCTTGCAGCACAGACTCCTTATCTTTTGATGGTCCCTTATGTTCCTTCTGATACTGCCAAAGGACTAGCGCATGCGAAACAGCCAGTCTAACCTGGAACAAGGACTTGAATATGCCCCGACAAGGCAGATTAAGAGACTCCTGACTCGAACCAAATTTGATTGACGCGGTTACAAATAGCATTGACAGTCATTCTTGCGCTATAGTTATCGACGCAGCTGAGAACCAAATCGATCTTATTGTTTTGTAATCCTCCGTTCTATACTCTGTTCTTGACGTGCTCGTAGCCTTACTGGGTTGTTATGTTCATGTCGTAGGCTTAAATGACGATCTCAGGGTTAATGGCTTGAAGAGTTTACTTGGCAGCCTGCACTTTAGAAGAACCTATCTGGGAAGGAGTAAAGAAGAGTCTATTCATATTAGCCAGTTCCACCTTATCGTAGTCATACATAATTATTTTTCCTATTCCGCACCTGGTCAACATCTCGCAAGTTACTGAACCAATGCCACCTACTCCCACAATAAGCACGCTTTTCAACTTGATGTCCTGCCTTACTAAATAGTTACAGCGTAGTTTTAAACGATTCCCATTTTTTTGAGTGCCATGAGTCGACTGTAAGGATTGTCATCCTTGACAACCTAGCTCATGCCGTATTTTTGGTAAGACTTTGTTACTATTTCGGTAATCTGTTTATCAATTTTTTTCCTCTCCTCCATCAGTTTCTCGATGAGCTCTTTTTATGCTTCCATGTGTTATAATTAATAATAATACCCAATAATCAATCAATCAATCAAAATATGTTATTTTTGTTTAATTAATCTACTAAAAATAGATATATAGCTTATAAATCAGCTTATTTGCATTTATTAGATGATTATTCATTTAGATAGGAGTTATATTATATTATTCATGTCATATAGAAAGCAGATTGCATTATCAAATACCAAGCAATCGTCTCTTACTTATGCTACCTAAAACTAGCTTAGAAAACAAAGCCATTCCTCTCTTGATAAAATTGACAAAAAACAACTTTCTCTGAGTAAACTATGTTCTATGATAGAATTATCAAACTCAATTATGAAGCTGAACAAAAATCAGAATGTCATTTTGATGAGAGAAGTGTAAAGTTAAAAACATGATTAGAAGAAAAATAGTATAAGCTCAGAGTGGCCCAATTCTAACAAGAGAAATTATCTTAAAAATTATCAGTTGCCAAAATTAGTCTCGCCTTCAAAATTAAAAAAGCATGAAGTTTCAGAATACTAGGAGAATCTACCTTAGAATCTGATTGATGATGAGGAATATTAAAAGAGGAACCCAACGAAAATTAGTCCTAACACGATTGAATTAAACAGTCCTACTAAAAAGCAGAGGCTGGTTCCTTTGAAAAAACCTGTTTCATACGTGACAGCAACTCGGACTAAAGCTGGTACAAACGGTCGTCAGACTAAGATTAATCAAGATATCATAATTCTTTAGTAAAAAATGATCCACAATTTACGACTCTACTGTGTGTGCGATGGACATGGACTTAACGGTCACTTGGTGAGTGCCTTTATCAAGGCCAACTTGATAAGTAAATATGTGGATATAAAGAGAAAACCTAAATTCATCTTTAAAGAAGTTTCACAATCCACCATCAAAAGAACAAATGATAGAACTCCTCTACAAAGGACTACAGAACACAAATCAGCAACTGTTAGATTGTTAGATTAATACTTAACTGGCTGGTTCAACTGTCATCGCCGTTTTCATCTATAACTAAAGAATCTTATCGTTCAACATTGGTGATTCTAGAGCAATTTTAATAAAACAGATCAAGCAGGATATAAGTAAGCAAGAAAAATAAAGACAGGAAAAATAGAAATTAAAAATGCCAAATTTGAGTCATGTTAAGGGTTTTGAAGATTATGACTGGAAAATTGTTTAATTGTCCATTGATCAAAAACCTGATAGGCCAGATTAAAAGCAAAAAATATAAAAGTTTGGAGGGAGAGTCTTTGCCCAGACTAATTAGAATGGAGACTAACTAGGACCGCCTCGGGTATGGATGAAGGACATCATGATGCCAGGGTTGGCCATGAGTAGATCTTTTGGCGACAAGGCTGGTATAAAAGCAGGTACAAATGCTGAGCCAGAACTAATTGAACATGAGATATAGACATGTGACAAAATTATAGTAGTGGCTTCGGACGGAGTATGGTAATATTTGTAAAACTAAGACGTAATGAAAATATTGAAACCTTTCGTTGAGGCATAGGACCTAAATGGTGGTGCTTAGATGCTCTTGAAGAAAAGCGTGGAGTGTTGGACTAAAATGAACTTTGCTCGAGACGATATCTCATTTATCATAGTGAAGCTAAATGCAATATAGAAATGATAAAATCATTAATTCATTCTGTCAATTTCACAATAATATTTGATATTTATTAATCTAAACTATCAAGAATTCTCTTCTTCTACTTTATCTTTTAACTATTTTCCTCAATTTATTTCATACTGATCACTTATTTACCCTACTATTTCGCCATTTTTTAGTAGTTAGTTAAAATTTATCGGTCTAGAATACATTTTTATTTCAATTCTTATAATTTCTTAGAATTTTTCTTCAGTTTTTTGTTGTCTCTTTTGCATGACAGCTATTTTTATGATATTTATTTTTACAATTATAACAGCTTAGATTCCATTTTGAGTTTTTATTTCATAAACTTTTAATCTTATTACAGCATTTGTTTTTCATAAAATAGCCTTTGTCTTTACAATTACTCAGAAACTACTGAACAATACTCCCAAAAGGCTCCTTACAAGGATTATTCATATTTTTTATCGTTGTTTGTATGAGAAAATTATGGAAATTTCAAGGTAGCTTCGTGTTTTTGTAGCGGAAGGAAGCTGTGCGAGAAGCAATCAGACAAGTAATTCCATACTCTTTCAGTAGATAAATCCATAGTAAGGATGTGATTCTATTCTTTGAAATGCTTGTATGCATCTGCATTTATGTATCTTCCGCAGCCTATTTTGCTGCATACTAAACAAATCCAGTTGTCTTAAAAAGACTTACAATCTGCACAGTGAGTCTATTCATGCAACACTCTTTTTCTCTATATAGTCATACAGGTCTAACAGCGCATGTTAGTATCTAAAGTTTTGTTCAAAAAGATGGAAGAAGGAATTCCAGTAACATTTGATTCTAGTCTTTATAAGCATTTCAGGCATAGAGGCAATTATATCCATATCTTTTATTCCTCCCCAACTTTTGACAAGTTTTACTCACGATTTGCTATTTTATTCATTCTAATTCCATTAATATTTTAGCTTTTGTTTTCAATGATCACGACTTCTTTTAGATAAAGGGGCATTATGTGAAAATTATTGTTGATCAAATCATAGATTTCTTAGCAAACCAACATATTCTTGAAATATATAAGAACTATCATATTTCTTTATTTGATTTATACGTTTTATACGTTTTCATCATGAATATGTTAAATCAAGTCGATGTGCTATTACCTTTGCAAGATCTGATCCAGTATTTCATTCAATTATTTTGTCTGTAAGCCAATGATTAATATAACCTGGCTTTTAAGTCCAGTTTTATTCAAATTGATATTTGATTACACTTACGAAGATTTGAGATCTGATTTTAATGATGCCTGCGTGAACAGATAATATTTTGCCTGAAACTTATTTATCATACAGTGAGTGCTTTGACTTTGTTACGTAAGTTATGGTAAAGATTCATGATTTTTTTATTCTTAAAAGATTATTCTTCTTAAAGGAGTCTCTCTATGATGATTGATCGTAGCAGATTTTATCAATACTTTATACATAAAAATCTTTTTATAACAAAAGAGTAAGAGTATTTTTTAATTAGATATTGATTAGATTATAACAGTCATTTTGAATTATATAGCCATGTACAAAAAATAAAACAAGAATCCTAACAGGCTAAGTAGTAACAACAAATCCTCCATCAATAAATCTGTAAATAGTCATACAATAACTCCTTAGAACGTTACCACTAGACAGGAGTACGTTCCTAAGTTCATCAAAAAACCAGCTAAGGCCAACAAGCAGGAACTTTTAATAAACAATCTGAATTCAATTAAGCATTTCGAGAACATAAATAATTCATAAACGTATATTAATTCGCCAGTTTCTCTCACAGAACAAAATACCTTAGACATCGAAGCAATGTCCATCAACAAGATCAAGTGGAAAGAACTCTACCTTACTAATAAAAAATAATTGACCACCCGTACTTAAACTTTCAATCATTCGATCTTGAACTTTTATAAAATTCTGACTGACATAAAAATCATGATCAAAAGTAATGATCTGTCATAGAAATAAAAGCTGAAAATTTCGGATGGTAGAATTTAATAGCTTTTGAGTGTACTTTAAAACTTCAATTTCTAATGATTTTTATGTTTTTTGAATGTAAAGATAGATATAGTATACTAATCAAAACTTACTAAAATATTAGAAGAATTCCTCCTTGGAGACTTTGTTATCATTGTCTTTATCCATTTTATTGATAAAGTACTCCACCTATTTATTTTAGCTACCCTTCAAAATCTATTTGATCTCATGTAACTACAAAAAACCATCTTTTTATCGATCGTAGTGGTCAAATGCTTAACTTAAAGATTAGCGCACGAATAATTTTTAGCGATTGTACATAGCCATGATGAATTAGTTGAAGTCAATCTTGCCTGATTTGTCTTTGTCAATTTTACGAATGATCTTTCTAGTCTACTAGTCGTTATAGTTTTATCCGTACTATTTTTTCATGAGCTAAACAAACTCCTAAATCTAAATAGTGCCACTGTTGTCTGTATCTACTTAGTTGAACAATTTTGATAGCTTCTATCTTTAAGCCTGCGTTATTTTTGTCAAGGAAAGGTAAGTCTCAATCACAGAAATCAAATTATTTTCCATCTATATTAAGTTTCATGTTTACATAAAAATTTTTTAGCTTTTATACGCTTGCATGGTTCATTCTTCTCTACTGTTTAGGTTTGTTTACTTTGAAAAACGGATGTTTTAGAGCTTGAACAGCTGAAATCCTTTATTTGAAATTTCTTTTCAGCATTAACTGCAGTAGAGATTTGGCTTAAGTTGATAAACTTTTGTAAATATCGTCGTTGAAATCGATATTCTTCTTCAATATATTATTTTTTGTGAGCAACTAATTTTTGCCTTTGAATGGGGAGAAACCTGTGAGGAGAATCATCATGAGGACTCCAGCACTCCATATGTCTGACTTATCGACGAGGATCTCCTTGGTTACTTCTGGTGCCAGATAGGATAATGTCCCAGCTATAGGGTAATTATAGGTGATATACTCTTTATACTGAACTGCAGTTCCGAAATCTATGATCTTGATACTCACAGTTTAATTTTACTAGTCTTCTTAGCTTTTTAAGAAAACAATGTTATCGATTTTGATATCTCTATGGATTATATTAAGTGAATGCAAGTAAGACAGTACACTTATTAGTTGTTTCATTATGTCAATTATTAGCTTCGATCCATTTTTCGTTTTTTTTAGCATTTTTACGATAGAGCCTCCCTTGCAGTACTCCATGACTACGTAATAGTTCCCTTGATCTTTGAATAAGCTGTATACCTTTATAATGGCTGGATGCTGCAACTTTGATAAAAGCCTCATTTCAGCTATAAACTACTAGTTCTGGCTCTATTTCAAAAACTTTGTCTTCAGAACTTTGATCGCTCTTTCCTATTAAGAAATCTTGCATATAGCCCTATAAACAGTGCCAAAAGACCCTATCCAATTTTTTATTTCATTTAATAATAATCTTCCAGGGGCTCTTATTTTACAACCAGAAAAGACTCTACAAAGATTCTTATTGTATTAAAGTTAACATATGAAATCTATCTTTCGTATTATTGTAGCTAGGCCTAGTCCAATTAATTGATGATATGTATTTCTTTTTAACTTTTTTTTGAAAACTTGCTGGGAGTTCTTACATACTAGCACTCTACCTAATCCAAAGACTTGTTACTAATTAATTATGAATTCTGTCTCATTTAATTTTCTAGGTTGATTTGAGTCAATGTTCTCAATGGAATTTTTCGAGAATTTCTTGCGTATTTTTTCAAAGGATTTTCCAACTATTATTATTTTTGAGATTTTTAATTCTATAGTTATGCTAATTATGCTTAAAAACTTTTAGAAACTGCTTTGGGGAATCTTTGTAAATCCATAGAAGTTATCTATATAACTTATTTTCTATAACAAATAGCAAATTAAGGTTAATTAAAATTTTATCTATGCACTTTTAATAAAATCGAATTAAATCAATTCTAAACTGATTGAATTTAGTTTTTAAGTTTTCCAATAATAATTTAATTCAAATTTTCTTTTTTTTTATACTTTTTAGTTGAGAATATGAATATCCGATAATAATAAAATTTTTTACTTCAAAAAATAAATAGATTATCAAAAAAAGAATAAAATACGGAAAAAAAATTATTTATATTATTCTATAGATTTCCAAAGGTTTAATTTTAAGATACAAAAAAGTTCAAAATATTGTTCATTTTATATGATTGAATCAATTATAAAAATAATATAAGATTTTGCATGAAGTAAGGCAAAGATCAATCTCAAAGAGCAGCTGACATAATAATGAGTAAATTTATAGGCCGAAAAATAAAGATTGAAACTAAAAATAAACGATTGTTCGAGGGCAAACTGATGTGTGTGGATTACAAATGTAATTTGATTTTGCATGAATCTGTGGCAGAAATACCTAAAAATCAGAACTGTCCCTTGAATTACGACCTCAAAAATATCCATGACTAAAAACTAAATTTCGTTCCTTAAGGAGAGTAGAACATCTAATAGCAGAAGCGATAATATTATGGCAGTCATTATTATATGGGATCTATTATGATTTCTGGTGGGGACATCTCAAAGATAGAGATGCTTTAGTAAGAAAAAACTGAGTCACAAACAGCATAAAATAATGTAGAGTAGATAAAACCAAAATGAACATAAAAATTATTGATATTCATACGGGTATAATTTAGTCAACACTGATCATTAGCTTCATAATTAATTTCCT
>Ga0194115_10006359_pt1 | contig 11991 bp, 19 predicted proteins | sample TA2MahsurfametaG_3_FD_148656 | JGI IMG/M metagenome (GOLD analysis project Ga0194115, IMG submission 148656) | Freshwater microbial communities from Lake Tanganyika, Tanzania - TA2015002 Mahale S4 surface | ecosystem: Environmental > Aquatic > Freshwater > Lake | place: Tanzania: Lake... | reverse complement strand
TATTAATTCTGTTACAGGTGACTCTAAGCTAGTTTCAAGCGGTACACTTGAAGAGTTATGCTTACATTTTAAAGTTAACTTAAAAGACGTTATTAAATTTAAATTAGAGCATGACAAGGCTAAAGAATTAGAGCGTCAAGAAATAGAAACCTTTTACAGTAAAGCCAAATTAAAAGCCGTAAATAATTAATAATAAATATTTAAGTGCTAGCGTATTGACAAAGATTATAAATTAATATACGCTAGTTACTTAATAAACTTAACAAAGTGAGGTTGTATGTTTAAGAATGTTGAGACAATAATTGATGCTGTAAATAGCAAGTTGCTTCCAATGATTGAGGCAGGAGATACTAAGTGGCTAAAGTGTTGGAGCGTATCACAATTTAAAAATTTACAAGGCTACAAATATACTGGCTTTAATGTCTTATGGTTAGCCTTACAATCTTTTAAAAGCCCAATTTATGGAACTTTCATCCAATGGAGCAATCAAGGATTTAAAATAAAGAAGGGGGCATCAAGTATTAATTTACTTTTAGTATCTGATAATATTAAAGAGATAATTAATGAAGATGGAACTAAAGAAACTAAAAATTTTAAATTTATAAAAACTTTTAATGTTTTTAATGCTGAACAGGTTGAAGGCAACATTGATAGCCTTAACCATTTACTTGATACAAATGTTGTTAGTAAGGTAACCGCCTTAAATAATTGTAATCAATACGTTAAAAATACAAAAGCTGTAATTAATCATGGAAGTAATAGCGCCTATTATTCACCGACAAATGACTATATATCAATTCCAGATATAAAAAATTTTAATGAAAGTAAAACGTCAAGCGCAACGGAGAATTATTATTCAACTTTATTTCATGAGCTTGGCCATTGGTCAGGCCATGCAAGTAGGTTAAATCGTAAAATATCTAATCAATTTGCTTCTGCGGAGTATGCTTTTGAAGAACTTATAGCTGAATTATCTTCGGCTTACCTTTGTAGTCAATTAAATGTAAGCAAGGAGCCGAGAACTGACCACGCTCAATACTTAGCAAACTGGGCTAAGTGTATTAGAGCAAATAAAGATACAATCTTAAAAGCTTCTGGGATGGCTAGTAGAGTTCTAAAATATTTAAACAGCTTACAAGCTTCCAAGTCAAATGAAGATAAACAAGTGGCATAACAAATAAACCAAGAAGAAAAAAAATGACTGAAAAATATAAATACCAATATGAGATTAAAAAATACTCACATAATGTAAGACGTTTTATTATTGAAAGTAATGTTAAACTTAATAAGAGTGATATAGACGATTGCATTAATCATGTAGGTTTAAATAAACCTAAAATTTACGCAGGCGATAATCTTAAAGTGTCTTTTGAAGGAACTAAGTACGAAAACAATTCTCCTCTAGAAATAAATGAAATTAAACAAGCAGAATTTGACTCGTAAAATGACAGTCTACACTCTTTTAGAGTTAAGCTTAATAGTTTTTTTTGTAGGTATTTTTATAATTAATAATGAAATTTAAATATCAGCAAAAAATTAAAGTAATAAAAAAAACAAATAAACAAGGAGAGAAAAAAATGACAAAGGAAAGGGCAATCATTGAATATGTTATTAGATGGCTTGATTTTAATATAGATGAACCGCCACTTGAAAGCATCCAAGAAGATAGCGCCAATTTAAAAGAAAAAATTTTATTGGCTCTAAAAACAAACACGACATCTAAAGAGATAGAAGGAGGGATAATATGAATAAAAAACAAGAGCAAAAAAACGAAGATAAACTATTTGTTTTTGACGTACCCGCAACATTTACATATGAAATATATGCAAAAAATAAAACAGAGGCAAAAAAAATATTAATTGAAGAAGGAGGGTACACGATAGATGGCGAATTAAATTTCTCTGACGATGCTTATGAAGATGCTGAGCCTATTGAATTTGAAGATTAATTACTGCAATAAAAAAACAAAAAAGCAAAGGAACGATATGAATTACAATATGATACTTTATTTAACACTTATTATTTATTTTTTAATCACTATAATTTTTATTTTATTACAGCATAAAAAGAGACAATTAGAAATAAAACAATTCCATTATCAAAAACTTATTGAAGATGAGAAACGAAAAAAAAATTATTTAGGAATTGATGGGTTTGGGAACTAATAAACAATAGGAGGGATAATTAAATAATATGTACCAATTAACTTACAAAAATTTTTTGATTGATAAAATTTATAGTAAAAGCGGTAAGACTGGCTATTTTGTCGTTTGGAAATTGGACAAAGAAAATAACCCTTTTGACTTATGGATTGAAAATTTTAGGTCTATTAAAAAAGCCAAAAAATTTATAGATAGTGAGCAATAAATAAACAATAGGAGGGGCAATAATGGAATTATACATCGCAATTTTACTAGTCACTAATATCGCTTATCAAATTTTAAATTAATAACGGGGGTACCATGTATATAATTGATTATGATAAAAAATTAATAGGTAAATTTGAGGACGAAGAGTTAGTTAACTTTTTAAATAAAATTATAAAAAAGAGGTACATTTTTGCTAAAGATGAACTAGATGCTAAAGCCATCGTTAGCTACGCAATTGGACAAATGGAGAACTTAAATTAATTTAATTACAATAGGACAGTACAGATATAGGAGCAATTAAATAATCTCTAATTATTTTTAAAAAAATTTATTTGCTTTTAAAAAAAAAACAAAGGTAGAATATGTACAATAGAAGGGTGGTGTATTGCTCAGATAGAGGATTACCCAAGCATACCCAAGTATACGTAGAACATCCATCAATATTGGCTAGTCAAGTTAAAAAATATATGTCTATCCTTAAAAAAATAAGAAAAACTGTTAAGGAAACATATCCTAACGCTCACTTTAAATTTATTGAAGTGGATGACTTGGACAATCCTATATTAAACAATAATAAATAGTTATGATAATAACTAACTATCATACTACCAAAATAAAAGGTTAAAAATGAGAATAAAAAATATAGAAATTACATACGAAGATATTTCTTTGTATTTTTCAAAAGAAAAATTTAGCTCTAATTACTTTAAAAAATACCTACAGTTTACAAGGGATGAGAATGAGTATGAAAAAATATTTACCATACGCCTAGGCAAACACAGGTTATTTATATCTGTAGAAAAACCAGCTATTAAAACTTTGTATGAGCCATATAAACAAGATAAAAAATTATAATAAATTACTTAATTATAGATATTGACTAGCGAATATAATTAACGTAAAGTTAAATATGCAAGTGAATAATAATTGCTAAGTAAATTCTTTAAACTTTTAATGTTGTGCTAAAGAAATTATAACAGACCTACTTAGCTCTAATTATTCATAGGTTTAAAATGAGAGTGAGGTAATAAAAAGTATGGAATTTTTAGAAATTTCAAACGAGTTTGTAAAGTTAGCAAACAATAAAATGTTTCAAAATGGTCTTTATTTAAATACAATAATACAGTTTTACGCTATCTGTAAATTGTTAGAAAAAGATACAAGTAAAAGGATTATTATTACAGATGTAACTGATTATATACATAAAAATTTTTCTGTTCCACGTCCTAATTCTGCAAATGGTACTAGACATAATAATTCTTTAATTAGACTTGGACTCATAAAGTTAAGCATGAGTACAGAAGATGCTAGAGTTAAAAATATAAGTTTAACATCACTAGGCGAAAAGTTTAAAAAACTATTTATTGAGAAACAATGAGTAAAGGTTACAGACAACACGATAATAAATATAGAGTTGACATATCTGTGCGAGGCCAGAGGTTTACTAAAATTGTAGATACTGAGGCTCAAGCAATACAGTTAGTTACATCTATGAGAGCAACTTTACAAAATGGAGTTCAATTACAAGCAAAAAGAGCAGTTAAAGAAATAAGTTTAAACGAGGCTTTTCATAATTGTTTTTATGATAAAGACTTTGACGATAAACCTTGGTGCAATAGCGAACATGGAAGAAAACAAAAATTTTATGCCATGAGTATGATAGCTTTTTTTGGTAGAAATAGATTATTAAGAACAATTAAATTAGACGACTGGAGAAACTATATATGTCAGTTTCCGGATACAGCTACAAGAAATAGAAGAGCCTCGTGTTTAACAAAAATATTTAGACATGCTTTATTTCAGAACAGAATAACAGCTAATGATGTTTTAAAGATACGAAGACAACGAGAGAACGTAGCAAGTAGAGCAAGTACGTTTTCAGTTGATGAAGAAAATAGTATGTTGTTAGCTTGTGAAAAGTTTGCTTACACAGATATGGCAGATATAATAATTTGTTTAATAGATACAGGCTGTAGAGTAGAGGAGTTATTATCATTAAAACCTATTGATTTAATTGTTACTGAAAGAAATAATAAAAAGTTATATTTTTTAAATGTAACAAGATTTAAAACAAATACTCAATCGTTAGTTGGAGTATCAAATAGAGTGCTTGAGATTATGTTAAAAAGAAAAAATCAAGCAAGATTATTTATGACTAATTATAAACAAATTTATCGAAAGTGGAATACAATTCGTTATTACTTAGGCCAATCTAATAATCCTAATTGGGTTATGCACGTCTGTAGACATACTTGTGCAAGTAGACTTGCTTCAAAAGGATGGGCTTTATCTGCTGTATGTGGATGGATGGGCTGGTCTCCTAACAGCCCTCAGTTAAAAAGATATTTGCATTGGTTTGCTGATGATGTAGCAAATATGGCAAATAGTCTTAACGTAAGAAATGCTCCAGAGTTAAAAGTTGTTTCTGGTAGTAATTCTAAGTAAAGGAGTGTGCGTGATTGTGCGTGAGTATGCACAATTACAAATGTGTTGTGCGGATGGTATATAAAAAGTATTGTTATTGTTAGTAGTTATAAAAGGATGGGTCTTAAAAACTACTTACGATAACTACCTATCCGTATATTGTTAACTAACGTAACTTAATAGTAGTTACATCAAGTATAATTTATTATGTGCTTGTGTATCTACTAAACTAACGCTAGCGTAGTAGTCGTCTGCACATTTGCACATCAAATATAAACATAACTAGAACACCAAGAGGTTGATATGCAATTTGATAAAAAGATATTAGAAAAACTAGGTATTACAAAAACTAATACTGATGTGCCTAAAACATTACACGAGTGTATTGAGCAAGAGAAAAAACTAGAGCTTGAAATGATACGTTCCGGAATAAATAGGTTTCATAAAACAATAAATAAAACAAAAGAAAAAATCAACAAAGACGGACACCCAAGAGAAACAAGTGAAAGCGTTACAATTTATGGCCAGCAACTAGCACAGTCTGGTTTAGAGCCAATGTGCATATCAATCAATGAGTATTTTATAAAAGCCTTTGATGGTCATGCAACTAAATATGCAAGTGAAGCAATCATACTTTCCAAATGTATTCCTACCAAAGATATAGATATTGAAAGCAATCATAAATCTTATTTAGATAGATGGAGTGCAATCAGTTTCATCACATTAAAGTCTGTACTCGATAGTGTAACTATTGGTTCCACACAGGCAAAAGCAATCGTAAAAATAAGTTCATCAATAGAAGATGAAGCAAGAGGTTTATACTTCAAAGAGCGTGATAGTAAAAACTATACGCAAACTGTTGACTGGTTAAAATCTAAAAACAATTACAGACATAAACGTAAAGTGTTTATGTATGCTATGAATAAACATGAGCTTGAGTTCAAAGGTTTTGATAAAGAAGATAAAATAAAATTAGGTAAATTATTATTAGAATTACTTGTTAAGCACACAGGATTTGTTCAGTTAATTAACAAAGTAAAGGGTAATAAAATGTATAAGCATGTTGAAGCAACACCTAAAACATTAGAGTGGATAGAGAATAAAAAGTTTCATAGTGAGATATTAAAACCTTTTAAATTACCAATGATTATTAGACCAAAGCGATGGGTCAATCCATATAGCGGTGGTTATTATATCAAAGAATTAAGACCAAAGAATTTAGAACATGCACTATAATTTAATTAAAAAAGCTTCACGAGCTTACTTAGAAGAAATATCTAACAGAATAAATCAAATGCCATTGGTCTATGAATGTATTAATTTAGTACAGGACACATCATTTAAAATTAATAATAAAGTTTTAGATGTAGCTAAAAGTATTTGGGATAAAGGTTTAACTGTTGGTAAGATACCGGCTAAATATAATTTAGATATACCACCAAAGCCTCACGATATAGCTGATAATAAAAAAGCAAGAATAGATTGGAGCAGACGTAAGAAAGCTATATGTGAATACAATGCCTCTTTAAATAGTCAGCGTATATTATTTGCAAAAGTTTTTGAAATAGCTTCAACATTTCAAAGTTATCCAAATATACATTTTCCATGTCAGTATGATTACAGATGGAGATTGTATTGTGTTCCTCAATTTTTTAATTATCAAAATGGAGATTTACCAAAAGCATTATTATTATTTACTAATGGTAAACAATTACAAAGTAATGAGGCACTAGCAAGTTTAGCTATACATGGCGCTAATTGTTATGGAGAAGTAGATAAGGATACTCTTACAAATAGAATAGAGTGGGTAGATAAAAATGAAAAACAAATAATAGATACAGCAAGAGACCCACATAACCATTATGAATTTTGGGGTTCATGTTCAGAGCCTTTTCAATTTCTTGCATTTTGTTTTGAATGGGAAGCTTTTGTAAAATTTGGTCGCACATCAGATTTTGTTACATATTTACCTTGTTATTCAGATTGCACTAATAGTGGACTACAAATATTTTCTGGACTACTTGCAGATGAAAGAGGAGCTAAGGCTACAAATCTTACACCAGAAGAAAAACCACAAGATGTTTATAAAGAAGTAGCAGAAGAGGTATTACGATTGTTAAAAGAACAGCCAGATAGTCAACTTAAAAATATGTGGATTGAGTATGGTATCAATAGATATACAACTAAAAAAGTTACTATGTGTGTAGTGTATGGTCTTACACAGTTTAGTTGTAGAAAATATATTGAGGAATACATAAAAGAAAATGAAGAGGATGGTGTACCTAATCCTTTCTCAACTGATAAAAACCCAAGAGAAGGCAAGCCAAAATTATTTGTAGCAACAGCTTACTTATCAAGGATAGTATGGAAAGCTTTAGATAATGTAATTGTTTCTGCAAAAGAAGCTATGAATTGGTTACAAAAAGTATCAAAGTTAGTTGCTGAAAATAATCTACCAATAACTTGGACAACACCTAACGGAGCAATAGTTCAAATGTATTGTCCAGTAATGAAAACAAAAAGAGTTAATACAAATATGGGAGAAAAAATATGGAGACCAAAATTAAATAAGTATGTGAGTGATATAAAAAAAACTACTATACAAATAGAGACTAATAAAATTGATGTTAGTAAAGTAGCTAATTCAATATCTCCATCTTTTGTTCATTCGTTAGATGGTGCAATATTACAATCAGCAATATGTAAAGCTTCTCAAAATGGGATTAAAAACTTTGCAACTATACATGATAGTTATGGAGTTCTTGCTACAGATATGAACATAATGAATGGCTGTGTTAAACAATCATTCTTTGAAATATTTAATAACAAAAATTTATTAGAGGATTTTTTAAATGAAATAAAACCACAAATATCAGAAGACAATCATAAACACATACCACCATTACCAAAAAAAAGAAACCTAGATTTATCTTTAGTTTTACAAAGTGACTATTTTTGTTCATAAATGTATTAGCTAGCGTACACAAAAGGACACTATAGATGACTAGAAACTTAACCAACAATAAACAATGGAGTTATAATGGAAAAAAGTAAGGCGTTTACTTCTCCTTTTGGGATAGCTTTATATCCATGGTTGTCTAAGGCTGATGTTAGATACAAGCCTGAAGGCGAATTTAAAGTTGATTTAGAAATATCTACAACTGATGCACAAGGAATGATTAAACAAATCAATTCCTTTATGGATAAAGCAGTCAAAGAGGCTGAGGAAAAGTTAAATAAAAAAGGAATAAAAAAATCAACACATATTCCTTATAAATCAGAACATGGAAAAACTGTTTTTAAATTTAAAATGAAAGCTAGTGGTAAAAACCAAAAAACTGGCGATAGTTTTAAACAACGTCCAGCACTATTTGACAATGAGTGCAATCCTATCAATCCAGATACTACAATCTGGGGAGGTAGCGTAGTAAGAATAAATTATATACCTCACACTTATTACACACCTGCGTTAGGTGCTGGAGTTACGTTGCGATTAAAAGCTGTTCAGGTCAAAGACCTTGTTGAGGGTAAATCTGAAACACAGTTTGACAAAGTTGATGGCAACAGTTCATTTAAAAATATGAAGACCAATGATATCGAAGAAGACTTGGCCAGCCAAGCCGACTTCTAAATTTAAGTCAAAGCTTGAGGAAGAGTTTGATGTTTTTCTTAAACAGAAAAAAATAAAAGCTGATTATGAAAGTATTAAAATTTCTTACCTCAAGCCTTCTAAAGCCAGTAAGTATACACCAGATTTTATTTGTCCGGTGGAAGATGTATATATTATTTTAGAAACTAAAGGACAGTTCTTAACATCAGATAGAAAGAAACATCTAATAGTCAAAGAACAACATCCTCAACTAGATATACGATTTGTTTTTTCCAATTCAAAAACAAAGATAGGAAAAAAAAGTTCTACTTCCTATGCAAAATGGTGTGAGCTTAAAGGTTTTAAATATCATTGTATTCAATCAACAAAAAAATTTTTACCTGATGAATGGGTAAATGAAATAGTGAGTAAACAAAATGCAAAGTAAAAATATTTTAGATAATTTTAAAAGACAACTTCGTGAAAAAGCAAAGAGACAAGAAAAGATTACAAATATTATTTATACAATAATAACTTTATCTTTATTAATTAGTTTCATTTACATCTTCTATAAACAAACATGTGTACCTTATTCTATTTTTTTATAATTAATAAATTATAAATTTCAAATTAATCATAGGCTCTTCTGCCAATTAAACATCAATAAAAAAAGTTGCTTACTAATATCAAATGCGAAAACAAACTAATTATATTATCATACATTGTAGTGCTACAAGACCATCACAAGATATAGGATTTAAAGAGATTAATCGTTGGCATATTGAAAGAGGTTTTCTTAATTGTGGTTATCATTTTATTATAAGACGTAACGGAATTATTGAAGATGGAAGAACAACGGATAGTGTTGGCGCACATACTCTTGGTAGAAACCATGACAGTATTGGTATCTGTATGGTAGGTGGAGTATCACAAGATAATATTAATATGTGGGAAAATAATTTTGAGCCAAAACAATGGGAAAGTCTTAAAACATTAATATACGAATTACACAATAAATATCCAAAGGCAGAAATCAAAGGCCATTATCATTTTACCCATGATAAAAAATGTCCAAGCTTTAATGTTGATGATTGGGCGGTAACTGAATGTGATTGGATAAAAGGAACAAGTTTACCTAATGATAAACCAGAACCAAAACCATAGTGAATTTATTAAACATGAAGCATGTCCAAATTGTAGAGATAAAGGTTTCGATAGCAAGGGAGATAACCTAGCTAGATACTCCGACAATCATGCTTGGTGTTTTAGATGTTCTTATAGAGAAGCACCATCAGAAATAAAGTTTGAAATATTATCAAAGAATAAACCGACATTAAATATGATAGAAGGAGAATTTAAAAATTTAAACAAGCGTGGTATTTCATTAGATACCTGTAGATTTTTTGATTATCAAGTTGGAACATATAAAAATCAAACAGTACATATAGCACCATACTACGATGATAATTTTAATTTAGTAGCACAGCATTTAAGATTTCCTAATAAAGAATTTATTTGGTTAGGGGACACTAATAAAATTTCTTTGTTTGGTAAAAATAAGTGGAAGGAAAAACAAAAGTATATTGTTATTACTGAGGGAGAGATTGATTGTTTGTCTATATCTCAAATTCAAAAAAATAAATGGCCAGTTGTATCTGTACCTAGTGGTGCAAAGTCAGCTAGAAAATATATAAAAAAATCTTTAAGTTATTTAGAAACATTTGAAAATATTATTTTTATGTTTGATAATGACCAAGCCGGTCAAGAAGCTTCTGTAGAATGTGCAGAATTATTTTCACATAACAAAGCAAAAATTGCAAAACTTCCACTAAAAGATGCTAATGAGATGTTGTTAAATAATAAAGAGACTGAAATTATACAACACATCTTTAATGCAAAATCTTATTTACCAGAAGGAATTATATCTGGTTCCGATACATTAGATTTAATTTTAAATAGAGATAAACCTATTTCAATTCCATATCCTTGGAATGGTCTTAATAAAAAGATTAAAGGTATTAGAAAGGGCGAGATACTTTTATTTACAGCCGGAAGTGGTACAGGAAAATCACAGGTATGCCGTGAGATTGCTTACCATTTAATTAAAGAAAATAAAAAAGTTGGTTACATAGCTTTAGAGGAAAATACTGAAAGAACTATTTTAGGTTTAATTGGAATAGATATAAATAAAAGAGTTTATGATGAAGAAGTATTTAAACTGGTTGATGATGAAACAATAAAAAATTCTTGGAAAAAAATAATAGATGGTAAAACTTATTTTCAAGACAAGTTTGGTAGTAGTGATTGTGATTATATTCTACAGAAAATTAGATATTTAGTTAAAGGTAAGGACTGTGAGTTTATTATTTTAGACCATATTAATATGGTTGTAAGTGGATTAGATGGAGATGAAAGACGTTTAATAGATTATCTGATGACTAAATTAAGAACATTAGTTGAAGAGTTAAAGTTTGGTCTTATTATTGTTTGTCATTTAAAAAGAATAGAAGGTAACAAAGGCCATGAGGAAGGAGCATTGACATCGTTAAGTCATTTACGAGGTTCACATGCTTTAGCACAACTTAGTGATATTGTTGTAGGTTTTGAAAGAAACCAACAATCTATAAATAAACAAGATGTAATGTCAGTTAGAGTTTTAAAGAACAGATATACAGGAGATACAGGTTTAGCTTGTGTACTTAATTACGATAAAATTTCTGGTAGATTAAGTGAAGGAAGTTTTAATGAACAAGATTTTGCAACAGCACATTAATTCATTTCTACATGAGTATTTAGAATATGATGAAAAATTTGAACAGCTAGATGATAATGAAAAAATTTATGTATTCTCTATTCTTAATAGATTACTACTTTCATTTCATTTAGTTTTAAAAAATCCATCCGTAAGTTCAATACTGTTTGTAACAACAACATCATCTAAAAAAATATTAGACGACATACTAAAAAAGGTTGGGTATTTTTTACCCCAAGTTAACAACATAAAGGTAATAGTGTTACAATAATGAAACTTATATTTGACATAGAAACAAATGGGTTCTTATCAGATGTAACTAAAATCCATTGTATTGCAATTAAAGATATAGAAACAAATAAAATCTATTCTTTTAAATTTGATGAAATAGATAGAGCAATCAAAATATTAAGTGGTTCTAAATTATTAGTTGGTCATAATATTTTAAGTTTTGATTTAGCTATAATAAAAAAACTATATCCAAATTTTAATTATAATGGAGAAGTATTAGATACTTTATTAGTTACTAGGTTGATATGGACTAATATAAAAGAAGAAGATTATAAAATAAAAAATCTTCCACTTCAATTTTCTGGACGACATAGTCTTGAAGCTTGGGGTTACAGACTTGGTTTAAGAAAAGGAGACTTTATTAAAACAGGAGACTTTTCTAAATGGTCTGAAGAAATGCAAAAGTATTGTGAGTTAGATGTTGAAGTAACACATGAACTATACAAGTTAATTGTAAAACAGAACTATTCACAAGAGGCTATAAAGCTTGAGCATGAATTTGCTAAGTGCATAATTCAACAAGAAGCACATGGATTTTATTTTGATGTGGCTTCTGCAAAGAAGCT
>Ga0194115_10006357_pt1 | contig 11993 bp, 23 predicted proteins | sample TA2MahsurfametaG_3_FD_148656 | JGI IMG/M metagenome (GOLD analysis project Ga0194115, IMG submission 148656) | Freshwater microbial communities from Lake Tanganyika, Tanzania - TA2015002 Mahale S4 surface | ecosystem: Environmental > Aquatic > Freshwater > Lake | place: Tanzania: Lake... | reverse complement strand
CTTAACAACGGCCTCGCGACGGGCGCGCTCGACTTCGCGGATGGCACGGTCGAGAAGCACCCCTCCACCCTGATCGTCGGGGGCGGGAACACGCGCCTCGCCGGGGGCGACCGGCACTACGTTGGGGCCATCGCGCAAGATGCGAGCGTTCAGGACAGGTTCACGTTCATCGCATGGGGCTACGACGAACGCTTCGAGCGCGCCATCGCGGGCGAAGATCAGCTCGACTGGACGCTGTTTGTGCAGCGTGTGCGGCGCGCGGCGGGCAGGTTGAAGATCGACCTGCTGGCCAGCCCCCGGGCGAGCATCACCGGCGCGACGCTGCTGCGCGCTGGCGTCGCCCGCGACGAGGTGGAAGAGGCGACGTTGTGGAAGGGCATGGACCCGGCGAGCGTCGTCAAGGTCCGGGCCGAAGCGGAGGGTTGATCCATGTGGCAAGGGAAGCAAGTCGCCGTGCGGCATACATGGGGCGAGGCGCTGGCCTTCGTCGCGAACCCGGTCAACGGCTGGGGCGACGCGACGCGCCATAGCCGGGCGAAGCGTAGTGAGGGCGACAAGTACTATACGCTCGCCGACCTGCCCGCCGCGCAGCGTGCGATGGCGCACGGCTGGGCAGAGGGGCTGGCGCGCGTCGAGGGGCAGGTCGGCGCGGCCATCGCCGGGGTGCGCGCGGAGCGCATCCCGACATATCGGATGGATGTGGCGGGCGAGCGCCCGAATGTGCCGTTGGCCGTCGCGGGTGATCCCCGGTGCATGTACCGGCGGCGTCCCGAAGCGCCGCGCACACGGCCTGTCGTCAGCATCGCCATGGCCATTGGCGCGCCATGGCACATCCACGCGACATGCCTCGCCCGGCGCGGTGCGGCCGTGCTGGCATGGTGCGACGCCTTGGAAGCGGCCGGATGGACGACGGAGGTGGAAGCGTACTGGTTCACGCGATCCGGCACCGCTTCGCTGGACTACCGGGTGCTGGTCAAGCCTGCGGGCGAGCGTTTCGACCTCGACCGCATGTCCTTCGCTTTGGTGTGCCCTGACATGCTGCGCCGCGCCGCCTTCACCATCTTGGAAGCCTGCCCTGACCTGCACGCGTCGCATGGGCGAGGCTATGGCACGAGCGGCAACCTGCCCGACGCCGAAGTCTCCGGGCGCGTTCACCTGCCCCGGGTCGAGGTCGAGGGGCCATGGGCGACGACAGAGAGCGCCGTCGCGAACGTGCGGGCGGCGATCATGGCCAGCCGGGCGGAGGTGCTGTCATGAGCATCGTCTTCCGGTTGGCCTTCGCCGTCGCCGTCTTCTCGGCCATCCTGCTGCGGTGCGCGTCATGATCCGCGACGCGCTTGGCACCGCGCTGGCCTTCATCGCCATGGGCGCGGTCTGCTATCTCGCCCTTGCCGTGTTCTGAACCCTAACCAAGCCGGGCTGCATGGTGCGGCCCGGCGCATCACCGAAGAGGATCCATCTCATGTTCCCAGCACCCCGCAAGCGTACCGAGACGGTCGCCCAGCATGACGCCCGGGTGAAGCGCGACATGCTCAAATTCCGGGGCGGCCCCGGCAGGGACGAAGTCGAGGCGTGGATTGAGCACGAGCGCGCCGCCGGGCGTCTGGTTGAGCGTAACATCAGCGACCCGGTCGAGCGCGACTAGCCGCCGGGATACCGCCGCAAGCCGGGGGCCGCTTCACAACGGGGCGGCCCTTCGCGCTTGTGGCGGCCGCCCGGCCCCGCCCCGGCCCCGCCGCCCGCACCGCATGCACCATCATGCGCGTGCCTCCCGTCTTGATGCGCTCGCGTGCTGTGCGTCAGGCATCATGGGACTGCCGCGAGGGGGGATTCCTCTTTTTCGTTCGCACGCGCGCGTAGGCGGCGGACATCATGGGACTGCCGCGAGGGGGGATTGCTTCCAGAGCATGGCTGCCATGCAAGAATATCACATGACTTCGTTCGCTATGTTCGCTATGTTCTCATTGTCCTTGAAAGGAGGGCTCACATGCAGACTTCGGCTTTCGCAATGGTCCGTCACGCCATCGGCATCTCTCTGGTGGAACTCGGCACCCCGCCGGCCCACGCCGACGAGATGGCTCGCTACATCTCCGAGGAACACGACAACGCCGAGGTCCACAACCTCGACCAGCACGGCTGGGTCGTGCGCGCCTGCTTCACGGGCGACAGGGCGTGGATCTTCATCGACGCGCCGCGCGCCATCGATGGGCGCAAGTTCGCGGAACTGATCGGCCAGACGGTCAGCGAGATCACGGGCGAGCAGGTCCCCGTGATCGAGATGCCGACCAAGGAAAGCAAGATCCACTAGGCCGAAACCGGGGGCGAGCAACCCCGGTCGTGCAGTCGTGCTGCACCTGACGAGGCCAACAGGAGGAATACCATGCTTGTCTTGAACTTCTCGCACGAACCCGAGATCACCGCCCACATGCGGAACAGCAACGTGGTCGTGGATATGGGGCCCACCGATCACCGCATGACGCTGGTGATGTCTCTCGAAGAGGCTTCCGGTCTCGCGAGCAAACTCTTCTCCCTTCTCTCGGTCGTCGAGGATGCGACCAAGATCAAGGAGAACCAGACGATGGAGCGGACGTGATGTCCCCGACCCAGAAGATAGAGGCCATCAGGGATCGCGTGTGCGATCTCTATGGCGTGTCCTTCGAAGCACTCGTGGGCGGGAGGCGCAGCGACAACGTCGTGCGCGCCCGTCACATGGCGGCGGCTCTGGCATTCGAGTTCGTCCACGAGTGGACCATGCAGGAGATCGCCGATTGCATCGGCATGTCGGCGCATACGGGTGTGCGCTACGGGCTCCGCAAGGTTCAAGCGGACCCGAGGCAGAAGGAACTCTACACCCAGCTATGCGCGGAACTGGTCGAGCAGGCTGGCGACCCCGCCGACTGGAAGCCTCTTGACCCAAGGTCGAAATGATGCTCTGGTTTGGGGGCCGAGGAGGTTTGCGCCTCCCCGGCTCCCTGACGCAGCGGGTCTCGCAAACCCCTCCGTCGCGGACCACGCCAAGTGCCGGCGGGTCATGTGCCAATTGATGGCACCTGTTCCCCAAACGCGCAAGGCACTTCTTCGGACGAACCTGAACGCCATGCGGCGGATGCAGGAGAACGGAGAAGGGAGAAGTCATAGCCTGCCAGCATCTCGATCCGGGGCATTTTGCCGGAAACGGACTTTCGACCACGCAACAAGCCACCCCTTTGAACCGTACACAGTACCCTCCCGGTCGGGGACATAGACCCGGGCACGGCGGCTGGCCCCCGATACAGGGCAGGGTGGGTATAGATGGTCGAGGTGCTGATGAACACCGCTCGTATGTCCCCCACGGGGATATAGCGAAAGGCGAACCATGGAGGGAATGATGAGGGTGCTTGTTGCTTGCGAGTTCAGCGGAACAGTTCGCGATGCCTTCGCGAAAAGGGGGCATCAGGCAATGTCCTGCGATCTTCGGGCATCAGAAACGCCGGGGCTGCACTACTGTGGAGATGTGCGAGACGTTCTTGACGGATGGATGCCGGTCTCGTTCTCCAGAGAGTGTGACCCGCAAGGCGACGGTCATTGCCGGATCTCGGACTGCGATGTCTCTGCATGTCAATGCGTAGGTCCAACTCAAGACGGCATCGAGTACCGAGAGACCGAGAACGGACTGTTCGGAAGGCCCGAGGAAACTCCGTCTTGGGACATCCTCATCGCGCATCCACCATGCACACATATTGCCATATCCGGTGCGAGGTGGTTTGCAGAAAAGAAGGTCTTGCAGGAAGAGGCCCTGTCTTTTGTGCAGATGCTGATGGACGCACCCGTCAAGCGCATTGCAATCGAGAACCCGGTCTCAATCATCAACAGCCGCATCCGAAAGCCAGACCAGATCATCCAGCCATGGTGGTTTGGTCACGAAGCTCGCAAATCAACGTGCTTGTGGCTCAAGGGACTGCGAAAGCTGCGTCCGACTGCGGTTGTTGACGAGGGTGCAATTTTCACGACAAGTTCCGGGAAGAAGATACCAGAATGGTACAGCAAGATACCTAGAAGCCAGAGGAGTGAAGTCAGGTCGCAGACCTTTCAGGGTGTTGCTGACGCCATGGCTTTGCAATGGGGATAATGGAGGATACAATGAAGAAGACAGGCTACAAGTCACACATCACCGAGACTGCGGGGACACTCAGGGCGCGCATCGCTTGCAGGCAGGAGGCCCTCAAGGTGGCGCAGCCGGACTCGTGGATCTGGTGGCACATGAACCGGACCATCGCGGAGCTGGAGCGACAGGTCGCACAGATGGAGGGCGGACGATGCGACATATCAATTCAGATCGCTCTCAACATTCTGACAAGAGAGCGAGACGAGGCTCGCGCAGAACGCGACGAAGCGCGCGTTGAGGTCGAGCGGCTGCGCGCTGAGCTTTTCATCCAGCAGGGATGCTGCGATGGAGCCTCAGTCGTGGAAGGCCACATTGCGCGCGAGCGTGAGGAACATCAGGCCGAGGTCGAGCGGCTGCGAAACGGACTACATCACATCTCGCTGGCCTCCCAAAACAGCATGTCGAGCAAGCAAGAATGCGGTCGGATTGCGCGCGAAACTCTTGAGGGCGCACCATGACCCGCAAGAAGACCGATGGCGAGAGGATCGCTGGGGCTGATGGTGTCGCATGTCTAGGTGATGTTAGCCTCGTTAATTTGCCCGATCTAGCCGACCGCATCGACCGCATCATCCGCCGCCGCATGGCCGAAGCGTATGCGCTGGGGTGGCTTCACGGCAGACGGAGCCAGCATAAGGTAACCGGGGATGGGATGGAGTTTAACAACCCATACCGAGGGAGGAAGAAGAAATGACCCGCCCCATGTATGAAAGCCAACTCGACAGGGAAGCTGAAGCTGCCGTCGCAAGGGAACTTGCCGAGCGGTGGAACTGCACGGCCCTGAAGATGAAGCCTTCATATGTGGTTGACTTCGCCATGCTTCGTCACAACAAGTGCGAGGCATTTGTAGAGATCAAGTGCCGAAACTATACGATGGAACGCATGGACTCGATGGGTGGGTTCATGCTTTCATTGGATAAATGGCGAGCCGGTATCGATCTCGCTCGATCAAGCGGCGCGTTGTTTGTAGTCGTCGTGGATACGCCCGACTCCACTTGGTGGCACAAGGTCGGGACAAGCCCAGAGCATGACGGTCTTTCCTTCAGGGGACGCACGGATCGCGGAGACCCGCAGGATGTCGAGCCTGTCGTGCTTCTGAAGTCATGGAGGTTCAAGAGACTGTGACCCAGACCCACATCCTCATGCTGCTGCTTGCTGCAATCCTCATAACCTTGGGAGTGTTCACATGACGGACCTGACGGGACAGCCCACGTTCGATGAGTTCTGGTCGATCTACCCCAAGCGGGTGGGCAAGGCCGAGGCTCGCAAGTCGTGGGACAAGGCAGTCACGAAGATCAAGATCGACCCGAAGGACATCATCGACGGAGCGAAGCGATACGCTGCCGCCAAACGCGGTACGGATGTCCAGTACGTCGCCCATGCCTCGACATGGCTCAACCAGCAGCGATGGGCAGACGAAGAGGCTACCATATCTGCCGGTGATGTTCCGACCTACAAGCCGGATCCAGAAGTCCGCAAGCTTGTGACGGACACGGAACTGGCTCAGGATCTCAAGAAGCGCATCCTTCGTGCCACGCGCCTAGCCCACACCGATGCCCTTCACGAGGCCGCGCGCCGCCTCAACACGAGCGAGGCCGAGTTATGGAGTTGCATGGAGGCCGGATTCGCGGGCTTCGAGGCAAGGGCATGGAAGCATGCGGTTGCATTCGTGCTGCGCGCCGAGCCCCATCCCGAGTTCCTCAACATCACTCGCGAGCATTGGTTTGATGGCAAGGAGAGGCTGGAGAGCCGCGCCCGCGCCATGGCGATAAAGAAGCAATGGCGCACACCTACCATTGACATTGGTGTGTAAGCATACAATTATCACAACAGGCAACCAAAGGAGGGAACCGATGTTGCCAGCACAGAGGACACCGCAATGGCACGAGGAGCGCCGACATGGCATTGGCGGAAGCGACGCCAACGTCATCATGTCTGGCGACGCCGAGAAGATCCTCGATCTCTGGAAGATCAAGACGGGTAAGAAGGAGCCAGAGGACCTGTCGGGTGAGTTCCGGGTGTCCCTAGGGACCTACACCGAGCCGTTCAACGCTGACTGGTTCTTCTACAAGACCGAGCTTCCGGTGATTGCCCGGGGCGACAAAAGGGTCAGCCGGGAGCGCCCATGGATGCGGGCCACGCTTGACGGCGAGGTGCCAATGCCGGACGGCAAGACAGCCGTCTGGGAAGCCAAGCACACCAGCGCCCGCTTCTCCATGAAGGAAGCCGTGGCGCGCTACCAGCCCCAACTCCACCACAACATGATCGTCACGGGGGCTCGCAAGGCCTACCTGTCGGTGATCTTCGGCAACGAGTGGGACTACGAGGAGGTCGAGTACGACGCGACCTACGCACAGGCCCTCCTCAAGGCCGAGACCGAGTTCTGGGAGTGCGTCAGGCTTGGGCTTCCGCCCAGCGACGAGCCCCAGATCGTGGTTCCGCCCGAGGCGTCCAAGGTAGTGGACATGACGGGCAACAACGAGTGGGCGTCTGCGGCTTCGGAATGGCTGCTCTGCAAGAACTACGCAACGCAGTTCGATACCGCCGCTGCTACTCTCAAGAAGATGGTCGCGTCGGATGTGCGAGCCGCATCCGGTCACGGCATCAGGATCGCGCGCGACAAGCGTCGGGCGCTTCGCATCACGCAGGAGGGATGAGATGGAAGACCAGAACGGGGCGCTCTACGGGGCGCTCGCCAAGGCACAGGGCGAGATGACCAACCCGATCAAGAACCGCGAGGTTCAGGTCAGGTCGGACAAGGGGTCGTACAAGTTTGCCTATGCGACCTTGGACTCGATCCTCGACATCGTGCGCGGCCCCCTGTCGCGCAACGGACTGTCGTTCACCCAGACGCTGGAGGTGCGGGATGCAGGCATGGTGATGTGCCTGCGCCTGTTCCACGCCGCCGGGGCGCACATCTCCACCTGCATGCCACTCGACAACGCGAGGGTCGTCAAGATGCAGGAGATGGGGTCGCTGATGACCTTCGCCCGCCGCTACCAGATCGCATCGTTCTTTGGTCTCGCCGCCGAGGAGGACGACGACAGCAACGGTGCCGATGGCAATCAGGTCGTGTCCATGAAGGACAAGCCCAACAAGGCGGATCCGTCCAAGGATGCGCGGGCGGCGTTCAAGCTGGTTCGCGACGAGATGAACGAGGCTCCCGATGCTGCGTCTCTTGCGGAGATCCTTCTTAGGCGCAAGGACATGATGCTGCTCGTCAAGTCCACGAGCGAGGCCGGCTACGCCGAACTCATGGCCCTCAAGGACCGTCTGGTGGGAGGCTTCAATGCGACCAAATGAGAAGAGAGCCAAGGCGATCTCCGAGGCAGCAATCGCCAAAAAGTCGAGGCACGACATCTCGGAGATGCCCGAGACGACGATCCTGTCGATCCGCGCGGCCCAGTCGGCGGCAGATGAACTTGGCCATCTCATGGATGTCCTCAAGGAAAGGAGGAGCGCCATTTGCGACGATGTCTATGACATGGTCGGTGAGTTCATCTCGAAACAGCATGGCGTCACCCTTAGCCGAGATGACCACATCGGGATGCAGATCGACTGGCATGACAAGGTGATCGATGTCCTGACCAAAGAGGTCATCGAAGATGCCCTGCACAGGAACATCCGCAGCACCATCGATGATGCATTCAAGAAGAAGGAGACCAAGGAATGACAAAGCGCCTTGATGCCATCGTTGGCATCCCGAACAAGGACAAGAGCAAGACCTACTGGACCAAGGTCGGGGCTGCGTTCGAGTCCAAGAAGGGGACCGGCTACACGCTGTTCCTCGACTTCATGCCGCTGCACAGGTCGGATGATGGCAAGGTTGTCATCAGCCTTGTGGAGCCATCCGACGACAAGAAGCCGTCCCAGCAGTCTCTGGAGCCCCGCAAAGCGAGGGACGACCTCGATGACGAGATGCCGTTTTGATCCGTGACACGGAAATCGAACGGCATCTGGCCCGCCTTGAGGAACTCGGGTCCTCCGCTGCGGAGGCGCGGGCTGACTACGAGTTCGCGGCAGACATGGTCAAGACCGTGTATGCAGCCGAGTACCTCAAGAACGACTTCCAGAGGACCGCAGACAAGGAGGCGGCTGCGCTTGCGTCGCCTGCCTACGTCAACGCCCTGACAGAGAAGAAAAGAGCCTTCGTAGTGTCCGAGAAACTCAGGCACGAGAGGGCATGGAGGGAGAGGGTCATCGATGCGTGGCAAACCTTCTCCGCAAACGCGAGAGGCAAGATATGACCATCCAGATCGACAAAGAGATTCCGATCCCGGAAATCCACAAGACCCGGCTGATCTACCCGTTTCACATGATGAACATCGGTGACTCGTTCTCGGTCCCAGCCGACAAGGCTGCGTCCATGAGGAACTGCATCATCCACTACCAGAAGAAGAACAAGGCCAAGTTCCTGACACGCCTCAACCGCAACGGCACTCAGGTCAGGGTGTGGCGGGTGGCCTGACCATCTCCGACGCAGTCTTCCTCACGCTCTTGACGCGGACAGTCCACCCTTCCCCGAACGTCTTGAAGTGAGGAAGACTGCGAAGGAAGTCCATGCGCTTGTTGCATATGACGCCAATCAGGCCGACAGGGGGAGCAACCTTGGCGGCCTGAAGCGTCTTGGGGCCAATCACTCCATCAGCCGTCACGCCCATTGCTTCCTGCAAGATCACGGCTGCCTTGCGCGGCCCTGAGTTCACGGCAATGTCGAAGACTGCGTAGTCAACGCCAGATGGAAGATCATCCCCCTTCACGGCATCCCAGTACTTAGCCTTGTACAGGGGTGCCACCATGTCACGGGTCAAGCCACGCATGATGGTCTCGTCTGCTGGCTTGCCGGTCCATTCCTCCCAGACCCTGCGCGTCACACCGAGGTTGGTCATGCCGCCCGGATCGAGCGGGTGGTTGACGTAGCCGCCCTCGTGCTTGAGTACCTCCGTCAGGCAGCGCAGGAAGTTGCCGATCACTTGGCGGCGACTCCCCTCAACTTCTCGATGGTCCTGAGACCACCGAGTCCAAGCATCGCGAACATCAGCTCCCAAAGGTTGGCGTCCAACACGGGAGGCTTGGGGATGGGCTTGCCGACAAGGAACCCGATCCATACCGCAAGGGGAACGAAGAGGTAGGTGTAGGCCACCGCCGACGCGCACACCCAGCCGATTGCCGGTCGCCAGCCCCCGATGAACAGGGAGCCGGTTTCGGCCTCTGCCTTGTTGACCTCGATCTGCGCCCGGTCATGGGCCAGCAGGGCATCGCGCAGTTCAGCCTCTGCCTTGGCGCGAGCAGCGGGATCTGGGATGAACTTGTCCAGAACCTTAAGGCCAGCAGCGACTGCGTCTCCAACTCCAAACATCAGCGTCTCCTCTCGATTTCAGTCGCCACGAGGTGTGACAGGGTTGCGACCAGCCCGGCGGCGTGTTGCAGCGTGACTTGGGCGATTGTCAGCACCCCGTCCCTCTGCACCGCCACGGCTATCGGGGTCTCCCGGTTGTGGGATGGGTAGATCATCGCCAGCGTCGGCCCTCTGTACGAGTCTTGACCACCGGCCATGGTGTCGAGGTCCGGGGCCGAGATCGTGCCATCCGCGAGGGGCCGGGTCATTTACCGCGATCCACCTTACGACGACGCTTTTTCCGATACGCAGCGGGGTCGATGCAGAACCCGAGGGGTCCCCTGACGGGCTCGAAGGGCTTTCCAGTCGGGTTGTCGGAGCGCAGCTCGGTGATTGTCCCCGAGAAGGCTTCCCCGAGGTGGCTCCCGACTTCCTTCCAGTCCGGGTCATCGTACTCGTTTCGCCGCCGCCTTGGCATTGCGAGCCTCCCACTTGCCGCGCTTGAAGCGCATGATCTCGATGGCCTCCGCAAAGTCCGTGTAGGCTTGGATGCCGCCACCGTCCGGGTCCACGACAATGCCCACCGTTGAGCCGTGCCGCGACTCTTGAGCCTCCAACTGGTGCTGGTCCGCATAGCTGTCGATGTGCTTGTAGCCGCGCGCCCGAACCAGCCAGAAGGACTTGGACCCCTTGCCCGAATCCTGACCCTGATAAATCTCCGCGTGATGCTGGTGGCCCGCAGCGAGAATGTCAGCCCCGCCGTCCGAAAACTGCCGCGCACGCATCAAGCCGTGCAGGGGGTTGTAGATGGACGAGCCCTTGAAATCGTGCCGGGCGTCCACGCGAACGAAATGGCCCGAGGGAGTGGCGATCTCGAACTGCGCCGTCCAGTCCTGCTTGACCGCATGGCCGCGCGCCATCCAGTCCAACGGATCCCCTGAGCCCGACCACATATCATGGTTGCCAGCAATCAGGACGATCCACGGCACGGCCCCAAAAAACCACTCGGCCAGCTTCCAAGCCTGCGTCCGGGTCGTCTCCTGCTCCGCGTACAGGCGTACCAGCTTGCCGGTCCAGTTGTTCGTCACATCCCCGAGACAGACCGCATGGACGTTAGGAGTCCTCATCAGGTCAACGTCACGCTTGAGGAGGGGCCAGTTGCAGCCGGGGTCGTCCAGATGGGGGTCACCCACGATGGCTAGGGCGTAGGGGCCGTCCTCCTTTAGGGAGAACCGCATCCACTTCTTGGCAGCCCGATGCTCCGACCGGCGGGTGTAGCCGTCCGCCAGACGCTCTATGAGCGCCTCTACAGGGATGTCCGGGTCTGGGAGAGGGGGCGGGGTGTAACGCTGCTCCAGCGGCTTCCGGTAGCCTTGGAAGACGCTCTGGGACCAGTCGATCTGCCGGCCGGCGGTCTCCTCAAGCTGGGAGATGGTGCTGCTCTTGCCGTTGATGCGCTTTCCCAAGCGAAACATGGCTTCGGCCCAAGCTCCACGCATTCCGTTGGCCGGGGTCTGGCCGGGCGGGACATGGCCCTCGCGCAGGCATTCCTCCACGGCTTCGATGCGCCGCAGGGCCTCCTCGCGGCTTAGTCCGGGGTTGGGCATGTCAGGTGCCTCTGCTAACCGGCTTGATGTCCGTTCCCACGGGGCCGACGCAGGCAATTCCGTTGGGGGCAATGATGATGGCAGTCCACGTCCCGGTGGGCGAGGAGTAGATCACCAGCATGTTTCCGTTCTCGATGCGCCCGGCGACCAAGGGCCTCTCGCGGTAGTTGGAGAGGACCTCTTCGATCTGGTGTAGGGGCGCGCACAAGGGCCTGTCGGCCTGCGTCGCAAGAAGAAATCCCTCCAGCATCTCTCACCTCAAGGGAATGAACGGCATCACCTTTACGAAAGCCGCCGCGACCGCACCCGATAAGGCCCCTACCGCAACCAACGCCCTCCAACCCCCACCGGCAGCATCCATGGCAGAGCGCACGGCCTTCATGTCTGAGGTCAGTTCCTCCATGGACCGGGTGAGCGCCTTCACTTCGGCCTCTAGCCTTCCGAACTCGCGGGGGTCAATGTCGGTCATCGCGCCCTCGCATATTTAAAGGGGTTTTCGGCAAAGGCCGCGAAGACGTGTGTGTCCCCGCTTGTATTTTGAAACGTGGTCCGCAACTTGAAACCGTTGGCGGTTAAATCAATACCGCCCGGCGTGCTTTCAGCGCTCGCAGCATCCGCGCTCAGTACGCTGTTCACCACGTTGAACGTGTTTCGTGCCGCATCAAATATCCACCACGACCCAGAAGTGTTTGCGGGCTTCAGCATGAGCCAGCGCGGCCGATGCCCGCAGAACACAAACGGCCCATCCGTTGAACCATTGCCGATGTAGCTGCCGAATTTGCTGAAGCCTTCGATCTCGGACCACAGGTAGGCGACGTAGTTTGCGCTGGCGGCGTTTGCATTGTTTGTTGCATTAGACACCATAAACTGCGAAGACGACCAATTGCCGGTTCCAAACGGTGAGTTT
>Ga0194115_10006351_pt1 | contig 12002 bp, 15 predicted proteins | sample TA2MahsurfametaG_3_FD_148656 | JGI IMG/M metagenome (GOLD analysis project Ga0194115, IMG submission 148656) | Freshwater microbial communities from Lake Tanganyika, Tanzania - TA2015002 Mahale S4 surface | ecosystem: Environmental > Aquatic > Freshwater > Lake | place: Tanzania: Lake... | reverse complement strand
CGACGCGCTCAGCGTCAATCCTGACAGCGTGCCATCCGTCCGCCAGCAGCTCCGCGATCGGCTCCGCTTCGCTGATCGCAACCGTAGCGCCAGCGGCGGCCCAGCGGCGGGCGAGGGCGACGACTTCGGCGCGGGGCAGGTCGTGGGCGTAGCCGGTCGTACCGACGTAAGGCGGGTCCATATAGGCCACGGTCCCCGGCGGGAGCGCGGGCGGGTCGACGGTGCGAGCGTCGGGGTGGATGAGGGCGGGTACTGCCGGGGTGATGTCGAACCCGTCCGCAAGGGCGTCGATCGGTGTGCAGAAGTCATCACCGCCGAACGACAGCCCGCCCTTAGTAGGCGCGCCCGGTGTGTTGCGCGCACTGTTGCACCACTTCACACCGTCGAAGTGCACAGGGATAAGCCTGTTTGCGGTGACAATGCGGGCCCACCGCGCCACCTCCCGCGGGTCCACCTCGCGGGCGTCGGGGTGGATGAGGGCGGCTGACACCTCAACAGCCTCGCCCAAGCGGGCGGCAAGCATGGCAGCAGTATCACCGTGGCCCTCTCCACTTCCGCTGCCTGTGCGAGCCTCAGAAAAGCCGGACTCGGGGGCGCCACGCCTATATGACCACTGACCACTGATGACAGCGCGCGCCACCTCCCCCGCCTCAACCTCACCCGCCGGCAGCCTCGGCGCCCCCTCTGCCCGCAGGCGTTCCCACAGGGCGCGCGGCTCTTCGCCTGCCCAGGACCGGATGATGGCCGCAGCCTCCCGCGCCAGCGCCGCATCCCGGTAAGCGTGGAGCAGCAGCCTCACGCCGGGGTCAGGCTCGCACCACAGATACCGGAGCGCCCGCTGGCCCGGCACCAGCCCGAGCACGCGCAGGATGGCGTCAGCGTAGCCGGTCTTTGCGCCCATCCGGCTCACTGGCGGACGCGCACCATCACGCTCCAGCCGCAGCGATAGGGCAGCGGTCCCGGCGCAAAGCTCCACCAGCAGCGGGATGGGGTTCATCGTCCCACCTCTCCGGCCGCCAGCATCGCCTCCGCTTGCGCCAGCGCCCGCGCACCAGCCGCCTCCAGCTCCGCCCGCAGCGCCGCGCTCTCCGCCTCACCAGCAGCGCCCGCGCCCTCCGGGTCCACCAGCGCCCGCTCCGCACGCCACAGCGCCAGCGCCTCCGCCACGCGCCGCGGATCGTCGCTCTCCAGCCCGCGCCGGACAGCACGCTGGAGCGCATCCACCACCTCGCGCTCACCCACCGGCCCGACCTCCGGTGCGCTGAGCCGAGAGGCGGTCTGTGCCGCCTCCAGAGCCGCTATAGCCGCGGCTGGAGCCTTGGCCGGGTCAGCAGCCAGCGCGGCACCCAGCGCCCGCCACGCGGCAACATGGAGCCCCTGGGTGAGTGCAGCCGGCGGCACCGGCGGCACGCTGTCGAGTTGGCTGCTCCACGCTTCCACCAGCTCCGCCAGCGGCGCGGGCTCCGCCTCGATCGCCTTGGGCGGCATCACTCCACCGCCTTGAGCGCCGCAAGCGCCAGCCGGAGCCGCTCCATCACAGCTTGATAGGCGCGACCTGGCGCCGTCCGCTGTGCCTCCAGCGTGAGGCGGAGCACGTCCGCTCCGTCCGACTTGGCCAGCCGCGAGGCTTGCAGGTAGCGCGTCTCCTGCGAGAGTGCCCGCTGCTGCCGCAGCCAGTGGAGCGCCGCAATGGCGTCGGGCGGCTGCTCGCGCTTGAGCTCGCGGCCCAGCGCCGGGCGCGGCGGCGCCGTCCCAAGTTCGATCAGACGCGCCTCCACCACGCGCACACGGCTCTCCGCCACAGTGAGCCGCACCAGCGCCGCATCCTCTCCGGCGCGCGCCGCATCCCGCTCCGCCTCCACAGCACGCAGCCGCGCCTCGAGTTCGGTCGCCTTGTCGCCGGCACGCTCGAGCACCGCCTTTTTGGCGTGCATGGCCATGCAAGCCTCCCGCAGCGCGCCCTCCCGCGCCAGCGAGGCGCTCAGCTTTTGAGCCAACTCCTCCCGCTGGCTCCACAGCGTGACCGCAAGAGTGTCGTTATCCTCGCACTTTTCAGCCTCCCGCAGAGCGTTGAGCATCTCGTAACGCTCACGCAGCCTGTTGATGCCAATCTCCCGCGCCGACTTCCGCATCACCATCACCACCTCCCCGGCTGGCCATCGGCCGGCATCAGCACCACCTCGATGTGCTCCGCCTCCACCACAGGCTCCTCCCCGCGGCAGCGCGGCTGCACAGCAGCCCAGCAGCGATGCACCACCAGCGCGCACACCTGGGCATCGTCAGCCCACGCGCCGCCATCGGTGAGCGCATCAAGCACACCTTTGGCCACGTTGTCTACGTCCGGCTTGCGCGCGCACCATGAGCGCGTGGCGCCCGCGGCCGGCTGGAGCCGCAGCGGCGGGCGGACCACCACCAGCAGCCGCACCTCCACCGGGCCGGAGAGCGGCGGGCGCCCATCGAGCGCGCCGCGCACATATGCGGCCGCGGCATCCTTCCAATCCGCATAGGCTCGGCCAATGTGGGCCCGCGCGCCCACTATACGCCCACCGGCGCCATACCGCGGCGCCGCCCGCGGCCGGCTATCCGGCGGCAGACTGGAGAGCGTGAGCCTCACGCGCCCACCTGAACGCCCAGCGCCTCCGCAGCATCGTCAAGGGCGCGCTCTGAGTTCGCCAGCGAGCGCCGGAGCGCGCCAGCCTCCGCCCGCGCATCCTCTCCCATGCGCCTCAGCTCGCGGAGGGCCGCATCAGCAGCGACGACGTAGGTGCGGAGATCCTCCAGCTCATCCGCGAGCCGGGCGCGCTCCGCCTCCAGCCGCCCGCGCTCATCCTCCAGTTGGTGGAGGACGGCGCGTACATCCGCGAGCGCAAAGCGCAGCGGGCGCCGGACGCGCTCCGGCGCGGCACAAGCCTCCACCACCAGCCCGAGCACTTCAATCTCACGCATCCACCACCTCCCAGCGGGTCATCCGCCCGCTCTCCTCACCGACAGCCACGCCACCACGGAGCAGCCGCACATCCTCCACACCAATCTCCCGCGAGAGCGCCACGCCATCCACCACGCGCCGCACCTCGCCCCCCACATACACCCAGCCACCATCCGGGCTTGGGCGGTCCCGCGCAGCTTCCCAGGCGGCTACTGCCGCCTCACCGATGAGGTTGACGAGAGCATCACGCGCCGGACCGGGCCACAGCGGCGCGGGAGCGCCGACAGTGGGCGCCACGCCAGCGGGCGGCAGCAGGCCCTCCGCCCGGAGGCGGCTCACAGCCATCCTCCACTGAGCATGCTCGATGTGGTCCGCGACTACGGCGCCGATGCTTGGCACCTGGCCAGCGGCAGCCACAGCAGCCAGCACACGGAGGCGCTCCGCCTTGGTCACAGCGCCTCCGCGACAGCGTCCAGCACGCCATCCACCAGCGTGGGCCACGGAGAGGCTGCGAGAATGGCGCCAATGTCAGCCATATCGCTGGTGCCGCCGGTGAGCGCCACCACAATCGCCACCTCCAGCGCCCGCTCCGGTTCGGCCGCTTTCCAGCTTGCGCTCCCGAGGCGGAGTGCGATGCGCTGCTCCACCATGCTGGAGCGCACTGCGGCAAGCGCTCCGTCATCTGGAATGATGGCGCGGAGCGCGTCATGCAACGGGCGCGAGCCGCCAGCGTCGTACATGCTGGTGAGGTTGAGGATGTGGCGTGCTGTTTCGATGCGCTTGGACATTCAGGCGCCCTCCCCGGCGCCCGATGTATGTACCACGCTCCCCTTGCACGCGCAACATGCCCGCGGTACACTTCCCACACCGCTCCGGCGGAAACTTCACCAGCGCAGACCGGAGAAGCTGCGCGCTGGAGTGGGCAATGGCTGGTGCGCTGTGAGATGCCTGGAGTTGTTCGCCGGTGCTGGTGGCGCGGCGCTCGGGCTGGAGCGCGCCGGCATCGAGCACTCCGCAGCCATCGAGGTGGACCCCGCCGCGTGCGCCACACTCCGGGCCGCGCGTGGCGCAGTCATTGGGGCGGATGCTACGGACATAGCAGCGTGCGAAAGCCTGTGGCGCCAACTTTACGAGTTGGATGCGTGGAACGCTGCCGGTGATGAGTTGGTGGCCGGGGACCTTGGCGATGATGACGAGGACCCGGACGTATGGATGACAGCACGCGAGACTTTGGCGGATGCGATGGTGGCTGACGCAATGCGTGTTGACCTACTGTGGTCTAGCCCACCGTGCCCTCTCCACAGCCGTGCGAATAGCCGCCGCCGGGCTGTGGCGTTCGATGGGTGGCCCGCCACTGTCGCATGGGTGGATGCGGTGAACCCGGAGTGGGTGACTGTGGAGAATGTGGGGGCGGCGCTTGCGGAGGCGCGCGGGCGCTGGACCGCGGACCTGGTGGCGCGCGGCTACGCTTGCGTGTCCGCCATCCTCGATGCTGCCGATTTTGGCGCACCACAGCGGAGGAGGCGCACGCTGCTGATGGCGCGCAAGGGTGGCCCGGTGGCGCTGCCGGAGCCCACCCACAGCGCCACGCCTTCGCTTTACACGCAGCCGCACCGCACACTCGGGGATGCGGTGCCGGCGCTGCGCGACTCGACGGATGGCCTGTTGCGCTACACGCAAGGGCGCGCGGGTTCGGAACCTTGGCGGCTGGAGCATCCGGCGCCAACTGTGATGTGTACGGAGGTGAAGGGCACGCGCGCCAGCGCCGCCTCCGGCTGGACCTTTCACGGCGGACCGGACCGAGCGAGCGATGCCGCCTATCTGGCTGTTGGGCGCCGCCGCTTGACGTGGGAGGAGTGTGCAGCCTTGCAAGGCTTTCCCGCCGGCTACCCGTTCCAAGGCTCCACCACCGAGCGGTATCGGCAGATTGGAAACGCTGTACCGCCATGCCTGGCGGAGGCTGTTGGGCGCGCCATCCTGGCGATGCTGTGACAGCCCGATCGGTGGAGGATGTCAAGGCCATCATACGCGCCCGCTCTATCGTGGACGTTGCCACCGGCTGCTGGCGCTGGGTTGGTCGCACGGATGCGGGCGGCTATGGTGTGCTCTATTGGGGGCCGAATGGCTCAGCCCACCGACGGGCACACCGCGTTAGCTATGCCGCATTCGTGGCAGACCCAGGGCAACGGCATGTCTGTCATACCTGCGACACGCCAGCGTGTGTAAACCCGGAGCACCTCTGGCTGGGCACCGCTGCCGACAATCATCGAGACAAGGCGGCAAAGGGCCGCGCCAATCCGCGCCGCGGAGAGCAGCACCGGACCGCCAAGCTGTGTGAGGCTGACGTGGCCTCTATACGGCAGAGGTGCGCGGACGGTGAGTCACAGCACTTGGTGGCGCGTGCTTTTGGAGTCAGTCAGCCCACGATAAGCTACATCGTGCGGCGCACGACGTGGCGCCACTTGTGACAGCCGCAGACCTCGCACGCGCCGCCATGCCGCGCCTCTACGCGCTCCGCCGGCGCGTGCCGCTGGAGGATGTGGCCTGGGTGGCCGCGCGCCTCCTCGCGGAGCGCGAGCGCGAGCACCCGGAGCTCGCCCGCCTCCCCGCCTCAGCCCGCCGGGCAGTGTGGGAGAGCTGGGAGGATGACCTGGTGATGCAGACCGCCAGCCGCGCGGCGGCGCTGTGAAATAGGTGCGCTGCCGCGTGTTACACTCTCAACGCGAGGCGCGCGAACGCCACGCACGCGCCGCGGGTGGATCAGACCCGCGGCGCCTTTGTTTTCGCAACAGCCGGCTGTGGTCAACGGGTAGCCGCCGGCTGTTGCGCGCTCCGCCCGCCGCTGGTACGATGCGGGCGGGCCATGAGTGCCCCTGGCGTCCTCCTTGCACGCGCCTCGCCAGCGCACCCCGCCCGCCGCTCCGGTTTGGCCACCGGCAAGCGGCGGGCGCGCGGGGAGTGCGGCAGCCATCTGCAAGGGGATGACCATGATTGACGCTTTCAGCCCGGCAGCGGGTCATGCTGCCATGCGTGCGGTGCTGTGATGGCGCGCACACCTCCTTCGATGATTGGTTGGGTTCCGATGGAGGCTGCCTGGTGGCCCGCCATCGCTGACAGCCTGACAGCCTCCGGCGCTCCGTGGCCGGAGGCGGCTGTGCTTATGGACCTCCGCTGGTGGGATGACCACAGCCGAATGAACCGCCGCGACATGCGGCCCGGCCGCCCCACGCTCTGTCGCCGGTGGTGCTGGACCGAGCGAGCCGCCCGCGCCATCATGGCGGACCGCGACGGGTGGGCGGACCCCGCAAAGCCGGACCTCCGGCCAGCGAATGTCCAGCCGATGTCCAGCGAACGTCCAGCGAACGTCCAGCCGATGTCCAGCTTTCTTGGCGAGAACGGCGCCGTTATGGGGGGCGCTGGCCAGCCGATGTCCAGCGAACGTCCAGCCGATGTCCAGCCAGTGTCCAGCGAATGTCCCCACGCGCGAAATACACAGAGCACCGACACCGACACAGCCACAGGCACCAACGAGCAAGTGTCGGCTACGCCTCCGGCCGCTGGCGCGGCCCAGCTCTCGCTGCTGGGTGAGGCGGAGAAGGTCAAGCCGGAGAAGGCGGCGCGCGCAGAGCAGGCGCGGCATCTGCTGGCGCGCCTCGAGGCGCTCCGCCTTTCGCGGCACCGTGGGCGCGGGCTCACTGAGCGCGTTTGGCTTCCCAAGCTCACCAGCGCGCTGGCCAAGCGCACCGCGCAGAGCATTGTGGACGGCTACCTGTGGGCGCTGCGAAGCCCGGCGGCTGCGTTCCTCCGCGGAGAGGATGGGCGCGGGACCACGGACTACACCACGGACTACTCAACGGTGCTGGCGCACCCGGAGTATGCGGACCGCCGCCGGTGGAGGGGACCGGAGGCGCCGCTGGCGGATGAGTTGGCGGATGCGCGAGCCGCGGCAGCGGCAGGAAAGCCAATGCCGGAGTGGGTGGAGAGGTGGCGGGCCGCGGATCGGCTCGCGTGCGACAGCTTTACGCGCAGCCTCGAGGCTGCTGGGGAGGTGGTGGATGACATCTGGTAAGCCGATGGGCCTTGTGGCCACGCTCAACGCCATCGCGGACGGCATGACTGAGCCGCCGGATGCGGCCAGCATCGAGGAGGCGGCTACCGCGTGGCGGGCGGCGCGGGAGCAGCACGCGGACCACGCTAAGGCGCTGCTCGAGGAGGCGGCAGCCACGAGCCGGTGGATGCCGCCCGGCGCCATTCGGGCCGCAATGGCGCGCCGGCTGCTGGGTGAGCGTGGGGAGCGTGCGATGCTGGAGCTGTGGCGCCGGTGGCAACAGCTCGAGCTCGGCACCATCAGCAGCGCACCGCAGCCGGCCGCAGCCGGCCGCCTCCGTGTGGACCTCGAGGCGCGCCGCGCCGCCGTGCTGGCTGGCGGGGACCCGGAGGCGCTGGTGGTGTGGGCCTGCGGAGAGGTGCCCTGGCTTGCGCGAGTGCTTGGTGACGAGCCGGAGCCGCCAAGGCGGCTGTGGGTGCCGCCTCCTCCGCCGGTGCCAGCGCCCACTCCGGCCCACGCTGCGGTAGCCGCGAGAATCTTGCGCGGCGATGTTGCACGCTAAGCAGGAGCGCGGTACACTGGTGGCGGAGGTGCAGAGTGTCATGGACTATCGACGCCGCTATGCAAGCCAATATCAACGCCGTGGTGCAGCGTTTCGCCAAGCGCGCCGCCGTGCCTACTACCAAGGCGGAGCCGGTGGAGCAGCCGCCGCTCCGGGCGCTTCCGGTGCAGGAGGCGGAGTGGCACCAGTGGATCATGGGTGGCACGCCGCGCCAGGATGGGTGGCGCCGATGACCTGCTGTGATGTGGTGGCCTGTGGCGGGCGCTGTGGCGCGCAGAGCGTGTCCGCGCCCCGCAGCCGGGCGGGCGCCTGGCTGCGTGCCTCCTCGCGCTGCTGGAGCCTCCGGCGGGCGCGTGGCGTGGCTCGCTGGTGGGCGGGCGGTTGGCGGCCGGTTGAGGTGGCACCGTGGGCGTGGTGGCCCGCGGTGTCTGGTGTTTGGATGCCGTTCTGAGGGGAGGAGGAACCATGATCGAGCAAAGCAACAGCATCGGCGCCATCGCTGGCGCGCTCGCGGCAGCGGCTCCCGGATTGCGTGAGGCGCGCAAAGACCGGGGAAACAGCCATCTGCGTAGCAAGTATGCCACGCTGGAGGCGGTGCTGGAGGCGGTGCGCGAGCCGCTTGCGGCCCAAGGCATCGCCATTACCCAAGGCGCCAGCAGCGACGGCGCCCGCGTGACGGTGACCACGCAGCTCAGCCACACCAGCGGGGAATGGATGCGTACCTCGCTGGCGCTGCCCATCCCGGACAACAAGGCCCTAACGGCGGTCCAAGCGATGGGCTCCACCATCACCTACGGGCGGCGCTACACGTTGAGCGCGCTCTGTGGGTTGGGTGCGGAGGAGCGGGATGATGATGACGGGGAGGCGGAGCGCGCACCTCCCCGGCGCGGGCGGGATGAGCGGCCGGAGGAGCGTGAGGTCCGGCAGGCTGGCCACCATGAGAGCTGGGAGGCGGCGCGTCATGGCGTGATGATGCGGCTGCGGGAGATTGGCCTGAGCTACGAGGCGGCCAATGAGCGCATCACCGCCACCGGCCGCCCGCGGCTAAGCGCGATGCCGCCGGAGCAGCGCGGCAAGGCTCTGGCGTGGCTCGCTGAGCAGACGGCGCCGGCGGCCCGGTGAAGCGGCCGGGCGCGTGGACCGATGGCGATGGCGATGCCGATGAGGCGCCGGAGCCTCGGCACCCGGAGCTCGCGGAGTGGCGCGTGCTTGCGCGCCCTCCTGGCGGGCGCTGGCTGGACTACGGGCGCCAGCGGCGCGGCATCGCGGATGCGATGGCGGCACGCTGGCGGGCGCGTGGGTGGGAGGTGCTGGTGCAGGATGAGCGCCGGCAACTCCCATTGTGGGAGGGAGTGGAGCCAGAGCGCGAGCCGGCCCGCGTGGTGCGGGAGGAGCGCGTGAGGCGGGAGGCGCCGGTGGAGGCGCTGCCGGGTCAAGCCTGGCTGTGGGGGGATAATGCCGATACTGGTCGGGGCGAAACTGTGCCCGTTCTGCGGAAATGACCTAATCAAGGTCGATTTCATTGATGGCGTACTGACAGCATGGTGCACCAACTGTCTCGCGCAAGGACCATCACGACACTTCGGCCCAGATGGGACCGCCGCGGGGGCTTGGAACGACACTCGAGCGTATGAAGCTGAGCCGGTGGTGACGCAACTTCAAGCGGGAGGAGGTCAAGATGGGCAAGGCTAAGGTGCTGAGCGATGAGGCGCTGGAGCGGCTGGTGGAGGCGCTGCCGCTGGGTGAGTGGACACAGCCCAACCTCCGCACGCTCGCGGAGGCGTTCGGCGTGGACTACACCCAGGGCAGCGCGGCTCTGCGGCGAGCTCTCCGGCTGGAGGCTGTGCGGAGTCATGGCGCCGTCCGCGTGGATTGGTGGCGTGACCACATCATCGGGCGCGCCTACGTTCTGGGCTACGAGGGAGAGGCTACGCGCATCCACTGGCTCCGCGCGGCGCCCGGCTCCACAGTGGCGGAGGTGCTGGCCAGCGCCCGCCATCAGTTCGGCATCGCCACGCTGGAGGGACCCGCTGCGGCTGTGCAGCCGGCTCCGGCCGCGCCGCAACAGCAGCCGCTCCGGCTGGTGCCGGTGGAGGATGATGACCTGGCGCGGGCGCTGCGTGATGCGGAGGCGGCTGTGGCTGCGGACCGGCGGACGCTGGCTGTCAGTGAGGCGCGACTGCTCGAGGTGCGGGCGCGCTGGGTGGCTCGCGTGGAGCACCACCGGGCCGCGCTCCGGCGGCTGGGTGTGGAGGAGGCGCAAGGCGCGACCGGGTAGCAGCCGCATCGGCGGTGTGGTAGGTGGCCGGCGGTCGGCCACCTCACCGACCCTCCCGCGCTGCCGTCCACCACCGGCGGCGCCCGACGCCACCGGCTCCTCCCCGGTGGCGTCCTCGCTTGCGCTGACAGGGTGGGCCTGTGTTTGCGTTCCCCGCGCTGTCAGCGTAGGATGGGTCTATGGCCTCTCTCTGGCGCCGCACCATCCTCGCCATCCGCTCCCTTCTCGGCCCCGCTGCCGAAGCGGAGACGCGCGCCCGCTTGCTCGGGCTCCCCGCGCCCTTGGTGCTGCCCAGCGAAGCGGCCGTGACGGTGGGCGGTCAGGATGCGGCGCGCGCAGCCAGCCGATCGGCGCTCGTTGCCGCCATCATGGGCTCCAGCTACGCGCAAACATGCGCCAGCCGCACCGCCACGGCGATCGCTGACACCCCGCTTGCGGTCAAGGCTCGCGATGGCCAGCCGCTTGACCTTGCGGCAGTAGGCTCGTTGCTTGCGACAGCGCAGGGGCAAGAGCACGGGCTACTTTTGCAGATGGCGCTCGATGTGCTCGTGGACGGTAACGCCTTCGTGGAGCTTCGCGGCTCCCCGACCGCGGCAAGCCCGGCGCTTGGCTACCTGGTCAGGCATGACCCAGGCGACGTTACCCCGGTCGCTGATGCTGAGGGCTTGCGGGTGGTGGCCTACCGGGTGCAGACCCAAGCCGCGCAGTACACGGTGGGCCTCGACAAGATGTGCCATGCGCGGCTCTTGACCGTCCGCGAGCGGCCCGATCATCTGCTGGGCCTATCGCCGCTTTACGCGCTGTTAGGCGAGCTACAGGGCGACCGCGGGCTGAGCGACTACCTGGCCACGCGCCCACATGGCACCGAGGATGGCGTGCTGTTGCGCTCGCGCGCGCAGAGCACCGCCGACCTTGCCGACCATGTGCGGCTTGTCACGCAGACAAGGCGCCGCACCGGCCTATGGGTCGCGACGGAAGGCGCGGAGGTGGCAAGCCTTGGTGCTGGCGTTGGCACCCCGCGCGATGAGCTCCCGCTGCGGGAGGATGTGCGAAAAGCCGTCATCCTCGCCTTGGGTCAGCCGCCGATCCTTTACGGGTTCAGCGTCACCAATGACAGCGCCGCGACTTTGCAAGTCCGCGATGCGGCAGAAGCCCGGCGCGATTTAGCTGCGGTTCTGACCCGCGCCCTTCAGCCGGTGGTCGATGCGGTGGCGACACCGGGGCAGCGGCTTGCGGGCGCGCATCTGGCGCACGATTGGAGCGCGGAGACAGCCCTGGAGGCGCTGGCCGCCGAGGAGCAGCGCGCCCGCTTGGCGGCCGCTGCTATTGCCGCGGGCGCCGCACCAGCCGCAGCCTATGAGGTGCAGGGCCTCCGCTGGCCTGTCGCCGCGATCAATCCGGCCGCTGAGCTGCGGCTAGTGAGGGCACGATGAACCGCCGCTCTGGCCGCCTTGCTATGGATGTGCTGCGCCCCGAGGGCGCCACCACCTATGCCCTCAACACCGGCAGCGCCTATGGCGGGGAGCTTTGGCTTACCGGGCCCATGCGGCTGCGGTTGGGCCAGCCCGGCGATGAGCTTGTGATGCTTCGCGAGCATGACCGGGCCCGCGTCATCGGCGCGTGGACGGGTGTGCGCGTGGATGGCCGCTCTGTGGTGGCCTCTGGTGTTCGCTTTGGCGACACGCCCGATGCGCGTGAGCAGGCGAGCCTCTTTGACAGCGGGCTGTTGCGCGCCGCGTCCATCGGCTTCTCGGGCCGCTGGCGCACACCCGATGAGTTGCAGCCGCTTGAGCTGTTGCAGCTTGCCTCCGAGGGCGCGGACCTTGAGCGCGTGCGCTCTGTCATCGATGATGTGGAAGTTTATGAGGCCTCCCTGGTGGCGGTGGGCGCTGATGAGATGGCGCGGTGGTCGATGGATGCTGAAGGTGAGGGTGAAGATGAGGGCGCCGAGGTGCCCGACTATGCCCGGATGATGATTGCCCACCTTGTCGCCGAGCACGGCTTTACGGAGGCCGACGCTATCGCCCGCGTGCTCGGGCCCGCTGTTGGCCCGCTGCCGCTTCCGATGCCACCCACCGATGAAGCGCCCGCCGATGAAGCGCCCGCCGAGCCCGCGCCGGTGGAGGATGCTGCGCTCGCGGCTGGCGTGCTCTTTGCGGTGCCTGCGGCAATCCGCGGAGCCGCACAG
>Ga0194115_10006348_pt1 | contig 12006 bp, 13 predicted proteins | sample TA2MahsurfametaG_3_FD_148656 | JGI IMG/M metagenome (GOLD analysis project Ga0194115, IMG submission 148656) | Freshwater microbial communities from Lake Tanganyika, Tanzania - TA2015002 Mahale S4 surface | ecosystem: Environmental > Aquatic > Freshwater > Lake | place: Tanzania: Lake... | reverse complement strand
CGCCTCCCGTATGAACGGGAAGGTGCTGAACCGCAAGGCTATGGAGCGGAGCCACTTCAAGCGGACGAAGAACTGGCGCAAGACTTGGAAGGAAGGCGTGGACAACATGAAGTCCGCGTACTTGGGGGCCAAGGACTTCTACGACCGCATCGCGGCTATCGAGGATCTCGACCAGTACAAGCAGGACACGCTCGCGCTCATTGAGCGTGACCCGAACTGGCAGAACAACGACTTCCTCGCTGACATGCACGACAAGGTGCAGAAGGGGTCTGTGCTCTCGGAGCGGCAGCAGGCCGCCATCGAGCGCAGCAGCCCCCGACAACAGGCCCGCCCCGCGCCCGCCCCGGTCCAAGAGGCCCCCGCCCAACAGGGCAGCGAAGATCCGCGCCTGCCCGCCTTGCGAGAACTGTGGGCGCGTGCTCGTGCGGCCCGTGACGAGTGGACGATGGACTTCACCAAGTCGCTCGCGGAGCAACTCAAAGCAGGCCGTCGCCTCTCTCCCCGCCAAGTGGAAGTGGTCGAGACGAAAGCGCAGCAGTACGGCGTGCGCGTGGCGTCCCGGCGTCAGGTGTCCAACCGCACGGCGGCAGCGCGCCGGGTGGCGCTCCGATACGCGGCATACCGGCAGGCCGGGCTGAACGAGTGGCTCGCCTACATGGCGCAGCCGCTCTACAAGGTGTTGGAGCACCACCGCGAACTCGTCTACGGGCCGGTGGACGACCTCATGGACGAGGTGTTCCGCAAGTTGGCCCCCGCCCTCGTCAAGAAGATTGGCGAGCAGGAGATCGACGCTGATGTGAACGAGTTCTTGCTCGGCGCACAGATGGGCCGCGACCATGCCAAGAGCACGGGTGTTCCGAAGCCCCCGCCCTCGACGCTCTCCAAGGACGGCTTGGAGGGCTACCGTTGGGGCTACGGCCACGCCTCCGTGTGGGACGGCAAGGAACTTCCGGCACAGGTGCGCTCGCGGGTCGTGGCCGAGAACATCGCAGAGTTTCAGAAGCAGGTGACCGAGAAGGTCGTCATTGACCTCTTGAAGAAGGCGTGGCACGCCATCTCCCCCGTCACCACCGTCAAGGCCATTGTGCAGGCGGTGAAGAAGCACGGGTGGAAGTTGGGCATCGGGTTCGTGCTCTTTGAGATTGCCGAGCACGCGCTCCTGCCCGCGCTGCTTACGCACCTCACGGGCAAGCCGGAAATGATGGCCCTCGCGTCTCTGCCCATTGGAGAAATCATCTACGCGGTCGTGTTCCGCGTGCTCGGCAAGGCCCCGAAGGAACTGAACATTCCCGACGAGGAAGGCCACCTCGACTGGTACGAGGCTCACTACGGCCCCGTTCGTCTCGCGCACCTCCGTCAGCAAGTGGTTCTTGCGGGAGAGGGGTTGTAGGAACCGCGCCCCCCGCAAGCCTGCCTGCAACCCGAACTACGGGTCGAGCAGGGGGTGGTAGACATGGTTCCGTGGGAGGACGGTGTGCCCGACATGCGGGACGCCGCGACACTTGGGGCAGTAGAGCACGGGCTGCTCACACCCCTTGGTTGGGTGGTCTACCGGCGCAAGGAGTACGACGGGAGCCTCATGTTCCGAGCGGTGGGATCGGGCAAGGGCGGCGCTACTTACGGGACGGAGTGGTGCTTGTCGCTCGCCTTCACCCTTGCCGAAGTGGTAGAGAACTTGGACGCCGTGAACTTGGGGTAGCCGGTTAGACCGTCTATCGGGCACTTGGGGCAAGAAGTCCGCTGACAGGAGCGATAGCCCCCATGCGCCGTACCGCGTCCACCCGTCTTGCCTTCATGCTGCGTCTGCGCCGTGCCTTGCAAGAGCCCGAAGCACCCCAAGACGACCGCATGGACACGCTCACGAGTGACCGTGAACGGCTGCTCTCGGGGCAGGCGTACCGGGTGCTCCGCAAAGAGTTTGGTCCCCGGTTCATGCCCTTCTTCGACCTGTACGGGCTGCTGCACGCTTACATTGACGACGAGGGCCAAGCCCCGCCCGAAGGATGGGCCGAGGCGTTCCGCACCTACTCGCGGCTTGTCTACACGGCGCTGACCGCCGACTACGCCAAGACCGAGTTCTCCACGATTGCCGCGCAGTTGCGCCCGCTGTTGAACCGCTTGGACGAAGGTATTTTCAGCAAGGCCCTCGGAGTGCGGGTGGCCGACTTCTACGCCCGCTTGGTGCAGGTGACCGCGCAAGACCGGGGCGTGTTCCTCGCCCCGAAGCCCGTGGGCCGCTGGTCCTTCTTCCGCATCATGTCGGAGAAGGAGCAGAAGTTGGAGCAGTTGCGGCAGGACGACCCCGAACTCTACGACACGGTGTTGAAGTCCCGCGAGGTCATGCGGACGGTGGACCGGGAAATCGAGAAGTCCGTCGCCAACGCAGGGCTCGTCCCCTCTCGCAAGGGCATTCTCGGCAAGCCCGTGCATGTCGGAACCGACCCCGTGACCGGCGAAGAAGTCGTGTTTGACGACGACGGCTCGGTGCTCCCCGTGGGCGAGTATGTCGAGAAGCGGAAGGCGGACCTCCGCGCCCAACGAGTGAGTGAGCGGGTGTTCCCCCGCGACCTCGACCAACTCCGCAGGTTCTCCGAGGCAGACCTTGAAGCAGCCGTGGGCGAGGTTCAGTATGTCGCCCTCACTGACGACAAGGCCAAGTCGAACGCCCTCACGCGCGTCTACCCGACCAAGATGGTGGGCGACACGCCCGTGGTTGTGGAAGGTCGCTTCAAGGGCTTTGCGGTGCCCGACCTCGTGAACGCCGCAGGACGGCTCATTGAGGGCACGGCTTACGACTACGACGCCAAGACGGGTCGCCCGGTCCCGCTGGAAACCAAGAACCCTGACGGCTCGGTGAATGTGCGCGTGCTCTCCCGCGAGCCGTATGTCACGCTCGACCGCAACGGGAACATGCTCCTGCGCTTGCCGTCCACCAACGACTACACGCAGCACCGCCGCAAGATTGCCGAACTGGCGAAACTCATTCCCTCGCTCAAGTATGTGGAGGGTTCGCGCAAGAGCCTGTTCACCTTTGCGCCCGAGAACTTCGCCGCTGTACGGGAAGCCTTGGGGGGCATGGCCCTCTCGACCGCCGCCATGAAGCGCGTCAAGGAGCACTTCACGGACCTTGCTCGGCACGAGATGGCCGCTGCCGAGGAGAACTTGCAGGACTTCACCGCAGAGAGCATCGGCGGCTTCCGCGCCGGAATCAAGTTGCTCACGAAGCAGAAGCAAGCCCTTGCTTGGATGGAGAGCCGTGGGCGTTCCGGCGTTATTGCGTTGGACACCGGCATCGGCAAGACCCTGACCACCATTGCCGCTATTCAGAAGATGCAGCGGGACGGGCTCGCAGAGCCCGGCACGGGCAACAACGGGCGGTACTTGTATGTCTGCCCCACGGCCCTGCGCGGGAACCTTGCCAAAGAGGCCCACAAGTTCCTCGACGCACCGAAGGACTTCATTCAGCGCGTCGATGTCATGTCGTTCAAGCAGTTCACCGAGGCTCGGGGGCGCGACCCGCAGTTCGGGCAGGACTATGTGGCGGTGTTCTTTGACGAAGCACAGGCGTTGAAGAACCCCGGCTCCAAGCAGGCTCGCGCCGCCATGAGCCTCAACCACCCCCGCAAGGTGCTCCTCACGGCGTCTCCTATGGAGCGCAGCCCGATGGAGGTCTACGCCCTCGCCGCCATCTCCAACAACATCAACCTCAACACCCGAGAGGGCCGGGCCGAGGCCCGTGCTTTCCGCGCTCGTTTCGCAGAAGAAGTCGGCGGGCGCATCATGGGCATGAAGGACGACCCTCTCACCGCTCGGGACATGCGCGTATGGGTCAAGCGGAACCTCTACTTTGCGGACAAGCGCACCACCGAAGAACTGAACATGAAGGAGTTGGTCAAGCAGACCGACACGGTGACGATGGACCCGCAGGTGGAGGCCGTCTACCGCGAGACGGCCAAGGAAATCTCGGGGGTCTTGGCAGGGCTGGTGTCCAAGTACCGCGACCGCACCGTGAACAAGACCACGCAGAACCGGGAACTGGAAACCGCCCGCATCAAGTTGGCGAGCCTGTTCGCCATGTTGACCGAACTTGCGAACCGCCCCGACAAGGTGGTGCCGGGAGCGCGGAACACGAAACTCGACCGCCTCGTGCAACTCATGGACGAGCGTGCGGGCTCGCAGAGCCGCGTCATTGTGTTCACCGACAGCCCTGCATTGGCAGAGGACGCGGTGTCGCTGCTCGCGCAACGGTGCCCGTACCGTATGCACGCAGTCGGGCTTGCGAACCGCATTGAGATCGTCCAACCCACGGGCGAGCGTGTGGCTTACACCGAGAAGCAGTACACCCGAGCGGACGGCACCAAAGTCCCCAAGAAGGAGTGGAAGGTGCATGTCATGCAGGAACTCGTGGCGAAGAACCCGATGGTCGGCAGCGTGGTGCTCACGGGGTCTTACGCCGTGGGGCAGAACCTCCAAGCGTTCGACACCGTGGTTCACCTTGACCGCGACACTTGGAACGCCGAGACGATGAAGCAGCGGACGGCTCGCGCGTGGCGGCAGGGGCAGGAGAACCCGGTCACCGAGGTCGTCCTTGACGCCGTGTATGAGAACCCGCTCGACAGCACCGACGCCACGCTCGACCAAATCCGCCGGTATGTGCAAGAACTCGACAGCGACCTGTTCGACCGCGTGGTGATCGAAAGCCAAACCGAAGCCCTCGGCTCCGAGTTCTTTGGCATGAAGCGGACGAACGCCTCGTTCTACAAGGTCAACCGGCGCATGATGGAGATGGCTATGTCTCCGTACCTCGCGCAACTCAAGGATATGTGAGCCATGCCCGCCTTCATCCCCAAGACCCTGCCCGAGTGGCGTGAGTATGTCTCGACCTTCACGGGAGCCGAACTGCTCTCCAAGGCGAAGGCCGCGAACTCGCTTACCTTCCTGCGCGCTATGGAAGGCGAGGGCATGGCCCCGCAGGACGCCATGCAAGTCCTCCGCATGTTCGCCGCGCAACTACGGGCAGACGGGCAGGTGCTCCCGTCCCGCTACGACGGCGCACTCGTGGACCTTGGTGCGCTGTTGGAGCCGACCCCTATGCCCGAGGCTGACGCCAGCCCCGGCCCGAGCGCGGAAGGCTTGGCCCCCCGCGTGGCCCGCGCGTGGTCGCAGAACCGCAACCGTTAGCCCTCTTATACAACTTCTCTCCGTAAGTAGGAGTGACCCCCGCCATGTCTGACACCCTTCGTTCCGGCCTCATTCGCCTCGCGTTCCACAACCCCGAACTTCGCCCGACCTTGTTGCCGCTCATTGAGAAGCACGCAGGCGACGAGGAGGAGATGGACGAGGGTGACATGGCGGTGGTGCTGGATGCCGAGGCCGACCCGACCTCCCACGACCAAAACTTGCCCGAGCACTACTACTTCGGCAAGACCGCCGAGGAGCGGTTGGAGAACATCGAGAAGATGCTCTCGCAGTTCGCCTCCCCGAAGTCGAAGGATCAGAACAAGCCGCAGTCCTACTACGGCCTCCCGCCGAAGGGGAAGCAGGCCGCGTCCGCACCCGTCCCCCTTGAGAGGGCCAAGAAAGGGGACTCCGTGACGGTCACCTACAAGGGCGAGAAGGTGACGGGCAAGGTCGTTCGCGTGAAGGTGGACGGAACGGTGACGGTAGACCTGTCGGGAAAGCACTCCGACGAGGATGTAGGCTATGTTGACTTCAAGGCCCCGAAGGGGAAGCAGGCGTCCGTTGGACGCACGGCGATGGACTTCCCGTCCGAGGAGGCGTTGAAGCAGTACCTCCGCGACCACCCGAACGCCGACAGGAAGAAACACAGGGTTCGCAAGGACACGACCTACGAGAAGCACCACGCGAAGGTCGAGTCCGCCGTCACGGACAAGTTCAACGATGTGACGAGCCACTTGTCTGACGCGGGGTTGTCCGAGGACGAAGCGTTTGGCGACCGTGAGATGTCTGCCCTCGGGCAGAAGTGGTTCTCGGTGGCGCGGGTGAAACTCAACGAGGCCAAGAAGTCCGCTGACCGCGAGAAGTTGAACGCCGTTGAGAAGGAACTGGGCGACATTGCGGGCAAGATGAAGGCGCGCATCACCGAACTCGGTAAGAACAAGAAGGGGAAGCAGGCGTCCGTCAAGTCTGCCTCCCGTCCTCTCGGCCCCGGTGTGCATCTCATCGAGGACTTGTCGGTGCTCGGCCCGAACTTCCGCTTGGTGTTCCGCGAGTTGGGGGGTGACTTCCTCGGCTCCGAGCAAGTCCCCGGCTACTACTTGGACTTGGGCGGGCTGTTGAAGGTGGTCTACAAGACCCCGAAGATGTCCCCGGCGGGTGAGGCGCAGGCCAAAAAGACCATTGCCAAACTTCTCGCCATGATGAAGGCAGGTTCGACCAAGACGGCGGGTGGCTCGGGTGCTGCGAACGCGGAGTACCTGCGTCAGTCCCCGTTGAAGAACAAGATCCTGCAAGCCGTGGCGAAGCACTACGGCACCACCACCTCGGCCATCATGAGCGAACTGACCGACCCCGACGCCGAGGCGGTGTTTGAGTACATCGGCAACGACCGCGCCTTGGCTATGGCCGTCTACCGGGACATGAAAGCCAAGGGCCTCGTCTGACCCCTGCCAAACAGGAGACACCCCTCATGCCCGCACCCCTCGCTCTCGTGCCCGTGTCTCCCGTGGTGCTCTCGTCTTACGGACGGGACGGTAAGACGGGTGGGCCGCGCTCCAACCTGCAAGCCCTCGCCAACACCAAGATGGGCGTGTGCGCGCCCGAGGTCGCACCGGCCCTACTTGCGCTGCACAATGCAGTCCAAGCAGCGGGCGGGGATTTTCGGGTCACGGAACTTCACCGGGACGCGGCGGTGCAACTCGCGGCTCGCAAGAAGTACGAGAACTGGTTGGCTGCGGGCAAGCCCTCCCGCACCTCGTCCGCGTACAACTCCGCGACCATGAAGGCCGACTTCGTGGCCCCGGCGGGCAAGTCCATGCACAACGGTGGTCGAGCCATCGACTACCATGTGGGCATGACCAACTTCCCCGGCTTGCCTGCCAACAAGCAATTGGACAAGATGTGGGAACTCTGCAAGCCCCTCGGGTGGAGGCCCATTATCAAGGCCCCCGACGAGGGTGCGAGCGAGTCGTGGCACCTCGACTATTGGGGAGAACTCACGGGGGTCTACAACCGCCTCGGGTACGACCAAGGTGCCTTGTGCGGCGCGTTGCTTGTTGGGCACGCAGGCGAGTGGCAGACCTACGAGCGCGTGGTGCAGGCTCTCCTGCAACGCGCGGGCTTCGCTATTGGAGAACTCGACGGGGCTGTTGGCCCCAAGACCCTCGGGGCGCTCTCGACCGCCACGAGTTTGCCTATGGGCGCTGTCAAGACCAAGACGGCCATGAAGGACGAGAGTTTCTTCCCGACCCTGCTCGCCCTTCCCGCCAAGTGAACTCCCGACCCCCTTCAACTTGACCCCGTGAGGAACCGCCCCATGTCTGACACCGCTCTCCGCTCGGGCCTTATCCGGCTCGCGTTCCACAACCCCGACCTTCGGGCTGACCTGCTGCCTCTACTGGAAGGCCCGACTTCGCGGGTCAAGGCCGCAAGTGGGAAGCCCGTGGCTTGGGCTATCCCGAAGGGTACTCTGACCAACAAAGGCGTGTCCTTGTCAATCCTCGCCCGAAGCGAAGCGGTCTACAAGAAGGATCATCGCCCGACTCCCGAAGGCGTTGCGGACAATCTGTTGCTCGCGGAGAAAGAGCAAGGAGCACAAATTGTCCGGTTTGTCGAAAACATTGTGAAAGCGAGCCGAAACTTCAAGTCTGACGAGGAGAATGTGTGGGGTTTCACCTTCGTCTCTCACAGTCAGTTCCAAGTGCCTTACCCCGTGCGTGTCGAGTTCAATGAGCATGGTATCTACATCGCGGGAACGTACCAGTTCCTCCTTGCTGTAAAGCGCGGGACAAACTTGGTGGAGCAGGCGCGTGAGAGGATGGACAAGTTCAACAAGACCGTGCTGGACCTTGAGAACCTGTTCTTCTAACCCCCACCAAACAAAACCCCTTCAACTTGACCCCGTGAGGAGCCACCCCCGCCATGTCTGACACCCTTCGTTCCGGTCTTATCCGGCTCGCCTACGCCAACCCCGACCTTCGGGCTCACCTCTTGCCGCTCATTGAGAAGGAAGCCGCTGGTCCTTCCTACAGGGACTATGTGGACAAGAAGCGCAAGAAGGGCGAGAAGCCGCTTGACGAGGCTGCTTGGGAGTCTCGCGTCAAGGGCAAGGGCGAGGACAAGTCTGGGGACAAGGAGAAGGGCAAGGAAGTTAGTGAAAAGATGAGGTTGGAGACTGACGAAGCCTTCAAGAAGGCTCCCGGCAAAGCCTTGACCCCCAACTCGGTCAAGTCCGTGAAGCCGGGGGCAACCGTGACCTACCGGACGGACTTGACTTCGGGCAAGGCTACCGTGGTGTCCAACGAAGGCGGGGCGCTTACCGTCAAGAGCGAGAAGGGCGACCTGTTGAAGTTTGGCCCCAAAGACCGCCCGTTGGATAGGTTGAAGGCGGAGAAGCCCAAGGCATCGTTCAAGAAGAACTACCGACCCAAGATGGAGTCGGTGATGACCAAGCACGAGTTGACCGACGACGACGCCAAGCAGGTCATGGAGTTCTCTGTGGACCGCCCCAAGAAGGGCAAGCCGCAGTCGCCCGAGGAACTCAAGCGGCGGTTCATGCAGAACGCGAAGCCCGAGACGAAGGAGCGCATGAAGAACATGAGCCCTGCGGACTTCATGATCATGCTGCGCGCCGTCCTCGACCAAGAGGAGGGCGGTATGGGCAAGGCCGCTTCGCTGCGCTCGGGCCTTATCCGGCTCGCCTACGCCAACCCCGACCTCCGCTCGACGCTGCTCCCCCTGCTCGCGGACAACGCCGACCGTTAGTCGCGGCGCGTGTGGCGCATGTCGCGCCGAATGATGAGTGTGGCGTGAGGCCCACGAGGACGACCCTCCTCGTGGGCCTCCCCGTTTCCGCCCCCGGCGCTCCCGGCTTCGGCGTCGTCCTCCTCGGGTGGATAGAACACCAAGAAGGTGGATTCCCGCAAGTCCACGAGGGCGGGGACATTCTGCGCGTCCCCGATGAGGTACTCCTCGCCGTTGCGGTCGCGCTTCGGCCACAGGCGCACTTCCAACTGCGTACTCATTGTGTGGTGTCCTTTGCTTTTTGCCCGCCCCCGTCCAAGGTGGGGGGATGTGTGGTTGGGGTCGAAGGACTCGAACCTTCACAAACGGAGTCAAAGTCCGTTGTGCTGCCGTTACACCAGACCCCAAGAACCGAGAGAGTGGAGGCGAGCGGAATCGAACCGCTGACATCCTGCGTGCAAAGCAGGTGTTCTCCCAACTGAACTACGCCCCCAAGAACTGCCCGCCCCGTTACGAGACGACGGCGTGGTAAAGGATGTTGGCCGCGCCCTTCAAGAGCCAAATGGCGAGCGAAAGAAAGAGCGCGGACACGAACAGGTCGAGCGCCTTCCCCACAGGGTTGTGAAAGAACTCCTTGGTGTGACGCAAGGTGAAGGCTTTGACGACTTGCATGGTGGAACCATACCCCCTTGTCGTTGGCGACCCGTGCGGGTCAGTTGAGGACGACGGCGGTGGTGACCACCGCTCCGAGCACGAGGCTCCCGGCTATGGCCCATGCCGTGTTCCGCTGGGAGCGGAGCACGAGCACCTTGTCCCTCTCCGCGAGGTAGTCGGCCTCCTTGGTCCGCAAGCGGGTGTAGAGGTCGGTGACAAGGTGCCCGTCCGCCTTCCCTGACCGGATACACAGGTCGAGGGCGGTGCTCACCCCCGTCGTCGTGCGCTCCATGTCGGCCATGCACGCCTCGTAAGCAGGGCGGTAGACTTCCAACTGCTTCGCCTTCACGAGCGCCCGGTCGTAGTAGTCCTCGGGGAGCAAGAACGCCGTCGCGGGAACGGTGACGACCACCTTGCCCTTGGCGTCGGTGACCGTGCTCCCGGCGGGAACGACCGTGACTTCGGTGAGTTCTCCTGCGAGAGCAGGGTTCGCCCACGCCCACAACACCAAGAACAGCGCCGTCATGTTCCCTCCTGCTTGCCGGACTTGTCGGGAGACGAGGGTGCGAACAGGAGGTTGCCTTCGCGGGCCTTGTCCTCGGGAGACAAGACCGCCACCTCGTCGGTCACTTCTTCGGCCTGCGCCTTCACGCGCGCTGCCCGTTCTGCTGCGGCTCGGGCGGCGGCGTCCAGTTGCTCCTTGGCAATGCGGGCCGCGTCAAGCGCCTCTTGCCGCTGCTTGGCGGCGAGCACGACCAACGACGACACGCCGACACCTGCGCTTCCCGCTTCGCCGGGCGGAAGCCCGAACACGAGGTACAGCACCGCGCCCAAGACGAGCGCCCCCAAGACCCCCAAGCCCACCCACCAAAGCGTTTGCTTGCTCGTGTTCTGCTTGCTCATGCACCGTCTCCCGCACCGCCCTCAATACCGCACTCAATGAAGTCCGGCGCGTCCTCGACGCCGGGGGAGACGGGAACGATAATGGGCGTACCGCTGCCGAGCCACGCACCAACCATGTTGAAGTCCACAAACTCCCGCGCTTCTTCGGAGGTGCAGCCCTCACCTCCAAGTTCTGACTCGGGGCCTTGCCCGTGGGTCAAGAACGCGCTCACGAGCAAGTCATAGTCGTAGACCGCGACCAAGGGGGCGTCGTCTCCCCGGTAGTCCTTCCAGTAGTCGTCGGGGTGGCGAACGGCCAAACCGATCACGCAAGCGTCGTACCACTCTCGCGGCTCCAACAAGAGCGCGTCAGGGTGAACTTGGGCAAGGCGGTCGAGAAGAACTTCCGAAGGCGTCATGTGGGAACTTTACCCGTGGGGCTTTCGCGGGTCGAGAGCCTTGCGTACCCGCCCAAGACCACAACCGAGCGGGGTGCCTTTGGTGCCCGTGCCTGCGTAGTAGACCCTGTTCACGGAGGTTGAGATGAGCCGCAAAATCATGGTGGGCGGCGAGGAGAAGGGCGACTGGTTCGACGCCGTTATCTCGTGGGCTGCAAAGCCCGAGAAGGCGAAACCCCCCGCTCCCCCGCCCGAACCTGCGCCTGCGGCGCGTCCGAGCACGCGCAAGTCCAAGGAGGAGGCCGTGAAGGCGGCGCGGGCTATCAAGACCCGTGAGCAACTTATGCCCGTGAGCGGGCCGAGCGAGCCGCACACGGCCATTGCGCCCGAGGATGTTGTCGAGCCCGAGGAGGTTGTCGAACCTGCCGGGAGCAGGAACAAGCGCACCCTTGAAGTGCTTCACCCGTGCGGGCACTTTTCATGGGCCTCTCCCGAGGAGGACGAAGCCGCCCGTGCCGAAGGCAAGTGCTGCGGCAACTGGAAGCACCTGCCGAAGTGGGAGGTGCGGGGGCTCTACTCCCCGGTGCCCGAGGGCCAACGGCGCAGCCCCGAGAAGCAGCGCATCGAGTGGGGCTGGCCGGGGTTGTGCTGCGACCCCAAGACCGGCCTCTACATTGGCGGCATAGGCAACGACTGCCGCTACTACCACAAGGGCTCCGAGCGGTGCGTTGTCCATGCCCCCGTGTCCAAGCACAGCAAGACGCCTGCACCCGCCGTGGACCTTGCCGAACCCAACGAACCCAACGAGGAGGCGGACTTCATGGACGCCCTGACCCCGACCCCGCTCCCGACCACGGGCAAGGTCAAGGGCGCCGGGGGTGCAGGGGGCGCCGGGGGCAAGAGGCGAAGCCAAGGCGGGTAACCTTCCGCACCCGCCAGAGGAACCCATGAGCCGAAGCCCGCACGCCTCCGACACGCACACCGTCCTGTTCTCGACCCCGCTTCCGAAGGGGTGCCGCGTCCACCTTGGCGAAGGGCTGTTCTACGAGGCGGGAGAGGACACCGAGTTGACGGTCACAACGCCGAAGAACGAACACTTCCCGTTGTTGGAGTGGTTGCGCGCCCGCGCCCCCGCGTCCGACACCGCGCC
>Ga0194115_10006346_pt1 | contig 12010 bp, 10 predicted proteins | sample TA2MahsurfametaG_3_FD_148656 | JGI IMG/M metagenome (GOLD analysis project Ga0194115, IMG submission 148656) | Freshwater microbial communities from Lake Tanganyika, Tanzania - TA2015002 Mahale S4 surface | ecosystem: Environmental > Aquatic > Freshwater > Lake | place: Tanzania: Lake... | reverse complement strand
GGCGCGATGCGCTTCAGCACCACGCATCCTGGGCCATGGGCGGAGTCAACGGAGGAGCGCATCGTGAAGCAGGTGCACGAGTTGAACACGAGACTCTCCCAGTAGGGTAGAAGGGGCCGCAGGCCGAATGAGGAGTGCGAACGCCCATGGTGTCCGAACCAAAGCCGACACCCCAGGCTCTTTGCCCTCATCCGATGAAGGGAGGGAAGAGTGCTGCGGCCAGTTGGCGATTCGGCAGGGCTTCGTTCGGAATTGGAGTGAGACTCCTCACGCCGTCTCCGTTACTTGCCTAGCGTCATATCCTCCATCAGCGCGATGGCGACAGCTTCGGTGATTTCGCGCACGTCGAAGTTCGTGATGATACGGCCGGCGTAGCGGTCACGGCCAAGGATGTCCGAGGCGCTGGCTTGGCCGAGGATCGCGGCGTCCTTGAGGCGGATGGCAGAGACTTGGATGTCGGGGACTTGATGAACCTTGTCGCCGGAGACTTCGCGGATGAGGAGCTGGCGGCTGGAGATGAGGACTTCAATGGCGACGTCGGCAATTTTCGTGAGCGCCTCGCGGTCCTTGCGGGCGGCTTCGCCGTTGGTGTCTTTCAGAATCTCGTCTAGCGAACGGTTCGGGATGAACTGGGTGGCGATGCGCTGGTCCGCGAGCGCCGCGCCGCCCATGCGCAGCGGGCGGCCGAAGAGACGCTCGACATCGCGGGCGGTCTGCTTGTCGGCAAGCGTCGGCTCGGGGCGGGCGGTGTCGGTGAAACGATTGTCGCGGGTTTGGCGCTCGTTGGTGGTGGTGATTTTGCCGGGGCCGGGCGGGAACTGGCCTTGCACGCCACCGCCGGAGAGCGTGACCGTGCCGCCGGCGTTGATGGTCACGGCGTTATTCGGTGGGGCGACGTTCGCGGGCGCAGCGATGGTGGAGTCCACGGTTGTGCGCGTGGTCTCGGTGCGCTCGTTACGCGAGGCGAGGCGCGCGCCGGTCTTCTCGTCCACGAGGTCGCGGTTCACATGGATGAGGAAACGCGGGCTGCCGAGCTTGGCGTAGGCGGCCTTGAACTTCTCGATGACGGTCTGTGCCTGCTGTGGCGTGATGAGTTGCGGCAGTCCGGTGATGGGCTTCTGCTCATACACATAGGTGCCGGGGGCAGCGACGGGCACGGCGGGCAGCGTAGCGACGGGCACGGGGGCGTTGGCGGGCGGGCGAGCGGGGGACTGGGCCTGACCGAACGCGGCAAGTGGCAGGGCGAGGGCGGTGAGGAGGAGTATGGTATTCATTTGAGTATGTGGTTAATGAGCCTGACGAACCCGGATGGTGAAGTTTTTGGCTTTGTTATTCAGCGAGACGAACTCGATGGCTTCCTGCGCGCTTTCGGTGAGGATGAGGTTGGTCCACGGCGTCTCGTCGCCAGTGGCCGCGCCGCCCTCGTCCTTGAACACGCAGCTAATCTGCACCTGGATGCGCCGCGCCTCGCGGTTGCGCACGTTGGCGACGACGCGTAGGCGGCCGTCCTCCAAGGTCTGCTTCTGGATGCCGGAGCTGGTCACGGAGCGCTGCACCTGCGCGTCCATGAGCGCGAAGGGCGCCTTGTTTTCGAGGTCGTAGCGCTGGGCGTTGCGGGCTTCGTAAGCGCCGCCGTGCGTGCAGCCGGAGAGGGCGATGGTGGCGGCAAGGAGGGACAGGGTGAGGATGGTTTTCATGGGTTTGATTTCTAAATTAGCCGCGGAAGGGCGCAAAGAGCGGAGAGAAGAAACTCCCCTTTGCGTGCTCTGCGTTCTTTTAAGGCGAAAGGTCATGGCTCAGTGGTCTGAAAGGAAGACGACGGTGTCGCGGCCGGGTTGCACAGTGAAAGTGGCGGTCTTCACGCGGTGCGGCGCGCCGGCGGCGTTGAGGAACTCGGCGGTGGCGGTGTGCTGGCCGGGCGGGAGTTCGATGGCGGCGAAGCTGAGGAAGCCGGGGAGATTTTCCCAGCAGCGGGTGTCGGCGGTCGGATTCGTTGCGCCGGAGATGAGCTTGCTGGCGAGGCCGAAGAGCAGCAGGCCCGCGCCGACTTCGTCCGCGTTACTGTGCCGTTTTTGTTGCGAGGCGAGGATGGCACCGGAGACGATGGCTACATCGCCGACGGAGTCCGCACCGGCCTTGAACTGTGCCTTGCCAGCGAGGATGTGGTCCATCACGCGGCCGCCGCGTGTGGTGGCCTGGAAATATAGGTCGTCGTAGCTCGGCGCGGGGAGGGTTTGACTGGCGACTTTGAGGGCGGCGGACTTTACGCCGGAATTGCCCCTGCTGAAGCGAAGTTGCTCGCGGAACTGACCGGCGGCGTATTTCAACGGACCGTTGCCGAACTCGACGAAGAACAGGACGTTCGCGCGAGGGGAGTAGGGCGGGAGTGGCGTGGCGCGGGTGTGGGCTTGCGCGCGGGCGAGGGCGTCGGAGCCATCGGCGGCGAGTTTCACGGAGGCGAGGCCATCGAGGTAATCGAGCAGCGCCCAATCGCCGGCGTAGGTTTTGTTCTCGGCGTCGCTGTCGAGGAGCTGGCCGGTGCGGAAGCAGGCACGGGCGTTGTCGGGTTCGCCGTCCATCCAGTAGAGGATGCCGCGATAGAAGTAGGCCATCACGCGCTCGTAGGGCTCGCCGATGAACATCTTTTTGGCCTCCTCGTTGAAGAGGCGGCGAGCGCTGGCGGCGTCTTTGTTTGGGCCGAGAATGCCGCCGAGTCGGGAGATGGCGTCGTCGAGTTCGGTCTTGGCTTGGTCGAAGCGGCCCGCCCGCATGGCGAGCGCGGCGTTGCGGTAGCACCAGAGGACTTGGTCGCGGCGCGGTGTGGCGGGGGCCTGCGCGGATGGGGAAGCGGAGTTGGCGACGGAGCCGTCGGAGTAGGTGGCGCAGCCGGTGAGCGTCAGCAATGCCATGGTAACGCAGGCAAGTGAGGCGAGCCTTTCTTTAGCACCGGGCTCCAGCCCGGCCTTAGTGAGAGAGGCGCACGATTCGTTTGACTGACGAGCCGGAGGATGGGTTGGCTCGGCGGAGTGCATAGCGCGTTGGTTGAGTTGAGCACCGGCGGACAAGAGTGTCCGCCTCACGCCGCTCAGCGATACACCGCGTCTTCGAGGCCCTGCTTCTTTATTTCCTCGAAGCCTTCCCAAATGATGTCGCTGGTGCGTGCGTCGATAAGTTGGAAGGTGTAGAGGATGTAGTCGCTCACGCCCTTCGAGGAGCGCGTGGTGAGGCTGGAGAGCTTGCCGGTGAGGAAGAAATCCGCGCCCTTGAACTCGACGACGTTCGGGTCGCTGCCGCTGGTGACCTGGCCGGAACGCTTAAGGTCGCGCTCGCGTTCGAGCGTGGCCATGCGGTCGCGGGCGAGGAAGATGACTTTGCCGGCGGCCTGCGAATTGAGCTGCGCACGGATGCGGGTAAGGAAGATGTCCTTGTTAATCGGGAAACGCGTTTCGTTTACCACGGGGTCGAGCACGACGCGCGGGGTACCCTGCGCGCGGAGGACTTGCGGAATTCCCACGATGCCGCGCGCCATCTTATCGGCCACGCGGACAAGGTCTTGGGATTCGACGCCGGTGCCGGCGACGAAACCACGTTCATCCGGGCGCATCTCAGTGACGGAGACGCCACGTGGGTTTTGCACGCCGCTCGCGCACCCAGCCAGCAGACCAGCGACGGCAACGCAACTCAAGGACACACTCCAACGGGCAAGGTTCAGTTTCATAATGAGGGATGTTGAGCGGGTTTTCCCGCCGATGCAATAAAGGCGAGGACTTAGCGGCCAAAGAGCGCATTCGCTGAGCCCATGGCGCCGCCACCGTAATAGTTGTTGATGATGACGGTCTGGGCTTGGATCGGCGCGGTGCCGGTGGCTGCGCTAGGCGCGACGTAACCGCTCGCAATGGGTGTGGTCACGACAGCGGGCTGCGCCACGACAACCGGCATTGCGTGTGGATGGTGATAGTGATGCAGCGGGTGCGTGGTCACTGGAATTGGCTGGGTAGCTACGGGGGCGTGGTAGTAGTTCGCCGGTTGGCGCAGGCTTTGGTCGGCGATGGCGCCCAACACCAGACCGGAAGCCGCGCCGATGGCGACGCCCTCCGCTGTGCGCCGGCCGTTATTATGGCCGATGACGCCGCCCGCGATGCCGCCCAATACGGTGCCCGTGGTCGCGTAGCGGTTCTGGCCACCAAAACCGTAGCCGTAGCCAATAGGTCCGGCAACCGACCCAGCCTCCCAGCCGGCCTGGCGCCGGTAGTCATTTGCCAGCGCGCCGAGCAGCAGGCCCGTGCCCGCGCCGATGCCGATACCCTCGGCGGTCCGGCGGCCCGAGTTGTGCCCAATGACGCCGCCCAGAATGCCGCCCATCACGGCCGAGCCGAGGTTGTCGCGGCTAAATAGTTGGGCTTGGGAAGTTAGGGTGGTGGCGAGGACGAGACCGAGTATCAGAAACGTTTTCATATTAGTTTTAGTCTTTAGACTGCGGCGTTCCCTTCGTATTCATATGTATACGTAATATCGGCTAACCGCAAGGACAATCAATAGATTTGATCACCACCGCTAGTAATAACCGATGAGCTTTAACAGAAGCCCACCCCTGCTGGGTTGCGTGCTGAAAATGGAAGTCGGCGGCTCAGGCGTTAGAGATACTCCTGTACCGTCCGTACCGCGTAGCTGCTCTTTTTCAACGCGGCAATTCCCAGCGCAGCGGCGCGCGCGCCGGAGAGCGTGGTCATGATGGGCGTGCCGGTGTAGACCGCTGTGGTGCGGATTTTGATTTCGTCCGCGCGCGGGGACTGGCCAGCCGGGGTGTTAATGACGAGCTGGATTTCTTTATTCTTAAGCAGGTCAATCGCGTTGGGTCGGCCCTCGCCGAGTTTGAAAATCCGGCGCACTTTTATCCCGGCCCGCTCGAGCACGGCGGCGGTGCCGTTGGTGGCAATCAGTTCGAAGCCCAAGCCGGCGAACTGTTGCGCGACTTCAACGGCGTGACTCTTGTGTGCGTCACTTACGCTGAGGAAAACGTTGCCCTTGAGTGGTAACGGTGAGTTTGCGGCCATCTGCGACTTCGCGTAAGCCACACCGAGGTCGGCATCGAGGCCCATGACTTCACCGGTAGAGCGCATCTCGGGGGAGAGCAAAATGTCCTGCCCATAAAACTTGTTAAACGGGAACACGGATTCCTTGACGGCCCAATACTTCGTCCAGATTTCCGTGGTGAAGCCCAGTTCCTTCAAGGTTTTCCCGGCCATCACCTTCGCAGCGAGTTTGGCGAGTGGTTTACCAATAGCCTTGCTGACGAAGGGCACCGTGCGGCTAGCGCGGGGGTTCACTTCCAACACATAGACTGTCTCGCCCTTCACGGCGTATTGCACGTTCATCAGGCCGACGACCTTGAGTTCCTGGGCCATGGCGTGCGTGTAGCGGCGGATGGTTCCAATGACGGACGGAGAAAGCGTGTGCGGCGGCAGGACCATCGCAGCATCGCCAGAGTGAACCCCTGCGAACTCGATGTGCTCAAGCATCCCGCCGATGACGATGGTGCCGCCGTTGGGCAAGCCCACGTCCGCGATGCAGTCCACGTCTACCTCGGTTGCGTCTTCGAGGAACTTGTCCACGAGCACGGGGCGGCCGGCGGAGATCTCCAGTGCGGCGTTATAGTGGAAATAGTCGCGCAGTTCCTGCTCGGAGAAGACGATTTGCATCGCGCGCCCGCCAAGCACGAACGACGGCCGCACTAGCACAGGGTATGTCAGCCGCTTTGCTACGGCCAGCGCTTCATCGGCAGTCGTAGCTGTACCATTGGGCGGCTGGGGAATCTGGAGCTTGTCCAGCATCGCGGCAAAGAGCTTGCGGTCCTCAGCGATTTCTATGCTCTGCGGGCTGGTACCGATGATATTAACGCCGTTTTTCTGCAGGCCGAGTGCGAGGTTTAGCGGTGTTTGCCCACCGAATTGCGCGATGGCCCCCCAGCATTTCTCCCGCTCGTAAATGTGCAGCACATCCTCCAAAGTAAGCGGCTCGAAAAAGAGTTTGTCCGATGTGTCGTAGTCGGTGGAAACGGTCTCGGGGTTCGAGTTTACCATGATGGTCTCGAAGCCGTCCTCCTTCAGGGCAAAGGCGGCGTGGACACAGCAGTAATCAAATTCGATGCCCTGTCCGATGCGATTCGGGCCGCCTCCGAGAATCATCACCTTCCGCGCCGTGTTGCCTTTCACCTCATCGTCGCCGCGGTCGTAGGTCGAGTAGTAGTAAGGCGTGTAGGCCTCGAACTCCGCCGCACAGGTGTCCACGAGGCGGTAACTGGGCACCAGACCGAGGCGCTTGCGCTCAATACGGACCTCGTCTTCGGTGCGCCCGGTTAGGTAAGCGATCTGGCGGTCAGAAAACCCGAGGGACTTGGCTTTGGCGAGTTGTTCAGCGGAGAGCGGCATGGCGAAAATTTCCGGCGAAGTAAGCCGGACGCTGACGGCGCTGGCAAGTGTCAAAGGGCCTTAACCCAGTACTAGCGCAATCGCTGTCATCATCATCACCGCGCCCGCCAGCCGCCAGCGCAGCACGGCCGCGCCAAGGTGTTGTTCCTTGTTCGCGAACCAATGCCCGATGGCCCACACCGCTACCACGCTCCACAGCCCGCGCGAGCTATAAATCACGTTCGCTTGCGCCGCACCACCGAAGTGCGCGATACAACTCACGAAGATAACCGATTGCAGCCCGATGCCCGCGCACCCGCCCAGCAACCACGGCCACGCGGGCCGGGGGATGGCCCAGAGCGGCGCTTTGAAAAACGGTACGAATCCCAAGCTAAAGATGGCCGTGAAGGCCAGCATCACCGGTAGGAACCGTCCCAACCCCCATGCCGGCGACCACTTTTGTACTAGCACATCGAAAACGGCGAACATCGTCGCCGACGCCCCTGCGCACAGCACCGTGCGCCCGACGTGATGATGCGCCGCGCCCTCGGTGCGGTTCAGAAGCGCGATGGCCACGGAACTCAGTGTCGCTGCGGCCCACAGCGTCGGCGAGACCCCGGAGGTCAGCAGCAGCTTCGTGAAGATGGCGACGAGAATGATTTTCAAGCCCATCACCGGCGTGGCCACTGAGACATCCCCGTTTTGGAGCGCAAGGAAGTTAAGGAATTGACCGAGCAGATAAAACACCGCTACGAGTGCAGGCTGCCAGAGCAGATCAACGTGGAAGTTGCCGCCGAAGGGCAGCAGCAATGAGAAGATGACGGCGGCGATGACATTGCCGAGAAACGCCGTGCGCCATATGCCCACGTCAAATTCGGATGCGCGCTTGGCCAGCAGTGCGCCTGCGACGTAAACCAGCGCAGCGACTAGCGGAAGCAGAATGGGCAGCAAACCGTTCATCTCGGCAGCCTAACGGCCAACGTTTAGAGGCTCCATTCCGAATCGCCAGCATTTTGCTAATCGGCAATTGACCTTTGGTTATCGGCCCACGCGAGTTTTTTCCTGACGTGTTTGCCACGCATATTTTCCGCTGATCTGGCCTCAGAGTAAAATTGGACTCCAAATAAGTTTGGCACTTTTGCATGCGACACCGTGGGTGTCTTGGTCAAAGTGCGCTCGGAATTCGCTTTTTTTTTGGTTTCCTTACTCCTTCGCTTGCTTGGGTTGGGCTTTCTTGGTGGCGGGGTCGGCGGTGAGGAAGCGTTTCCAGTTCACGGGCACGTCGTTGGCCTGCTTCGCGCCGGGTGTGCTGCGGCCTTCGCTCACGAGCTTGTCCATCACGGCGGTGAGTTCGACGACCAACTCGGGTTTCTCGGCGGCGAGGTTCTTGGTTTCTCCGAGGTCGGTGGCGAGGTCGTAGAGCTGGGCGCGAGGTGAATTGTCTTTCGGTGCGGCCACACCGCCAAATCCGCCGCCTGCTGGCCCGGCGATGAATTTCCATTGGCCTTGCCGCAGCGATGCGAGCCCGCTGGACCCGTGGCTGATGGCGTGTTCCCGAATGACCTTGTCCTCACCGCGCAGCAGTGGCAGCAGGCTGAAGCTGTCTTCGCCGGCGGTGGGTGGGAGCTTCGTGCCGAGCACGTCGGCGAAGGTCGCCATGAAGTCCGCCTGCATCACGAGTTGGTCGCAGCGCGAGCCGGGTTTCACCACGCCGGGCCAGCGCACGATGAAAGGCACGCGATGCCCGCCTTCCCACGCGTCGGCTTTGTAGCCGCGCAACGGGCCGCTGGGGAAATGGCCTTTCGCCTCCATTTCTTTGACCCCGATATACGGCGCGCACCCGTTGTCGCTGGTGAAGATGACGAGCGTCTTGTCCGCTGCGCCGCTCTTCTCCAGTGCGGCGAGCACGCGGCCGACGGCGGCATCCGTTTCCATCACGAGATCGGCATAGTCGCCGAGGCCGCTCTTGCCCTGCCACTCCTTGTTCACCGCGAGCGGCGTGTGCGGAGAGGTCAGCGGCATGTAGAGGAAGAATGGTTCCGCTTGCTTCGCGCCGCGCTCGATGACGGCGCACGCGCGGTCGGTGAGTGCGGGGAGAATGGTTTCGAGCGCCCAATCCTTCAGCGCGGGGCCCTGGATGCTGGCTTGGTTTTTTGCCAACCGCGCGGGCGCGAGCAGTTCTGTCGGAGTCCCCACGGTGCGGTCGTTTTCAATGAAACAATAGGGCGGCCAATTCGGCACGTCGGTGCCGAAGTAAGTGTCGAAGCCGCGCGTGATGGGGCCGCCACCGATGGGCTTGGCATAGACTTCCTTCCACGCCGCGCGATGTGCGTCCGAGACGCTGGTGGTGACTTCGCCGCCACCGCCGGCCTTGCCGCCGAAGCCGGCGAAGAGCGGGCGCTGCGCCGGTGTGATGGCCCAGTCCCAGCCGAGATGCCACTTGCCGATGGCGGCGGTGCGGTAGCCGTGCTGCTTGAGCAGCCCTGCGAGCGTGAGCCGGTCCGGCGCGATGAGTGGCCGCCCCAGATAGCCAACGATGCCGGCTTGCAAGCTTGTGCGCCAATGGTAGCGCCCCGTCAGCAGCGTGTAGCGCGTGGGCGAACAAACGCCGCTGCTCGTATGCGCATCAGTGAAGCGCATCCCCTGCGATGCGAGCTGGTCTAGGTTTGGCGTCGGGATTTTACCGCGTTGCGGGTTGTAGCACTGCACGTCCCCATAGCCGAGGTCGTCGGCGAGGATGAGGATGATGTTCGGCCTGGCAGGCGCGGCAGGGGAAGTGATTTGGCCGCAAGAAAACGCCAGGAACGCAAAGAGGAGAAGACGGGCTGACTTCACGGCTTGAGGTTGATTGGTGTTATTCACTTGGCAGCCTTCTTCGCGGCGGGCTTGGTTTCCACCTTGCACTCTGGGTCCCGCGGGACGGCAGGGCCGGTCTGCTCGACGGGTTGCGTGAAGAGATAGCGCCACACGTCCTCGTGCAGGAACTTGCCGGCTTTGTCCTTCGGCGAAGCACCACCGGGCACGACGGAGCTGTGCGCGCGCTTCGCGTCGCCCTTGACGTCTGCCGCGGTGATTAGGCGGCGGCTGAAGCCAAACGGTGACGGAGTTTTGTCCACGTCCACCAGCGGGCCGAACTGGTGCAGGCCGAGCAACTCCCAAGAGCGGCAGTAGTGGTCGCCGGTCCAGCCACCGTCGAGCACATGGCTGAAGCCAAAGTAGCGGTTCGCGGGCGTGGCGGACGGTAACGCCTGCCATATCTCGCTTTGGTCACGCGGGCCGCAAAACATCACCACGCGGTCCACCTTCACGTGCTTAGCGAAGCGCGCCGCCGTGGTCGAGCCGTGTGAACTGCCGGAGATGATGACGCGATCCCAGCGCAGGCCGGATTTGTCATCGGTGAGGAAGTAACTCCAGCGGCCGGCCGGGTTTTCCTTGGTCAGCCATTTCACGAACATGACCGAGCGTTCCATCATGCCGTCGGGCTTGGGGATGTTTACCAGCGGGCTGAAGTCCTCACCGGTCGCCGCTTCAAGCCGGATTTTGCCCAGCAACAGACCGTCGTCGCCGGGCGAGTCATTACCGAACTTGCCGAACCAGCCATTCGCATAGTGCACGCGAAGGAAGTGCAGCCCGTAGCTGTTCACGCGCTCAGCCAGCGGCGCGCTATGGCCCATGAGCCAAATCACAAGCTTCCCCTGTGGCTTCACGCGCGTGTCCACCGATGCGTGCTGCGTGTCCGCCGGCTTGCCGGCTTTCTCGAAGTCGAACTCAATCTCTGCATGCGGCTTCGCGCGCGGGTCGAGTTGACTGGCGCGGGCGGTCAGTTCGTAACGCTTCGGGGAAGCGTCGTTGAAGGCGAGCGTCTCATCGGCGGCGGGGGATTCGCCGCGAAAACAGGCAAAAATCGCAAAGCAAAGAGTGAGCGGACGATGCGATTTCATGGCCGGAGGTTAACCACGGATCAACCCAGTTGAACACGGATTTGTGTCACCAGAGAACCGCCATGAAGCACTGCGCTCGCCGCACTATTCCTCCACCGCCGCGCGGTGGCCGGCGGCCAAGCGCAGCTTCGCATCCTCTGCGTTAGGGCAGCGATAAACCGCCTTAAGACAGACGGTGCAGACGCGAATGTCATGCTCGCCAGCCAGCGGGAGCTTGTCCCAATCGGCGGGGCATTCACCGGTGGCGTGCAGATTACATTCAAGGATGCGTGTCATATTCGGAAGCTGGCCTGCTCGCGGAAAAGGTCAAGCTGCGCGAAGCCCGCGATCCAGCTCACTTCACTTCACCTTCTTCAACTCCGCGTCCGTCCAAGCGGACTCGCGGCCGCCAGTGGCAGCGCGGACTTTTTTCACGAAGTCGGGCGCGACGGGGTCGAAGTCGTGGTCCCATGAGCGGCGGATGTAGGTCATCACGGCGGCGACGGTCTCGTCGTCAAAGGTGCCGTGGCCGGGCATGTCCATATCCCACTTCTTGCCGAGGACGGTGATAGGACCGCCGACGCCATGCAGGATGATGCGGGCGAGGCGATCGGGCGAGCCCGCCACCCACTCGCTGTCCACGAGCGGCGGCGCGAGGCCGTCTTGGCCGTAGCCGTGGGCTTGATGGCACGCGGCGCAGGTCGCCTCGAAAAGCGTCTTGCCCATGTCGAAGCGCGCTTCTTCGGCTGCGGTCAGCGGCTTGATGACGGGCAAGTTCACGCCGGGTTTGCCGGGCCACACGACGACCTTGTCGAGCTTCTTGACGGCAGCTTGCACGGCTTTGTCGCTGGACTGCGCGAGCGCGGCGAGCGCGGGCGGCGCGGCGGCGAGCTTCACATACTTCACGCGCGGCGGCGGTTCGCCTTTTTTTGTGGCGGGCGGGTTCACATTAAGGCTGGCGAGTATGGCGAGGGTTTGCCATTGCGGCGTTTCCTTGCGGATGACGAGTTCGAGCAAGCGATTTACGCGGTCGCCGCGCGCCTGCTGGAAAACGTTGCGCGCGAGCGCGCCGATGAAGCCTTCGCCGCCACTGACTTTGGCTTTGTCTGACCACGATTTGTCGGCGGCGATACGTTCGAGCAGCTCGACCTCGCGCACGGCCAGGCCGCTGATGAGGGCGTCACGGAGAAGTGGGTTCGAGCCGGCGCTGCGGGCAAGCGTGGTCATCGCGATTTCGGCAGCAGGGGTCTTCGCCTCGCCAAGGCTGAAGGCTAGTTGAACTTGAACCTCTGCATCCGGGGTGGTGGCCAAGGCGATGAGTGCGGGAAGAATTTTTGTTTGGTCGGAAGTCCTCAGCATCGGCTCCGCAACGCGCACGGCGGCGGCACGGACTTTTGGGTGTGGTTCTTTCGTGAGCGCAGCGATGGCGGTGTCGGCGTCGAGCTGGCCCATGCCATCGAGCGTCCAGAGCGCGTGCAGCCGAGCGCGCGGGTCGACTGCCTGGAGTGCCATTTGCTTGAGCAGCGTAAGCGCGGCGGCGGGCTGTTGCTCGACGAGCAGGCGCTGCGCGGTGTCACGCCACCAGCCGTTCGGGTGCGTAAGTGTCTTGACGAGGTCGGCGGGTTTGGCGGCCGCGAGCTGTGGCTTCGGGCCGGGGGGCTGCGCCGTGTGAACGATGCGGTA
>Ga0194115_10006340_pt1 | contig 12018 bp, 9 predicted proteins | sample TA2MahsurfametaG_3_FD_148656 | JGI IMG/M metagenome (GOLD analysis project Ga0194115, IMG submission 148656) | Freshwater microbial communities from Lake Tanganyika, Tanzania - TA2015002 Mahale S4 surface | ecosystem: Environmental > Aquatic > Freshwater > Lake | place: Tanzania: Lake Tanganyika... | reverse complement strand
ACATGTTCGCTTGCTCTAATTGATCCAGTTGCTGGGCTGGGTATTGTGCCTGACACAGACCAAGCCTAATGGGGCTTTGGACACTACTCTCATCCCGTGGCTCGTGAGCACTTTGATGTGATTGTTGCGGGTGCAGGAGTAGTTGGCATATCTGTGGCTACTGCTCTCCTTGAATCAAAGCCTGGATTAAAGGTTTTAGTTGTTGAAAAAGAAAAGACTCTTGGAAAACATGCAAGTGGTAGAAATTCGGGAGTTCTACACGCAGGTTTTTACTATTCGCCCGACTCATTGAAGGCGCGATTTTGTCGCGATGGAAATAGAGAACTTAAAGAATTGTGCCGCGCGGAGGGAATCCCTGTCGTTGAATGTGGAAAAGTTGTTGTAACTCAAAATGAAGATGAGGAAGGCAGACTAGAAACTCTCTTTGAGCGCGGTCAAGCAAATGGAGTTGATCTGGCGATATTTGATGGGCAGAAACTTCCTAAGTACGAACCACTTGCTCGCACTTATCGACGTTTTCTCTGGTCTCCAAATACTGCGATATCTGATTCACATGAAGTTATCAAAGCGATGCGATTACGGTTTGAGCGAATGGGTGGCGAGGTAAGAACAGGAAATGAGATTGAGCTTTCATTGAGTGGAGGTGAGGTTTGTCTTTCTGATTATCAATACTCGTTTGGACACTTCATCAATGCTGCTGGAGCTCAATCTGATCGAATAGGTAAACAGGTTGGGGTTGCTGAGGATTACGCGATGATTCCATTTATGGGCCTATATCGTGCAGTTTCTTCAGAGAAATTGCCGTTAAGAACTCTTGTCTACCCCGTGCCGCATCCAATTAACCCATTTCTTGGGGTTCACTTCACGCTAACCATCGACGGCAAAGTAAAAATTGGGCCCACGGCAATTCCTATATTGGGTCGTGAGCAATATTCGCTTTTTAAGGGGTGGTCCATTCCAGATATGTTGGAAGCTATCCGGGGAGTTCGATCAATAGTGCGAGGCAACTCGCATGATTTCTCTGAAATTGTATTGAGTGAGTGGCCTAAATTGTTGCGAAGAGAAATTGTCAAACAATCTTTACGTCTGGTTCCGATGGCATCTGAAGTGTCAGGTTGGGTTAGAAAGCCTCCCGGTATTCGTTCGCAGCTTGTGCATCTTCCAACGGGAAAGTTGGAGCAGGATTTCGTGGTTAGAAACTATCTAAATTCAACCCATGTCTTAAATGCTGTTTCACCGGGCTGGACGAGCTCTATACCTTTTGCAAGATATGTTGCTGAGGAGTTTGTGCTTCCGCAAATCTCATAAATCCTTTTTGGATTTTCCTGAGGACTTCTTCTTTGCTTTCCGCTTCGCTCCGGCATAACTTATCGTTTTCTCAGTAAGAGTTGGGGCTTTTTTCTTACGTGAGCTCTTCTTCTTCAGGGCACCGCCATTTTCTATCTCCCAAGCTCTTCGGCCGGCTAATAATTCTAGGGCGCGTTCGATAGTCATGGCTTCTACGGTGTCGCCGCGACGAAGTGTTGCGTTAGTTTCACCATCCGTTACATACATTCCAAACCTGCCATCTTTGATGATGATTTGGCGTTTAGTCTCAGGGTCGGCGCCCAGATCTTTAAGAGGCGGCTTTGCAACTCCTCGCCGTCTTACCTTTGGCTGCTTAAAGATTTCTTCTGCTTCATCGAGAGTTATCGAGAAGAGTTGATCCTCTGATGTAAGAGTTCGAGAGTCAGTGCCTCGTTTTAGATAAGGACCGTATCTACCGTTCTGAACTGTTATTTCTTCGCCAGTTTGGCTATCTGTTCCAAGAACTTTAGGTAGCGATAAAAGTTTTAAAGCGTCATCAAGAGTTACCGTATCCAAGGTCATGGTTGATAGAAGTGAAGCAGTCTTTGCTTTAACTTCTTTCTTTTTCTTCTTTCCTTCTTGCTCCGGAAGGACTTCAGTTATGTAAGGACCGAAGCGTCCAGATTTGGCGATGATGGGAAGACTTGTGGTTGGATCAGTTCCAAGTTCGCGCTCCCCTGATGGAGCGGCAAGAAGCTCGATGGCCTTTGGCAGTGTTAACTCATCAGGGGCCATTCCTTCCGGAATATTTGCGAACTTACGGTCATCACCTTGGCCTTGTTGTAAGTATGCGCCGTAGCGACCAACGCGTATTTCGATATCTTCGCCCATCTTCATAGTGTTTATCTGTTGCGCATCAATCGAGCCAAGGTCGGCGGCGAGATCTTGTAGGCCAGGTTGATCATCGTGGCCATAGAAGAAGTTAGTAAGCCAATGAATGCGCTCGGCTTCCCCGTTAGCAATCTTGTCTAAATCCTCTTCCATACTTGCGGTGAATTCGTAATCGACGAGCTTAGAAAAGTGCTGTTCTAGTAGGCCGGTTACGGAAAAGGCAAGGAAAGTGGGGACTAGAGCCCTTCCTCGTTTAACAACGTAGCCGCGGTCTTGAATTGTCTGGATGATAGAGGCGAAGGTTGAGGGCCTTCCTATTCCGAGTTCTTCAAGTTTTTTGACCAAGGTTGGTTCGGTATAACGAGCAGGCGGTTTTGTTTCATGTGACTCAAACTTGTACTCAGTTACATTTATCTTCTGCCCTTCTTGCATCGAAGGTAGGCGCTTATCGGTCTCATCTTCATTCTTTTCATCAGTTACATCTTCGTAAGCGGCAAGAAAACCGGGGAAGGTTACGACGGAACCATTTGCCCTAAAGACTAGATCTTTACCCTCTTTGGTTTTTACATCAAAGTCGACGCGGGCCTGCCTCTTCTTTGCATCAGACATTTGGGATACGACGGTGCGTTTCCAAATTAAGTCGTAGAGCGCTAGTTGGTCTCTGGTTAGTTCTGGAGCAAGTTCACCGGGAGTTTTAAAACTGTCTCCAGCGGGGCGGATTGCTTCGTGAGCTTCCTGGGCATTCTTTGTTTTTCCTTCATAGAACCTTGGTGAGTCTGGGATGTGATCTGCGCCGTAGAGAGATTTGGCAGAACTTCTTGCGGCCTTGATTGCAGTCTCAGATAAATTCACAGAGTCGGTACGCATATAAGTTATGTAACCGCCTTCGTAAAGGCTCTGAGCGATTCGCATCGTTAGTTGTGCGCCCCAACCAAGTCGACTTCCCGCATCTTGTTGCATTGTTGAAGTTGTGAATGGTGGTTTCGGACGTTCAGTTCTGGGCGACTCTTCGATTGACTTAACGGTGAGCTTTTCGTTTTTTACCGAGGTTGCTAGATGACTTGCTTGGGCTTCATCAAGAAGAAGGATTTGGTTTGCGCTCTTCTCTTTTAGGGCTCCATTTGAGTCAAAATCATTAGTTGTAGCAAGCCTCTTCCCATTAACCGAGATGAGCCTTGCATTGAAGTTTTGATCTGTAAGTGCCGTTAAATCCCACCAAGTTGAAGCTATAAAAGCCATGCGCTCACGCTCGCGCTCAACAATTAAGCGGGTAGCAACTGATTGAACACGGCCAGCTGAGATACGGGGCATTACCTTTTTCCAGAGAACCGGGGAGAGGCGATAGCCAAAGAGTCTGTCTAGAACGCGCCTTGTTTCTTGGGCATCGACAAGGCGCTGGTCGATATCCCTTGTTTCATCTACTGCTTTAAGGATTGCCTCTTTTGTAATCTCATTGAAAACCATCCGTTTAACCGGAACCTTAGGGTGGAGGATTTCCATTAGGTGCCATGCAATAGCTTCACCTTCCCGATCTTCATCGGTGGCGAGGATTAGTTCATCTGATTCTTTTAAAAGATCCTTGAGCTCTTGAACTTTCTGCTTTTTATCTGGACTTATGACATAGAGCGGCGCAAAGTCATTTTCGATATCTACACCTTCGCGCGACCAAGGGAATTTCTTATACTCCTTCGGGATATCCGCAGCACGCTGTGGAAGATCGCGTATGTGACCGATTGAGGCCTCGACGATGTAATCATCGCCGAGGTATCCACCGATCTTTCTTGCTTTAGCTGGTGATTCAACAATCACCAGCTTCTTAAGCCTTTTAGCCAAATTGGTTAGCCGATTGCTGTGGACTTACGGCGACCACGAACTAGCGCGGCAACAATGATTGCCGTTGCTACTAGTGCGATTGCCATATTTAGTGTGTCCTTACCTTCGAGTGAGAACTTCACAACGGCAGGAGTTACTAGAAGGCCGACTAGGTTCATAACTTTAATTAGTGGGTTGATTGCTGGACCAGCGGTGTCCTTAAAGGGATCGCCGACAGTGTCACCAATAACGGTTGCGGCGTGGGCATCGCTGCCTTTCCCACCGTGATGTCCATCTTCGACCATCTTCTTGGCGTTATCCCAAGCTCCACCGGAGTTAGCTAGAAATACCGCCATTAATGTTCCCGTTCCAATAGATCCCGCTAAGTAAGCGCCAAGAGCGCCAACTCCAAGACCGAAGCCAACAGCGATTGGCGCCATAACAGCTAATAGGCCTGGGGTTGCTAGCTCACGGAGTGAGTCGCGCGTACAGATATCTACAACGCGGCCATATTCAGGTTTCTCGGTTCCCTTCATGATGCCAGGGTGAAGTTGGAATTGATTTCTAACTTCCATAACAACGGCGCCAGCAGCACGAGAAACGGCATTAATTGCAAGGCCTGAGAAGAGGAATACGACTGAGGCTCCGATTATTAGACCGACAAGATTACGAGGATCGGCAACATCGAGGATGCCTTGGAATTCTGGGCCGAGGTTTGTAACAGTTGAGCCAAATTCTTTAACGGTGTTCTTGATTGCATCTGTGAAGGCGCCAAAGAGAGCAGTTGCGGCGAGAACTGCGGTTGCAATTGCGATTCCCTTTGTAATTGCCTTAGTTGTATTTCCAACAGCATCAAGTGAGGTAAGGATCTTTGCGCCTTCACCTTTTACATCGCCAGACATTTCAGCGATTCCTTGGGCGTTATCTGAGATTGGGCCGAAGGTGTCCATAGCGACAATCACGCCAACGGTGGTTAGTAGACCGCAACCCGCAAGGGCTACTGCGAACAAAGATAGAACGATTGTTCCGCCACCTAATAGATAAGCACCGAATACTGCGGCAGCGATTAGAAGTCCGGAGAAGACTGCTGATTCAAAACCAACCGAGACGCCGGCAAGAATTACTGTTGCGGCACCAGTCTTTGAAGAGGCGGCAACATCATTTACTGGGCGCTTTCCAACTTCAGTGAAGAATCCAGTTAGCACTTGGATTGCTGCAGCAAGAATGATTCCGATTAGAACTGCGCCGAGCGCTAGAACTCGTGGATTAACGCTGGTTTCAGCAGCGAGAGTTGAATCAACTCCTGTTAGAGCGGTGAAGCTGTTTGGTAGATAGGTATAAGTTGCAAGGCCTACAAGCACTGCAGAAATAATGGCAGAGATAAAGAATGAGCGATTAATCGCACTCATTGCGCTCTTATCGGTTGAGCGAAGTCGAGTGAGGAAGATTCCCAGGATCGCAGTGAGGATTCCGATAGCAGGAACAATTAGTGGATAGATGAGACCGCTATCTCCAAAAGCAGCCTTGCCCAAAATGAGTGAGGCAACGAGTGTTACGGCGTAGGACTCAAAGAGGTCGGCGGCCATACCAGCGCAGTCACCGACGTTATCGCCAACGTTATCTGCGATTGTTGCAGCGTTTCGGGGGTCATCTTCTGGGATGTGCTTTTCAACTTTACCAACTAGGTCTGCGCCAACATCGGCAGCTTTGGTGAAGATACCTCCGCCAACGCGCATGAACATAGCGAGCATTGCTGCGCCAAAACCAAAACCTTCAAGAACGGCTGGGGCATCGGCGCGGTAGATAATCACAACGACTGAAGCGCCGAGAAGGCCAAGACCAACAGTCATCATTCCAACGACGCCACCGGTGCGGAAGGCTATTTGAACAGAGCGCTCGGCTGAGCCTTGGCGAGCGGCTTCAGCGACGCGCACATTTGCGCGAACCGCGAGCCACATACCTTGATAGCCAACAATTGCTGAGAATGCGGCGCCGATTAAAAAGAAGATGGAGCGACCGATTTTTACATCCATATCGCCAGGAAGAGCAAAGAGAAGGAAGACGACCATTACAACAAAGAAGGAGAGAGTCCGGAATTGGCGAGCGAGATATGCGGCTGCGCCTTCTTGGACAGCGGCAGCGATCTCTTGCATCTTCTTAGTTCCCTCAGATGCGCTAAGAACCTGGGCGCGAAGTGCAAAGGCAATTGCGAGGGCTACTAGTGAAACCCCAAGAACTAGGTAAACCAGATTCAAATTGTTTCCGGTTACTTCTACGAGTGAGTTAGCCGTTAGGTTGGCTCTCATATCTCCTCCAATTAACTATTTGGACACGAGACAGCGCCACCTGTGTCGGCGCTGCGCACAATGAGGTCAAGTGTAAACACAAAACCCTTCGTATTGCCTAATCCAAGCACAATTTTGCGTGTTAAATACCGACTATAAAAATCTTGGTGAGACTTTATTGACTTTAATGAAAGAGGTATGACTTTTGCAGCCGAAGAAGGCCTTAATCACAGGAGTGAACGGACAAGATGGAATATTTCTATCGGAACTACTGCTGAAAAACGGCTATTTTGTAATTGGGATTAGTAGTCAGGAGAAGCCAAATAATTCCCTGAATTCAGATGTGGTTTATGTCCATAGTGATATTAGAGATACAAAAAAAGTTCTAGAAATTTGCGATCAATTCGAAGTTAATGAACTCTATAATCTTGCTGCCGTAAGTTCTGTATCTCAATCTTTTGACGAACCATTATTGACTGAAGAAGTAAATTTTCAAGCTCCTGCGAAAATTCTTGAAGAGTTTTTTCGGGACACAAAGGTTTCAGAGAAACGGAAGTTTTTTCAAGCTTCCAGCTCTGAGATGTTTGGTTTGACCGCTAAGGAGCCCCAAAACGAAGAAGTTCCATTTAACCCAGTATCTCCCTATGCAAAATGGAAAACGGAGATGCACTACCGGTGTGAATCAATGAGAAGTTCCGGCCACTTTGTCACTAGTGCAATTATGTATAACCATGAGAGTAGTTTTCGCCCAGATTCTCTTTCTTGTCTAAGAAAGTGACAAACTGCTGCGCAGATATCTCTCGGGTTGGCGAATGAATTGAAGCTCGGCAATCCACATGCCGAACGAGACTGGGGATTTGCCGGAGACCATATATCTGCGGCTTGGATGATGATGACAAAAGAATTTCCTGATTGCTATGTGATTGCAACTGGTAAGTGTCATTCAGTTATGTACATGGTGGAAGTAGCTTTTAGGGCCGCGGGTATATCCGGGGAAATCCTTAATTACTTGAAGTTTGATGACTCTCTACTTAGACCAAAGGAAGTAAACCGACTTGTTGGTGATTCTTCAAAGGCTTACCGAGAACTGGGATGGTTGCCTTCAACCACATTTGAACAGTTAATTGAGTCTATGGTCTCTTTTGAGAAATCACTTTTGAAAGGCTTGTAAAGAAGGAGCGGTCTTGTCTCGCTCGGAGATAAAAGTAACTGGAAGTGGCCAATCGATGACTAGAGATTTATCAAATGGATGAATTGAGACTTCAGAAGATGGGTCATATTCACTTGACAACAAGTACGCAATAGTTGAATCCTCTTCAAGGGCTTGAAATCCGTGTCCTAATCCAGCAGGAATGAATATTGACCTTCCATTCTCGGGAGTGAGTTCGTTGGCTATCCATTGTCCATAACTTGCCGAGTTCTTTCGAAGATCAACTACGACATCCCAAATCTTTCCGGTTAGGCAGGTGACTAGCTTGGCTTGACCCTGGCTTGACGTGCTGAAATGAATTCCTCTTATTGTGCCCTTTTTCGAGAACGAGAAGTTCCCTTGTTTGAATGTGGTTTCTTTACCTGTTAATTGAGTAAGGTTAGAAGTTGAGAACCACTCTCTGAAGTATCCTCGATTGTCCCCAATTGGGTTCTTTGTTATCAACTTAACACCATCGATTTGGTCTAACCTACTCAAAGAACATTCTCCTTCTTTACCTCACTTACTATTGCTTTAATATGTCGCTCAAGGGAATCATCCCACATTGGCATTTTTGAAATGCCGTATGAGTGCGCTTTTGAGCAATCAAGTGTCGAATATTTAGGCCGCTTTGCCTTAAGTCCAAGTTCATTTGAATGTATTGGTATAACCAAGTTTGGGTTACCAATAACAAGTTTGTAGATGTGTCTGGCAAATTCGTACCATGTGGCTTCACCATTGCTAGCTAAATGGAAAGTTCCGTAAAGATCTTTCCCGAGGGCAAACTCTATTAATCTTGCAGCTAAATCATGGGTGTTAGTTGGTTGACCAACCTGGTCGTTTACCACTCTTACAGTCTCCCTCAGAATCGCTTTTCTAACCATGGTTTTTGCGAAGTTCTTACCATGCTCGCTGTAAAGCCATGAAGTCCTAAGAATTACATAATCTTTTTTTGCACCTAAAACTTCTAGAACCGCAAGCTCCCCGTTCGCCTTGCTAGCTCCATACTGATTTAAGGGACTTAGGACATCTTCCTCTTTGTATGGTGACATCTTCTCCCCTGAAAACACGTAATCTGTTGAGATATGGATGAGCCGCGCATTCAAACGTTGGGAAGTTAGAGCAACATTTCTTGCGCCAATTTGATTGACTCTAAATGCACTTAAGTTATCCATTTCCGCGCTCTCGACATTGGTCCAAGCCGCACAGTTAATCAACACATCATAGGAGCCTCGAAGTAATTTTTCTGCCGACTCTTCTTTCGAGACATCGAAATCCGTTTTCGAAAATCCCACATAGTCAATACTTGCCACTTCTAGCTCCTGCTTAAGGGTCGTCCCCAGTTGGCCATCGGCCCCAATAATCGCTATCACTTTTTTTTCTTTAGCGGACGCCACCATTTTTCGTTGGCTACATACCAAGCAATTGTCTGTTTGAGTCCATCTTCAAATGAGACTTTTGGGAAATAACCCAGACTCGTCTGTATTTTTTCGAATCCGAGGGAATAACGAAGATCGTGCCCTTGTCTATCTGTAACAAACTCAATTTCATCGGGACCTCTTTCAAGTTGACTTAAAATAGTATTTGCGAGTTCTATATTAGATAACTCTTTCCCGCCACCTATATTGTAAATCTCGCCAACAGCGCCGTTCTTCAGAACTAGATGAATAGCCCTGCAATGATCATCTACATGGAGCCAATCTCGAATATTCTTACCTTTTCCGTATACTGGAATTTTAAGACCTTCAATTAGGTTAGTGATGAAAAGAGGAATCACCTTTTCAGGGAATTGATTTGGTCCGTAGTTGTTAGTACACCTGGTAATTAGGGTTGGTAAACCAAATGTTCTGTTGAAAGATCTAACAATTAAGTCGCCTGAAGCCTTTGTTGCAGAGTACGGGGAATTTGGCAAGAGAGGAGATTCTTCAGTCCAAGAACCTTGATCGATAGAGCCATAGACCTCATCGGTTGATACCTGAAGGAAACGTTCTATTGTAAGGTTTTTGCACGCTTCAAGTAGGGTATGTGTACCTAACACATTCGTATTGATGAATTCCTTTGCGCCATGGATAGATCTGTCCACATGTGATTCAGCTGCAAAATTGACTACTGCATCACAATCTTTAATCAAATGATTTACTAACTCTTCATCACATATGTCACCGTGAACAAATCGGAAAGAATCTTTAGGCAAATCCTCTAAGTTTTTTAGTGTTCCGGCATAAGTTAATTTATCCAATACAGTTACTTCAGAGACACCCGTGAGAGAACCATTAACGATGTTTTTTACATAGTTCGAGCCTATGAACCCCGCTCCACCCGTTACAAGTAGTCTCATCGCGCCCCTTCATTGCACACTTTGTCCAAAGATACTAGTGAAGTACCCTTGGTTGAATGAAAGGTATAGTCCTCGCCGGCGGTACTGGCTCGAGGTTGTGGCCAATTACCTGGGGGATATCAAAACAGTTGCTCCCGATATATGACAAGCCTCTAATCCACTATCCAATTTCAACCCTTATGATGACGGGGATTCGTGAAATTCTCATAATTACTACACCACATGACCAAGAATCTTTCCAGAGACTATTAGGTGATGGCTCTAGGTTTGGTTTGTCGTTTAGCTACAAAATACAACCCAATCCTGAGGGTTTAGCCCAAGCCTTCTTAATAGGAGAAAACTTTTTAGCCGACTCTAATTGTGCTTTAGTTCTTGGCGACAATATTTTTTATGGAAATGGACTTGGGCTACAACTCTCTCAATTTAGAAGTGTAAATGGTGCGCACATATTTGCCTACAAAGTTAAAGACCCCGAAAGATACGGTGTTATTGAATTTGACGAGAAACGTAAGGCTATTTCTATCGAAGAAAAACCTAAGATTCCTAAATCGTCCTATGCCGTGCCGGGTCTTTATTTTTATGACAGCCAAGTGGTTAGTATTGCAAAAGATTTGAGTCCGAGCTCTAGAGGAGAATTGGAGATAACCTCAGTTAATAAGGCTTACTTACAAATGGGTAAGTTGAAGGTAAGTGTCCTAGAACGAGGGACTGCTTGGTTGGATACAGGAACTTTTGAATCAATGATTGATGCGTCGAATTTTATTCAAATTATTGAACAACGACAGGGTTTAAAGGTATCTTGCTTAGAGGAAATTGCTTGGCGAAATAGTTGGCTCACAGATGAAGAGTTGCTCCTTCGGGCTGGAGACTATAAGAACTCACCTTTTGCCGAATATTTGAAGGGTTTACTAACTAGATAAGTCCTAGATCTTCTAATGTGAAGGTAGAGAGGTATTTCAAGCCGTTGCTCTCAACTTTCTCTTTTGCTCCTCTTTCCACAATAACTGCGACTCCAACAACTATTGCACCAGCTTCTTCAAGCGCTTCAACGGCAGTAAGAACAGAGCCACCCGTTGTTGATGTGTCCTCTACCGCTAAGACTCTTTTACCCTTTACATCCGGTCCTTCGATTCTTCGTTGTAAACCATGTGCCTTTTCTGATTTTCGAACTACAAAAGCATCGAGCTTTCTTCCTTGTTTTGCAGCCGCATGAAGCATTGCTGTAGCCACAGGGTCAGCTCCAAGGGTTAATCCGCCAACTGCTTCAAAATCAAGATCTTTAGTTAGTTGTAACATAACTTCACCCACAAGTGGTGCAGCGACTGCATCTAATGTGACTCTACGGAGATCCACATAGAAATCTGCTTCTTTGCCTGAGGAGAGAATTACTTTTCCTCGAACAACGGCTTTATTAAGAATTTCTTCTTTAAGTGATTCCAGCGCCGACATGGCGCGACTCTATTATGCGCGAGAGTGTTGGAGGAAATCTTCGCGAAGATCTTCGCCTTTAGTTGCTTCGGCGAACTCTTCGAGGGCGCGTTTAGCCTTGCCATCCACTCTTTGTGGAACTTGTACTTCTATTGTGACCATTAAATCGCCAGAGTTAACACCTTTTTTCACTCCACGCCCCTTAACTCGGAAAGTCTTTCCATTTTGGGTTCCTGGAGCAATGCGAACTTTTACTTCATCGCCCTCTAGGGTGGGAACAGGAATATCAGCTCCGAGTGCGGCTTCAGTGAAGCTAACTGGAACTGTTACGTGGATGTTCTCGCCCTTGCGAGAGAAGATTGGGTGCTGGACTACCGAGACGATTACATAGAGATCACCAGGCCCTGCTTCACCTGGTTCGCCTCTGCCTTTTACTCTCACCTTCCCACCATCACTAATACCGGCGGGAATTCTTACCGTTAATCCCTTACTTACATCGATTTGTCTTCCAAAAACAGCATCGCGGAATGAAATGGTTACCGAACTCTGTAGATCCGCGCCCTTTCTCGGGCCTCTTCTTCCACCAAAAATTTGAGAGAAAATGTCTCCGCCATTGAAAAGATCGCTGAAGTCGCCGCCGTATTGATTTGCTCCCTGGCGAAACGCCCCTGATTTAAAGGCTTCGCGAGCTTGGTCATACTCGGCTCGTTTCTTATCATCACTAAGAATGTCATACGCCTCGGAGACTTCTTTAAAGCGATCTTCGCGTTTCTTATCGCCTTTGGTTT
>Ga0194115_10006339_pt1 | contig 12019 bp, 3 predicted proteins | sample TA2MahsurfametaG_3_FD_148656 | JGI IMG/M metagenome (GOLD analysis project Ga0194115, IMG submission 148656) | Freshwater microbial communities from Lake Tanganyika, Tanzania - TA2015002 Mahale S4 surface | ecosystem: Environmental > Aquatic > Freshwater > Lake | place: Tanzania: Lake Tanganyika... | reverse complement strand
AACGATTCGTCAGGTACAGGCGGAAGTCCTACAACAATTTCAGTTGGGTCATCCAGGAAAGGTCTATTACATGGATGTCTATCCTGCGTATTATTTAAGTGCAGATCGGACAAAACCAGGTGACGGTCGTCATTACGAAGAAATGTTGGACTTTCGAATATCTAATTGGTATGTCAATGAATCGATTGTCGAACAACGTTGGCGTCAACGTCACATAATTCATCAACCTGATGAATCCTCCACGATTGTCTGTAACTATACAGAATTAGGATGGGTAGAATCGGTCAATACTGCCTTACTTGCAAGAGTAACAGGACGTCCAGTCGTTTGGCAAAAACTCGATCCTGTGATGAACACGACGAATACAACGACGACGTTGGAAGGCGGAACGTCTCAGACAAGAATACAACAACAACAACTCCTTTCGAAGGCAGATTTACTCAACGAGAATGATGTCAGAAGGAATGCCTTTTCGAATAAATTCGTCTCACAGTTATTCGCATCGACGAAATCTGGAAGTCAACATCTCTATGGTATGATCTTCCATCGAATCCTTCAAGACCTTTCGGGTACTAGTCGTCCACTGTCGTCCACAAGAGTATCACGGACTTTACCCCCACCTAAGGAGAGGGGGCATACTATCGCCATCGCTCCATTTTCGGTTATACCTGAGTTGACAGGAGGAGAAGTCGATGACTTTATGGAGGAACATTTGTCCTATATATTTTTTGGAGAAACACCCCTGGCTGAGATTGTGTCATCCTTGTCCCAACGAAAGAATGGTCACAATTGATTTCCTCCAAGACGATCGAAGAATATAACTGTACTATCCGGATCCTACCATCATCGTTAGAACATCCCTCGGAGATGTTGTTAGTCGCTACGAAACTTGTGGAATTGTATGAGTCAAGTTCATTACTCCTATCATGTTCTATACCTGCCTCGAATCTGTTCTTACAACTCTTGGACTATCTACTATATGCCCGAGCACAACGATTGGGTATTTTACCATGGCATGAACGATTCCCTCACAAATGTTTACCAGGAGAGTAGAAGGTCTTAATCGACGCGGATTGCAACCTACATTTAGCCTTGGTATGCGGATACTCCAAGGTGATAGTACACCAGCAGGATGCGGAGGAAGTCATCGCAATTTTTCCCAGACGACCATGATCGAATACCAAACTACTAGATAGACGGAGGAGGAGCGGTCAAAAAGTAGTCCCTATTTCGTTTTTCTCGTCATCATTGCAGTGCCAGCAACAAAACCCAAATTTGGAAGACTCAACATTCTATTGCTAGTTTCGGAGACTCCTCGAGGGGGGTAGGTCGTCTCTGCTGTGTGTATGTAACTAATTATCGAACTGGAAGGGGTGAAAAATCAAAAATCCAATCTACTATCCACGCAACATTATTGTTTCCGTTGCTGCCTGTGGACTATCTGTTGGATTATCGTGATTTCACAGTCGACGTTCCTCCATCCAAACTTATCAACGACTTTTTTCCACGAAAGGGCCGTCCCTTCGTTGTATACGTTCTTCCTCGCATCACCTACCAACCGGTGACTACGGATTTCTATCCATTTCTTGGACTGATCTGGACGACTACGATAGAGGTCACCCGCTCTCTCTGTTCTGACTTTGCGAATCTATTGCAATAACTCGGACGTAACTCGTGGGCCGGTAGATTTTCATTTCTGAATGGAGTCTGTCGTCGTCGGTGATCTTCGACTAGCATGAATACAGGGTGTCATCGAGAATGACGGAAAAAAGTGGAGGATTTCACACAATTCTACTACAGAGAGAGACATTTCCGAGGATGTGCCCAATCTTCGCAACAGTTCTGTTACGGCGTTACATGTATCGATGAAGTACAGTGCCTACATGATATGATCAGGGAAGAAGTCGTCGTCCTACCTCTTCCGCCTTCCAAAGGAGTACCCAGTAGTACTAGTGGTGGACGGCGATGGAGGTTTTTGTCATCCCAGAAAAGAAGAACCTTCCCCGTCGTCGTGACTGTGGCTTTCCTTGCCTTGCATTGTGGAATCGAAATTGGTTCACTCCATGACGTAAGAATCAATACCTTCATTGTTAGCACAGAAACGACGACGTTAGACGACGAAGCAAACAACGTGTCTCCTCCTCCTTCAATATCTTCTTCCTCTTCTTCTATAGATGCCGCGATTACTCCTCCTCCTCCTCCTCATTGTCCTGACTACAGTCGTAGTAGCAACATTACAAGTATTATATTGAGTCCAACAGACCATCAAGAAACGATACGAACAAGACTTTCTCATTTATTCAATGGAACTACCACCACAGAAGACGAACTCTTTGGTTCTTGTCTACCCACATGTCATGTCCGACTCATTCCGAAATGTCCCTATTGGGAATTAGAAACTGTGGATTGTTACAATCGGACGAAAACAATAGGAGGAGATGAATTTTATTTGACCTATTCCGATGTATCATCCATCGTTGAAGAGGAGACGTCCAAGGATGTTTGGACACAACCAGTGACGGCAGTCGCCTTTTGGACAGATCAAAAGAATGGTCGATATCTCATCGACTTTCAAGCATCACCCATGTCACAACAACATCCGACAATACAATCCCAACCATCATCCTACAGCAAAAATTCGTCATCTGGACAAGGACAACCGGGAGGAGGATTCTTTACTATATACTTCCAATATACATGCGGAATTGGTCGTATAGCGGATCGTCTGAAGGCATCTTGGCCACATGGTGGACAAACGGTGGGTTGGGTGCGTTCATCGGTACTACCAAATTCCATTGCACCACCCATCCGACCCTTTCAACGTCTCAACAATGAATGGGAGGAACGACACATTAATCTGTTTGAATTTTCTAACATCCTTCCCATCGGAGATTCAATCCTTCGATTTTTCCTTATGCCACTGGGTATCGAATTTCCAAACATCAACAGTCCACTTAGTCAAGGGAAGCTTGAATTGTGGAAGAGTCGGATTGAAGCGAAAGTCAATGACAAAAATCATTCAGAATCCGTCCTCATCATGGGAAGTTGTGCCTGGGATATTATTGAAAATCAAAATGTTTCTACTACGACTTGGAATATCGATACTGCTTACAGTGAGAATACGACAGATGATCAAGCTACGAACAGTATTAGTCACGTACAGCGGGAAGAATGGCAAGATCATCGAGAAGCACTTACCAACCTATTGACACATGTCCGAACAACCTATCCAGAACTTACCGTCGTATGGAAGTCCTGTGCGGGATTACATATTCATGTACCCTATTTGTACCCTTTGAGACGAGCGCGTAGGAAATATATGGAAGAGCGCCTGAAATATATGAGTACATATCGGGCCACGTCGATTCGTCACGTTCAGGCGGAAGTCCTACAGCAAGCACAGTTGGATCATCCAGGAAAGGTCTATTACATCGACGTCTATCCTGCTTATTACTTGAGTTCTCATATGACGAAACCGGGTGATGGTCTACATTATCGTGATACATTAGACTTTCGAGTCTCACATTGGTATGTTAACGAATCGGTTGTGGAACAAAGTTGGCGTCGGCGCCAACTGAGTCAGCCAACCTCCACTTGGATGATGACGGACTATCATGAGAAGAAAGGATGGGTAGAGTGGGTTAACACTGCCTTGCTTGCCAAGGTGACAAGACGACAACTTATTTGGGGACACGAGGATACGTCGTCGTCATTGCGGAACAACACGTCGAACATAGCATTCCAGTTGGAAGGCGTTGTTAACATAACGCAGGAGCAACTCTTGACGAGCGAAGATTTAGTTAACAACAGTGACATTCGAGTGGATCGCGATGCGAAAAAGTTCATCTCGAAATTATTCACTCCTGAAATATCTGGAAGTAATCACCTCTACGGCATGATCCTTCATCGCATCCTTGAAGAGCTCGCCATAGATCAAACGTCGCCAATGGTATCCTGGAGTGTATCACCTCCCAACGGTGGACACACCGTGATGATCGCTCCATTCTCGGCTATTCCAGATCCATCAGTTGTCGAACACGCCGTCGAGGAATCCCTCTCCGATGTGTTTGCAAATGAAACAAATATGACCGAAGACTGTATTATCCTAGTCCCAACGGAAGAGTGGTCCATTGCGATTTCCTCAAAGACTATTGAACATTACAATTGCGCCGTCCAGATCCTGCCATCGTCCTTGGATCATCCCTCGGAGACTCTATTTTTCGCTACCGAGCTTGTGGAATCCTATGGCTCGAGTTCATTGATCCTATCATGTTCCGTACCTGCCTCGAATCTGTACTTACACCTCTTGGATTACTTGCTACAAGCACGAGCACATCGACTGGGGATTTTGCCATGGCTTGATCGATTTCCTCACCGTTGTTTGTCATGAAGTAGCAAAAGCGGATTGGGTTGTAATCAACAATTACTAGGTACGGTTTTCCTTGTACCCCTCTACGGACGGCCATCAGCGTCTGTTGTCATTGTGTCCCTTTTCTTCAAAGTCTCTGCTTCCACGAAAAGGCTCTCTATCGGATAATGTTCATAACTACCTCACAGAACGATGGTGTGAATAACGTTCTCTAGCTACATTACGAATCACGATTCCCCTTTTTGGCACTTGCTATTCGTCGTCTTCATCATCATCATCGTCCTCGACATCCTCATCTACATCTTTTTGCTTCTCTTCGACCTTTCCTTTGTGCGTCGTTAACAGATCGGATTGAGTCCACGGTGAGAACATCATATTGGGAGATGGACCCCGAGGCAAATAATCCAGTCCGCCGATGACCCAATCCGTAGAAGTCTTCTTCACAGTCAACAACAATCGACTGATAAACTCTTGCGAAGATTGCGGTGAACAATTCTCATCCTCTATACCGAAATCCCCGAGACACAGATTATACAGATCAAAATTATACCTTGACCCATTCTTTCTTAGGATCAAATGTCCATTCTTGAATTCCAACAGGACAGTGTTCCCACCAGTCACCAACATTTTGACTGGGTCAAGACTCATCGACTGAAGGACTGATGTAGCTTCCTTCATCACCGTTTCAACGGATGTTGTTGTTTGACTAGGCGGAGCCAGCATATAGAACGATGCTTGAATTCTGTCAGGAAAGGTGGGCTGGCGAATCGATTTGTATCTAGTTTCCGAGAACTCTTCGTCAATTGTCTTTCCATCTACCCTTATTGGACCGCCCTGCATCAAACGAATTTCCACGCGATAGGGGAAGGTTTCTTCCGCCTTGAGTGTCATCTCGTTCCACATGGTTTCCAATGTTGGTAGCGTAGTGACAGTGTTTGCCACCCCTTGGACAACAACACAAACTTCAAACGATGATTGTACCTCGGAATGTCGGAAGGTGTATTCTGCCAAGGCAGGAGCATGTGACGAGTGACTGTGACCGAATGAACTAGGGAATTTGACGCCGATACTTGTGTGATGGAATCGATCTGAAAACATCCGATGCGGAATGGAGAGATTTCCTGACGATGAAGGCAACGCAACCAGAATATTTTGATGTAGAATCCAGGTTCGCCACGCGGTGGCTGGATCGTCATTCACTATCGCGTCAAAGACTTGAAGGGAGGCTCTCGATAACATGCCATCAAGGATGATTGCCCTTGCTTTAAGTCCTTTGTCAGTCAACGTTACCTTCAGCCACTCCCGGCTCTTCCGTTCACACTGTAGGATTTCTTCGACTCCCAGTTCGGATGTACCCCCATTGCCACACATTTCGAGGAAATACACCGTTTTGGCCGTATCTACATCACGTGTCAAATCTCGAGCAAGACATAGTTCAAGAGATTCACACACCGCCAGAATTACATTGTCTGATCGACCAGGGAACTTGAAAATCGTTTCATTCAATACCAGGTTGATCATCCTCAACTGATCCATTTCTTGTGACGCGGTCAAAGGAAGGTTACTCCTTTTCGTATCTGACGCGGAGATCGACGAGCGGACAGCGGGTGTGACATTTCCATCCGAAACTAAGCGATACACCGAGAGGATTGAAGCTCCCAACGCTTGTACAATCGCCGTCCGAATAGCAGTGAGACTACGAGTATCACTCGACCAGTATATATCCAAGCTCAATGTCTTTGCCTTGTTCAGTGGCGCTGTAATGAGAATGTATCCATCTTGTAGGTCAAGAAACATCGAATGGGTCGAAGCGGTTTTAGTGGTGGAGAGGACGTCATGCCCTAGTTGTTTCAATGCTGCCATGATTGGACTTGCCCATGCTTCTAAATCTCCTTTCGTGTTGACCTTTCCCAATTCGAGGACTTCCAAGACGCCAAGCGGTTCACTAATGTGTTCGGATACCCTTGGCGTTTGATGATGTAGACGGGAAGAATCCTTGTTGTTCACAAATCCACTCTGCCAATCATGTATCAACTCTCGTCGACGCTTCGTTTCCATCATTACATTCGAATCATAGGCAAAGGTATCCTTCAGACGATGATTCTTGGCGGGTGCTCTCATAAAATCAATAGTGGGACTTGCGACGGTCAAAGTGTGATGACAATATTCTGTTGGTTTGTAGACCATACGAGCTGTGTATGGAAAGATGTTACTGAATTCTTGCCATTGATTGGTATGAGATACTACAATACCTTTCTCATGAATCAAATCGAGTGGAGTAATGTCGTTGCGGAAGATTGTGACGAAACTCGTCTTGGGAAGGTCGATCAAGACGAAATCAAAGGACTTCCATTGATCTTCCGATAACAGTGTTAGGGCAGCACCGACATCACCAAACCACCATTGGACACGTGGATCATCCCAATGGGGTGAGACATGAAAATGTTGTTGTGAAAGTCTTGTCATCGCTGGATCGGGTTCCATCACCATGACGTATTCTAACGTCGGACTGTACTTCATAATTTCATGCAACAAAAAGGATGCCCCATTTGCCATGATTAATACTCGTCGGACTATATTCAATAAACTTGCGACGGGATGGACAAAGTATTCATAGTAGGTAGGTCTAAAACTCGAACAGACATGAAGACGTCCATTCCGGTCAAGACATGTATCCGTTTCCGATTCTGAAATATCAATTCTTTGCAAGAAGCCATTATAACGATCGATGTTTGTGTAGTCATCAAAATCAAATTCATTCAAGGTACACTCCATTGATTCCGTATCAATCCGTTTCCACGTCTCACTATCATCATCCAGAGGATGATAAAGATGTAGAATATCAATATCGTCACGAGGAAGGATCGTGACTTCGACCTTCGAATCCGTCGATGACAAGGTTTGAATAGCAGCATTCAGAGCTACCAAATTCGCTCTTTGAAAGGACCATGTCATATCCCATTCAAATTGAGAGATATCATCAGGTTTGTCTGTAATAATGCTTTCCGAATGGTGACTCCCACTACCTTTCCTATTACCATGTCCATAATCAAGATACCACACACGTTCTAGTCTCCGTACTTGATTCCGTAACCAAGCATGATTTGTTTCGATGGCATCACGTGTCTTTGGTCGACGAAGCCATTCCACAACGTAGGTAGTATCATTCTTACCGATATCCAAATCGAATTCGATTAGATTGAAATCGACATAATGCCATCGTTGTGGGAAGGCTTCAGTAAAACCATAATCTCGAAACATTTCTTTTTTGGGGGGGGATGACCATAGAATAGTCGAAGAAGCGGTACCAGTAGAAGAGACGTTGGTGAGTTTTGTTGATGACATTGGGTCGTAGCTTTGACGGACTGGCCGACTCATCCTCTCTCCGTGGAGTACCACACTTACCTGCTGTACCGTACCCCGTAGAACGTCCTCCACAATGGGAACATAGATAGTAACTGATGTATACCTGTTCGCCGGCTTGAATATCTCGTATCGCTCTCGTTTCATGTGCCTTATTATATATGATTTTGGTATCGGCATTGTGCCATGGACCATTTCGATGATTGTACTAAGATTTGTAGTTTCATTGGTGACGACCGGTAGGTGAATAAGGAAGGAGGAGAAGAGAGGGAGATGATGGATCAGGTAAGACATGGGTTCATCCGCCAGTGGCAATGCCGATGATGATGATGGCATCGTGATCAAGTTCCACCATTCAAAACCCCGATACATCGTTTGGGGTACAGTACTTACGAAGTCATACCCTGGGATCATCATGGAATCATCAGCACGCATCAATGCTAATAGTGCAGCCTTATCTCCTCTTTGATCCATCTTACAGATATTCCGAAAGTCACCCTCAATCCAACTTAACATTCCCTGGGGTGGGAAATGATGTGCCAAACTTCGTGGTGGTCGTGCACTAGGACTTTCTAGATTCTCATTCTCATCATCATCATCTCCTCGATCCCAATTTTCTTCCCTTGTCTGACCTAAAATTTTTAACATTAATTCTTGACCTGATTTTGACCATACCGATGGAAGTTGATGATCTGGTTGATTCTTCACATATTGGATATATGGCCCATATTTGGAAGTTTCACCTAATGCCATATGTTGGATTAAACTTGCGACGAGGGGACAAGATAATTGTTCATATTCATCTTCTTCTCCCTGTAATGTCCATTCCCAGGGAATACGACAAAGTAATTCTCCCTTGGCAATCGATTCAATCGCATAAATCCCCACGAGTCCATCACGTTCATCCATGATTTGTTTCCTATTGTAGTACGCTCCTGGTTGACTCGCGATCCAATCCAAAACGCCATGATCAAGATGACGGGGTGAATAGGTGGTAAATGTCGTAGAATTCATAGGAGCAGTAGTGCATTGGTCTGGGGTCGTATCGGTACTAGTAGAAGTATCAGTAGTAGTAGTAGCAGATTGCGATCCACCATTGGGGCACGTCGTGACTTCTGAAGCGTTGGTGACACCTGTCGAAGTCCAACAGACAAAGGCCAAAAGGATTAGTGGAAGGGATGAGGACCGATGAAGACCATGACGTCGGTTTCGTTGTGGCAACCTTCGTCGTTGTTGACCATGATGGCCATGAGGTTGTTCTTCCTGTTGATGTTCCTGTTGCTGTTTCGGCAGTTCATCCCTCTGTCGATGCATGTCCTCTGAACTGCCCATGAGGTAGTCGTTGAAGAAGAAAGTACTGTACTTGTCGGTTGTTGTTGTCGTCGATAAAACAAAAATCGATCCCAAGATTTTCAAATGTCAAAGTGTTCAGATATCTTTTGTGTGTGCAATGTATAAATGAAGTACCTACTCTTGTTCTACCAAAGATCATGTGGTCTTTGGAGTACATGCATACCGAATTCCCCTCCATTTCACAATATGGGGGAGTCCGTTTCAAATCTTCCGATTCGCTGAAAGCCGCACCTATAATGAGACATGCTCGATCGCGCCGGGCAGTACTCACACAATACACCGTACGCGTGCTTTCGGATTTCTGGGACCGAAAAAGTACCATAATATCGACGCCACACATCATACATATCATACCACGTGCTCGCCCCGGTACGTACCTACGGTATGTATACAGCGGCCTTCGCCATCCACGCAAAACTTAACGTCTGCGAGGTGAGCCAGCTCAGTCCAAACCAACGGCTACCGTTAGATCCGCTGCCGTACAGAGTGCGTACCGGGGTAACGTACGACTCATGCCTACCAAAATGCCTGCCTTTTGTAGATGTGGGGGAAAGGCAGGCCTATCCACCGTCATTTGAAAAAGAGATATCCTCCTCACAGTCACTGTCACACTGCAGCTCGGAGATCTCTATTCATACACCGTAGCTCTCCCCAAGCCCCTCCAATCACTCTCGCACGTCGATACTTTTCTGTCACTCTTTCTCTCCATGTCGCCGTCTGGTAGTTCCCAATTACGTCAACGACGAGGGAAGACAGGACTTCTGACGACTGAGACTTCTTCTCCTCCCCATCATGACGATGAAGAAAAGGAGTCACAATCCAAGTCTTACCGTCAGCTTCAGAAACCATATCTTATGGAGGTATTGGAAAGTCCACCATTTATACCCAAACGAAATGTCTCTATCCAGGAAGAATCCTTCCCCCTCCCGACGGCAGATTCGACGCAAGAACTTCCGAAAAGACAGACTACCGGTACGACAACTACTGTCAGTCGTGGAAATCCTCTTGACGACAATACTCCCAGCAATGACAACAATCCCACCACCAGCAGCAACAACGGAAAAAACAATGATAGCAACACCACCAACGACACCGTCCCTGGTAAGGGATCATCCGATGAATCACGGAAAGGTAAAATGATGACTCGAGTCGTGAGTGGGACCGTCATGGTCGCAGTCTTTTGTGGATGTGTCTATTCTGGACATCTTTACGTATGTTTGATTGTCGCCTTATCGGAATTCTTACTTTTTCGAGAACTTGTCAAGGTCCGATATAATATCTACTATACGACGATTCATGATACGATCCCCCTCTTCCGGACGACGCAATGGATGTGGTTCTTTATTGCGATCTTCTATACCTACAGTGATTTCGTCAATGAGGTCATTATTCAGAATAATGCCCAGCTTCATTATTTGGGTGCCTATGCTCAATATATTACGACATACTGTGCCTTTGGGTTGTACAGTGGGACCTTTGTATTGACAATTGCGACTCTCCAAACGGGATTAGTCAAATTCCAACTCAATCAACTTTGTTGGACTGTCCTTGTCCTATGTCTGACCGTCGGCCAAATGAAGTATATTATGCACAACATTTTCAATGGCCTATTTTGGTTTACCTTCCCCTTTGCATTGGTTTGTGTCAACGACGTAATGGCCTACGTTTGTGGGATTACCTGTGGACGTAAATTTATTCAACGTCCCTTTATCTGGTTTTCACCCAATAAGACATGGGAAGGTTTTATTGGAGGTGGAATTTGTACAATGATCGCCGCATGGTATCTCAGTCGATTTTTGGCACAATATAGTTGGATGACATGTCCAACGAATGAATTCCGTTTAGTCCCCCTACCATTTCTTACCTGTCAAAATCATCATATCTTTCAACAGGCACAGTCTGTCATCCCCAGTCAAGTCTTTGAAATCCTACCGACTCAATTAGTCAAAATGATTCCTGGTATCGTCGAATATTGTTCCGTCAAGATGATGACGTCCGGTACTACTGCGGGTGCTGCTGCTGCTACGACGACTATGGTTTTGGCACCATGTATTTCAGGTGAACCGGCACATACCTTTCATCATGTCGAATTGATTTTACATAATGTCTACCCGATTCAGATCCATGCCTTATGGTTAGGATTATTTGCCAGTGTCGTCGCACCCTTTGGTGGATTCTTAGCGAGTGCTATTAAACGTGCCTATGGGATTAAGGACTTTGATTCGTTCATTCCTGGACACGGGGGTGTCACAGATCGATTGGATTGTCAATTCTTAATGGCACTCTGTACATGGGTCCATTATAATACCTTTGTGAAGTTAGCTACCGTAAGTGTCCCCAAACTCACGTACATGTACCAAATGTTAAGTGAGTCAGAAAAGAAGGCCTTCGTCGATGCGATATTACCCAATCGAAGAAAGAATCATTAAAAGGCAGAATTCAACTATAATAATGATATAGGAGACATAATGGGGGGACGAAAACAAAAAAGCGGAGAGCCTAGCCAATCCTACTACTCTACATCGACTTTCGATTTCGTACTTTAATCTTGTTTCCTTCCGTCCTGTGGTTTGTGTGAAGAGAGGACGGGGTATCATCGTATATTGTTAAACTAAGGGGGCACCTTGTATCGTACGGTCCAAGAGAGACATAGGTGCTACGTCAATATCGATCTTTTAAGAGAAGCCCCTTCTTTCCTTATTTTTATCATCATACTTGTGCCGTCCCTTTGTATGAAACACATATATCTGTACACCGAATTGAACCTCTGGGGGCGTGTAAGCTTGTCCAGCCATCATTCGCCTTCCCCCATGACGAGTGTACTGTAGCTACAGGTATGAATCTTGAACATTGCTATGTCCTCCCCGAAGCCTTCTAATAGAGGCATAAAGGGGGTTCACGCGTAGTGGGGTAAGTCTACAAACCAAACCCTAG